>Ga0299914_10000934_pt1 | contig 18511 bp, 18 predicted proteins | sample RVTome_10_FD_201361 | JGI IMG/M metagenome (GOLD analysis project Ga0299914, IMG submission 201361) | Soil microbial communities from uranium-contaminated site in the Upper Colorado River Basin, Wyoming, United States - RVT153D57 (version 2) ...
CCGCCGAGTGCGAAGTCGCCGTGCGTCCGCGCGTGCTCGACGAACGCGCTCCAGCTTCCGGCCGGCGGGGGCGGCACCTCGATCTCGACCAGGAGCTCGTCGGGCTCGAGGGCCGTCGTCAGGAAGCTGAGGAAGAGCTCGTCGGCGGCGAGGGTCCGCGACCCACGAACGGAGCGGACGTGGAAGCGGGCGCCGAGCGCGGCGAGCGCGACCGGCAGCTCCGCCGCGGGATCCGCGTGGGCGACCGAGCCGCAGACGGTCCCCCGCGAGCGGATCGGCGCGTGGCCGACGAAGCGGACGGCCTGAGCGAGGAGCGGCCAGCCCGCCGCGACCTCCTCCGAGCGCTCGAGGTCGGCGTGGCGGGCGAGCGCGCCGATCCGGAGCATGTCGCCGTCGCGGCGCAGGTAGGCGAGCTCCTCGACGCGGTTCAGGTCGACGAGCCGGTCGGGCCGCGCCAGGCGAAAGTTCAGGAGGGGGACGAGGCTCTGGCCGCCCGCGAGCACCTTCACGTCCTCGCCGTCGCGCGCCAGGAGCGCCAGCGCCTCGCCGAGCTCCGTGGGGTCGTCGTAGGCGAACGCCGCCGGCTTCACAGGGACTCCCTCGGGAGCAGCCGCCAGAGCTTCGCCTCCGTGAAGGGCGGGTCGACGTGGCGGACGCCGAACGGGGCGAGGGCGTCCGCGACGGCGTTCGCCACCGCGGCCGGCGTGGCGATCGAGCCCCCCTCGCCGATGCCCTTCGCGCCCAGCGGGTTGAGCGGCGAAGGCGTCTCCACGAACCGGCTCGCGATCGGCGGCAGCTCGGCGGCCGTCAGCAGCGAGTAGTCGGCGAAGGACGTCGTCCGGAGCTGCCCCTCCTCGTCGTGGACCGCCTCCTCGACGAGGCACTGGCCGAGCCCCTGCACGGTCGCGCCGAGCACCTGCCCCTCGGCGAGGAGGGGGTTGACGATCCGGCCCGAGTCGTCGACGGCGGCGAGCGAGAGGATCCGGAGGCGGCCGGTGGCGCGCTCGATCTCGACGGCGGCGAGGTACGCGCCCGAAGCGAAGACGAGCCCGGAGCTGAACCGCGCCGAGGCCTCGGCCCCGCCCTCGGCCGCAGCCAGCTCGGCGAGGGAGAGCCCGGCGGCTGCCGCGCGCTCCTTGAGCTCCTGCGCGGCGACGACCAGCGCCGAGCCCCCCATCGCCACCGAGCGGCTGGCGAACGTCCCGATCCCGGGCGGAACCTCGCTGGAGTCCCCCCAGACGACCTCGACGGTTCCCGGGTCGACGCCGAGCTCGTCGGCCGCGATCTGCGCGAACGTCGTCTCGTGCCCCTGCCCGTGCGGGGAGGAGCCGGTGCGGACGACCAGGCGCCCGTCCGGCTCGAGCCGGAGGTCGGCGCTCTCCCAGAGGCCGCCGGCGCGCTCCACGTACATGCCGACGCCGACGCCGGCGATCCGCCCCTCGGCGCGCGCGCGATCGCGCTCCTCGACCAGGCGCGCGTGGCCCCCGAGCTCGAGGGCGGCGTCGAGGCAGCGCTCGAAGCTGCCCGAGTCGTAGGTCCAGCCGAGCGGCGTCTCGTAGGGGAAGGCCTCCGGCGGCACGAAGTTCCGGCGGCGCACCGCGACGGGATCGAGCACGAGCGCGCGGGCGGCCAGGTCGACCATTCGCTCGATCAGGAAGGCGGCCTCCGGCCGGCCGGCTCCGCGGTAGGGACCTGTGGGGACCTTGGTCGTGGCGGCGCCGACGACCTCGACGGAGACCGCCGGGATCCGGTACGTCCCGCCCAGGAGCATCGCCGTCGTGTGCGGCGCGACCGGCGTCGTCGCGTAGAGGTACGCGCCGAGATCCGCGAAGAGCGCCGCGCGCAGGCCGAGGATCCGCCCGTCGGCGGCGAGTGCGAGCTCGACGTCCGCGTCGAGGCCGCGGCCCTGGTAGGCGGAGAGGAAGTTCTCCGTCCGGTCCTCCGTCCAGCGGAGCGGGAGGCCGAGCGCCACCGCGGCGGCGGCGACCGCGGCGACCTCCCCGCCAACGGCGCCCTTGCTGCCGAAGGCCCCACCCACGTCCGGCACGACGACGCGCAGCCGGTCGCGCGCGCGCCCGAGCGAGTGGCCGAGCTGGGCAAGCGGCCGGTGTGGGTCCTGGGCGGAGCACCAGACCGTGAGGACGTCGGAGCCGGGGTCGTGGCGGGCGATCGCCCCCCGCGGCTCGATCGGGGCCGCGACGAGGCGCGGGATGTGGAAGGACTGCGAGACGACGGTGTCGGCCGCGGCGAATGCGCCGTCGACGTCGCCGTGCCGGCGCGACCAGCGGACGAGCGCGTTGCCGGGGACGTGCGCGTGGACGGGTGCGGCGCCGGCGGCCGTGCGCGGGTCGAGCACGGGCTCGAGCGGCTCGTACTCGACGTCGACGAGCTCGGCGGCGTCCTCGGCGAGCGCCCTCGTCTCGGCGACGACGAGCGCGACCGGCTCGCCGGCGTAGCGGACGGCGTCCCGGGCGAGCACCGGGTGGCCGGCGTCCGCGATCGACGCGCCCTCGAGGGCGCCGACAGGCAGGGGCGCCGCGTCGAGGTCGGCGGCGGTCAGCACCGCCGCGACGCCCGGGAGCGCGCGGGCCGCCCCGGCGTCGACCGCTCCGAGGCGGGCGTGCGCGAACGGGCTGCGGACGAACGCCGCCTCGAGCAGGCCCGGGAGCTCGAGGTCGTCGAGGTACGTGGCCTCGCCGCGAAGGAAGCGCGCGTCCTCGCGCCGGCGGACTGGCCGTCCGACCCAGGCGCCGCCGCTCACGGGCGCCGCGTCACTCCAGCCGCTCCCACACGACGTCGAACTCCTGGCACGCGGAGTGGAGGAGGCTCTCGACGGGGCAGTAGCGACCGACGAGGTCCTGCAGCTTCTCCAGCCGCTTGTCCGGCTCGTCGGTTCGGATCCGCACGGTGAGGCGCACCGCCTGGTAGTGGACGGGGACGTCGGCGAGACCGCGGCGCCCGCGCGTGTCGAGCACCCCTTCGGCGGACGTCTCCAGGTCCGAGTACTCGAAGCGGAGCTTCTCGGCCATGCGGCCCGTCGAGACGTTCACGCAGCCGCACAGGCCGACGAGGATGTACTCGAGCGGGCTGGGGCCACGGTTCTCGCCGCCGCGCGAAGGAGGCTCGTCCGAGACGACGACGTGGTCGCGCACGGTCACCTCCGACGCCGCGTGGGTCAGCATCCTCCCCGTGGCGCGGTTGACGACGATGTAGTCCTGGGCGGTGTCGATCCTGGTCATCGTCCGGCCTCCTCCCGGCTGAGCGCGACGGTCCCGCCGCGGTCGTGGGCTGTGATGGCTCCGAGCACGACGGCGAGCGCTGCCAGGGCCTCGTCCGCGCCGGTCTCGGGCTCCGCCTCGCCCCGCACGCAGCGCGCGAGCTCGTCCAGCTCCTCGGAGACGGGGTCGCGTTCCTCGAACGCGACGTCCCGGGTGCCCTCGGCGTCCGTGAGGCGAAGCGTGGTCACCGCGTCGAGAGCCTCGGCGCGCGGCCACACCGACGCGTCGGCGCGGTAGTCGAGCACTCCCCGAGTGCCGAGCAGACGGGCGGAGTAGGTCTTGGGAGAGACGTAGCTCGACACGATGGTCGCCCGTGCGCCGGACTCGAGCTCGACGAGCGCGACCCCGAGGTCGTCGATCTCCGCTTCGGTCACGAGCCGGGCGAAGGACCCGTGCACGCGGGCGGCGGGGCCGAGCCAGTACTGGAGCGTGTCGGCGTGGTGGACGCCCAGCTGCAGAAGCGGGCCGCCCGGACAGGTCTCACGCCGGTAGCGCCACGAGTCTGGCTTGAGCGTCCCAGTGAGCGAGAAGTTGAGCTCCGCAGCGACCACCCGGCCGAGCCCTCCCTCGTCCACGAGCCGCTTGACCGCCCGGGCGGCGCCCAGCCGGCGCAGGTCGTGCCCGACCAGCAGGGTGACCCCGGCCCCGGCGCATGCGGCGCGCACGGCCTCCCCGTCGGCCAGCGTGTCGGTGATGGGCTTTTCGACGAAGACGTGCTTGCCGCGCTCGGCGCAGGCCGCGGCCTGCTCGGCGTGGGTGAAGTTCGGGGTGGAGAGCAGGACCGCCTCGACCCCGGGGTATTCGATGGCCGCCTCGAGCGACGGCGCCGGCTCGCAACCCACCTCGGTTGCGAACGCCTCGCACCGGGCGGCGTCGCGGGAGAAGCAGGTGACGAGCTCGACCGAGGGCGTCCGCGCCGCCGCGCGGGCGAGCTGGCCCGCGAACATGCCGGTGCCGATCAGCGCGACGCCGACGGGGGTCACGCCACGGCCACCAGCGGCTCGAGCGGCACGGTGTGGAGCGTCTCGATTCCCGTGGCGCGGACAATGCCGAGCTGCCCCAGCTGGAGCCCCATCCGCTCGTCCCGGGTGATCGGGTTCGGCTGGACGACGAGCGCCATTCCCTCCTCGAAGGTGCGGCCCGCCGGCGCCGGGCTCGCGTCGTCCCAGGGCCACCACTGCACGCAGGAACGGTCGACGATCGGGGGCATGATGTCGACGCCGTAGCCGTGCACGAGGTCGTCGTAGATGGCATAGCCGGCCTCGCCGATCACCGAGCCCGCGCGGATCGCGTCCGCCTCGGTCGCGCCCGGCCCGAGCACGTCCATGATCGCCTCGTACGACTCGAGCGCGACGTCGAACATCCGCTGCCACTCGCCGGTCGGCTCGGCGTCGACGAAGATCGGCCGCTGGATCTGCCCCGTGTAGCCCCAGTAGGAGGCGCTGAACTCGGTGATGATCACGTCGCCGGCCGCGATCCGCCGGTGCGACGGGTTCTGGGCGGGCAGGCAGCCGTTCGGGTCGTCCATCGCCATCGAGCGGAGGAACATGATCCGCGGCATCCCGCCCTCGGGCCGGTACGCGGCCTCCGCGAGGGCGACGAGCTCGATGTCGCTCATCCCGGGCTTCGCCCCCTCCGCGAGCGCGACGATGGCCCGGTCGGTGAGCTCGGCCGCCTTCCGGAGCCAGTCGACCTCCTCCTCGGACTTGCACAGGCGGAGTCGCGCGTACGGAAGCGTGACGTCCGCGAGCTCGAGGTCGGGGAGCTCCTCGCGCAGGCGCGCGTGATGGCCGAAGGGCATCCCCACCGAGAACGTCGCGTTGACGCCGACCAGCCCGGCGCGCCCGTTCGTGACGCCCAGCTCGCGCAGCCGGCCGGCGACGGCCGCCGCGGGGTCATAGCCGCCCCACTCGATCAGGGGGACGTCGCTGACCTCGCGGGCGTTCGGCACGTGGTTCGTCAGGCCGGTGTAGAGCGCCGTGTCCCGCCCGGGGTCGCGCGGGACGACGAGGTAGCAGTGGTGCAGGTCGAGGTGGTTCGAGAGCCAGAACGGGTTGGCCATGTTCGCGCGGTTGACGCCGGAGTTGCCGAACACGACGAGTGCCGAGAGGCCGTGCTCGTCCATCAGCCCGCGCGCGAGCGCGTAGCGGCGATCCATCTCCTCGCCTGAGAACCGGTCCCACATGCCTAGTCCAGCTCCTTTCGCAGCCAGTCCGCCACGAGCGGGCGGTACAGGAACGGAATGTTGTTGCAGACGTGGTTGCCCTCCTCGAAGAGCACGAAGCTCGTCGCGGGGGCCTCGTCGGCGATGCGCTTCGTCTGCTCCCACGGGATGATGCGGTCGAGCCTGCCCGTGATCATCAGCCCGGGGCCGTCGAGCCCCGCGATCACCGGTGCCAGGTCGAGCTCGAACGCCCTCGCGCGCGCCTCGTCGAGGTCGCGGGCGCCCGAGTGGTGCTGGAACGTCTCGCGCGTGAGCGACGGCAGGCCGTCCCAACACTCGCCGAAGGTGAAGGCGCCGCTGATCCCCGCGACGGCCCTGACGCGGCGCTCGACCGCCGCCGCGCGCGGGGCGTAGTAGCCGCCCAGGCTGACGCCGGCGGCGCCGACTCGGTCGAGGTCGACGTCGTCCCGTCCGGCGAGCGCGTCCAGCGCGGCCGTCGCCGCGACCTCGTAGTCGGGCCGGATGAACGTGGTGAAGCCGCTCTCGCCCTGGCCCGGCCCGTCGAGGGAGAGCGTCGCCAGGCCGCGCTGGAGGAACACGTCCTCCCAGCGGAAGAACTCCTCCTTCGTCGAGTCCAGCCCCGGGAGGAGCAGGATGAGCGCGGGCCGTTCGGCGCCGGCGGGCCGGCGGAGGTTTCCGACGAGCATTCCGTCCTCGAACGGGACCTCGACGCGCTCGGCCGTCGGGTCGAGGTGAGCGTGGGCGCGGTAGAGGCAGGCGATCGCCTGCCGCGTCGTCTCGTGGTTCAACTCGAGGTCGAGGACCCAGACGAACTTCGCGAAGTGGAAGCAGACGGCGGCGGAGAGCCAGCGCTCCCCCGCAGTGCGCGAGTTGCCGGCCGCCTCCGCCTCCTCGGCCAGGGCGCGGTGCTCGCCGGCCGTCTCCGCCCAGGCGCCCAGCCACTGGTCCCAGGTCTCGATCCGCGCCGTCGTCCGCTCGAAGTCGTACGGCTCGACGCCGTTCGAGACGAAGCGCGGCGCCCAGTTGGCGATCGCCGCCTGCACCCGCGCGTCAGGCACCGGCGACCACCTCCTCGAGCGACGTCCCCAGGTCTTCGAGAAGCACGATGGCCGTGTTCCTCCCCGGTGCCGCCGAGACAGAGCCCCCCGGATGCGTGGTGCCGCCCGTCTGGTAGAGGCCCTCGATCGGCGTCCGCGGCGCGAAGCGAAGCGCACCCGACTGGGCGGGGCTCATGTCGCCGCCGTGGCAGGTCCCGTGCCAGTTGTGCGCGTTCATCCGCTCGAGGTCGGGCGGGCTCTTCACGAGCGTGGCGAGGATCGTGTCGCCGGCCATGTTCGGCGCGAAGCGGGCGAGCTGCTCGAGGTTCCGGCGGGCGGCGTCCTCCTTGACCTCGTCCCAGCGGGCCGCGCCCCCGTCGGCGAGCTCGTACGGATGGAAGCCGATCACCTTGAGCGCGTGCTGCCCGGCCGGGGTCCGCGACTCGTCCGCGACGCTTCCGCAGACGACGAGGAGCGGCGGGTCGTCGAGGGCGAGAAGGCCGCGGCCCACGTCGGAGCCGACCCGCAGCAGCCGGTCGACCGACGGCGCGACGCCGGCGGCGACCGGGGTCACCTGGCCGTCGGCGGCAGGGAACGTCGGCGCCTCGGTCGTCGCGTAGTGCGCGGGGAAGAGGCAGACGCCCTCGCGCCAGCGGTCGGCGCCGTAGAGGAACTCCTCGCCCCAGGCCTCCCGCGGCGCCATCTCGACGAGGTGCTTGACGTGGACGGTCGAGACGACCGCCCGCCGCGCCCGGTAGGTCTCGCCCCCCTCCGTCTCGACTCCGACGCACCTGCCGCCCTCGAGCACGAGCCCGCTGACGCGCGCGCCGGTGACCACGGAGCCGCCGTGGTCCTCGATCAGGCGCGCGAGGGCGAGCGGGAGCTCGGCCGAGCCGCCCCGCGGGAGCGTCCAGCTGTGCTGCTGGCGGCCGTAGACGAGCGAGTAGGCGAGGACGCCCGTGCCGGGCCGGTCGCACGGCTGCACGGTCATGAACGCCATCCAGAGCATGAAGGCCTGCGAGCGCGGGTCCTCGAACTCGGCGCGGATGACGTCCCAGGCGCTCATCGCCAGCCGTCTCCTCCAGGTGGCGTCGAGCACCTCGTCGGGCCGCGGCGCCCGCCCGATCGGATTGTTGCGGTACGTGCCGAAGGCGCCCTTCGCGGCGTCGTAGTCGGCGATCAGGCGGCGGTAGGCGTCGGCGTCGCGGGCCGAGAAGCGGGCGAACTCCTCGCACGTCCGCTCGAGGTCGCGCCACTGCGTGAACGACTCCCCGTCGCCGAAGACGACGTGGACGACCGGGTCGGGCTGGAGGTACTCGAGCCCGTACTCCTCGGCCAGCCGCAGCTCACCGAGCGCGGGGCTCGCCTGGATGAGGTTGTGCGCCGTCGAGCAGGAGTCGTGCAGGAACCCGGGCAGCGTCAGCTCCTCGGTGGCCGTGTTCCCGCCCACGACCGGCCGCTCCTCGAGGACGAGCACCTCGAACCCACCCCGGGCGAGATAGGCGGCGGTCACCAGGCTGTTGTGCCCGGCACCCGCGACTACGACGTCAGCGACCGTGCTCATCGAACCTCCGTTGTATGATTGTCAGACACGACCATGGCGCGCATCAGCTACGTCGACCCCGCGACGCTCACCGATCCGGAGCTGATCGAGGAGATCGAGCACGCCCGCCGGTTCGGGACGCCGCGTCCCGAGACGCAGTCCATCCGCTCGCACGTCCCGGCCGTGGCGCTCGGGTTCACGCGCGGGTGGAGGCAGATCTTCCGGACCGGGATCGTCGAGCACCCGCTCAAGGAGCTCTGCCGGGTCTACGTCTCGAAGACGATCGACTGCCACTACTGAGGATCGCAACGGTCTCTCCGGGGCGGAGAGCAAGGGTTGACCGAGGCGGACTACGACGAGCTCCTCGACTTCGAGCGCTCCGACCGCTTCGACGAGCGGCAAAAGGCGGCGCTCCTCTACACGAGCATGCTGGTCTGGAGCCCCGAAGGCGTCGACGAGGCGCTCTGGGCGCGGCTCCGCGAGCACTTCAGCGAGGAGCAGATCGTCGAGCTGGGCTCGTTCGTCTGCCTCACCTTCGGGCAGCAGCGCGTGATCAAGACCTGGGGCGTCGGGCACGGCGAGTTCTTGAACGACACGAGCGGCGGGCTCGCCCCGCAGGAGGCCGAGGCGTAGATGGCGCACCTGCCGGGCAGCGCCGACGAGATCCGCGCCCGCGTTCCGGGCGTGGACGCCACGTACGCGTTCATCCGCGACAACGTCCTCACGTCCGGGATCGTCGACCAGGATCTCAAGGACCTCTGCTTCCGCTTCGTGGCCGGCGAGGTCGACCCGGCCGACCACGAAGGGCGGGAGCGCGCGGCGCTCGACTGGGCCCACGCCATCGTCTGGGACTCGGACGACGCCGCCGACGAGCTCTGGGAGCGGCTGCACGGCTACTTCAGCGAGCAGGAGCTCGTCGAGCTCGGCTGCTCCATCGGCTTCGAGCTGGGCCAGCAGCACTTCGTCCGGACGCTGGGCCTGCGGCCGGAGCTCCCTCAAGCGCGCTCCTGAAGCGTCGCTCACCTCCGGCTCCCTCCCGTGGGGGAAACCAGGCTTCCCCCACGAGCCCCCTTCTTCGAGACAGTGAAGGAACCTCCCGGTTCCCTCACACACCCTCCACACCTCGATCACGGCTCACTCCGTGACCCGCGATCGAGGAGCCGGAGCGCGTTCCCGCCCAGGACGAGCGCCTCGTCCTCCGGAGCGAGGCCGAGCGCGCGCACCGGCTCCGCCGGGCGCTCGAGGCCCATGTCGAACGGATAGTCGGAGCCGAGCAGGACATGGTCGGCGCCGGCGAACTCGATCGCGGCCTCGAGCAACGTCTCTTCGTGCGTGACCGTGTCGAGGTAGAAGCGCCGGAGGGAGTCGACCGGCGACTCGCTCAGGCGCGCGCGCGCATCCGGCTGGAAGGTGTGCGAGTGCCGCAGGCGGCCGCGGAGCGACAGGATCGCGCCGCCCGCGTGCGCGAGGAGGACGCGGAGGCCGTGGTGACGCTCCAGAACGCCGGCCATCGTCAGGTGCGCTGCCGTGATCGTCGTCTCGAGCGGGTTCCCCGCCGTGTTCCAGAGGTAGTAGTCGTTCAGCGCCTCGATCCCGAAGCCGCGCGTGGTCGGGTGAACGAACACGAGCGCGCGCGCCTCCTCGGCGGCCGCCCAGAAGCCGGCGAAGCGGTCGTGCCCTAGGTAGTCGCCGCCTACGCTGGCCGCCACCTCGACCCCGGAGAGGCGGCCGTCGCGCATCAGCTCGACGAGCTCGTCGGGGCGCTCGAGGTCGACGGTGCCGAGCGCCGCGACCCGCGGGCCGACCATGGCCGCGAGGGCCTCGTTCTGCCGGGCGGTCTGGCGGCCGACCAGGTTCACCCAGGGACAGAGCACGACCCGGTCGACGCCGGCTCGGTCCTGCTCCTCGAGGATCCGATCCAGGTCGACGAACTCCCGCACGGCCGCCCGGATCGCCTTGCCGTCCAGCTCGACCACCTGGCCGCGCTCGTCCCAGCGGACCTCGGCCCCGATTCCCGGGACGATCACGTGGGCGTGGGCGTCGACGACGACCGTCACGAGAGGAGCACCAGGACCAGCCCGCCGACGACGACGAGGGCCGCACCGAGCCAGATCTGCACGGTGACCCGCTCGACGTGACGGCCCATGAGGATCGGAGAGAGCAGCAGGACGACCGGGACGGAGAGGAGCCCGAGGGCGAGCACGACGGCGATGCTCGCGTAGTCGAGCGCCGCCCAGCGCGCCCACACGGACAGGCCGACCATGAGACCCGCGAGGAGCTTGAAGGCGAGCGAGAGGCGGGAGCCGAAGACCGGCCCGTCGACGCGCGGCCGCAGCGGCAGCGCGACCGCGTAGGCGAGCAGGGCCACGATCATCCCGAGCGTCAGTCCGAGGAGCGGCGAGGGCAGCCCGTCGAGCCCCTCCTTGATCAGGAGCGGACTCGTCGCCCACGCGAGCGCAGTGGCGAGCCCGGGGAGCGCGTCGCGCCAGGAGATCCCCCAACCCTCCTCGGCGACCCGCTCCAGCGAGACGACGAGCGCGCCCGCGGTGACGAGCGCGACGCCCACCCAGACGACCGCCGCCGGCACCTCGCTCAGGACCAGGATCGCGATGACCGCACCGAACACCGGCGTCGTGGCGAGAAGCGGGCTGGTGCGCGCGGCCCCGATCCGCATCTGGCTCATGTTCAGGAACGTCCACCCGACCGCGAAGTGGATGAGCCCGGCCGCCGCGAAGCACACCAGGGAGACCGCGGTCGCGTCGCCGAGCAGCCCCAGGTCCTCGGTCGCGATGGTGGCGACGATCAGGACGCCGAGGGCGGTGGCGAGCTGGACGAACGTCGCCAGGTACGCGTCGCTCATCCCGCCGATCGCACGCCGGTTCAGCGTCTGGAACACGCCGAACCCCAGCCCGGCCGCGGCGGCGAGCGCGGGCCCTGTCACTCGGCGGTCGTGTCCTCGCCCGTTGTGGGAGGCGGAGATCCGTTCGCGCCCGTCTTCGCCTCGGCGTGGGCGGACCCGCCGAAGAAGAGGTCGGCCATCTCCGGGTTGGCGAGCACCTCCGCCGCCTCGCCGACGAGCAGGACGCGGCCGCTCTCCATGACGACCCCGTGCGTCGAGAGCCGCAGCCCGAAGCGGACGTTCTGCTCGACGAGCACGATCGTCTTCCCGGCCTGCTTCATCAGCTCGATCGAGTTCGAGACGTGCTTGAGCGCCTTCGGGTCGAGGCCGAGCGAGGGCTCGTCCAGGAGGACGACTCGAGGGTCGAGCATGAGCGAGCGGCCGAACTCGACCATGCGCCGCTGTCCGCCCGAGAGGTTTCCCGCCTTCTCGTCGCCACGCTCGGAGATGATCGAGAAGATCTCGGCGACCTGCCCGTAGCGCTCCTTGACAAGCTTGCGCTCCCGCCTGATCACGTACGCGCCCATGAGCACGTTCTCGCGGACGGTCAGGTTCGGGAAGAGCCCGTGCGACTGGGGCACCTGGACGATGCCGAGCCTGAGGATGTCGCCGGGATCGCGGCCGCCGATGGGCTCCCCGTCGAAGTGGACGGCGCCCTTGCGGGGGTTGAGAAGGCCGCTGACCACGCGGAGGACGGTGGACTTCCCGGCTCCGTTCGGGCCGACGATGCAGGTGACGGAGCCGTCCTCCACCGCCAGGTCGAGGCCCTGGAGGACGTCGCCGCCGCCGTAGCCCGCGAACACGTCGTCGAGGCGGACCAACATCAGGAGGAGACCTCCGCCTTCTGCTCGAGCACGAAGTCCTCGCCGAGGTAGGCGTCGAGGACGGCCGGGTCGGCCTGCACGCGGTCCGGCGTCCCCGTGCAGATCGTCTGCCCGCGGGCAAGGACGCACACCGGGTCGCAGAGCCCCAGGACGAGCGGCATGTTGTGCTCGACGATCAGGAACGTCGTTCCCTGCCGGTTGAGCTCGCGGATCATCTCCTCCATGTGGGCGATGAGCGTCGGGTTGATGCCGCCCGCGGGCTCGTCGAGCATGATCAGAGTCGGATCGAGCATGAGGATCTGCGCGAGCTCGACGAGCTTGCCCTGGCCGAAGGAGAGCGCCCCGGCTCGGTGGCTCGCGAACTTGTGCATCCCGACGAACCCGAGCAGCTCGTGCGCACGCTCGGCCTCGGGGCCGCTCACCGCGTCGGCGCCGAGGTGGCGCCAGGAGAACGAGCTGAGCGGCGCGACGACATTCTCGAGCACGGTCATCTGCCTGAACAGGCGCGTGATCTGGAACGTGCGGCCGATGCCCAGGTGCGCGCGGCGGTAGGGGGCGAGGCCGTCGACGCGCTCGCCCTCGAACCAGATCTCGCCCTTGTCGGACGACATCGTGCCGTCGATCAGGTTGAAGAGGGTCGTCTTGCCCGAGCCGTTGGGCCCGATCAGCGCGGTGATGGAGCCGCGCTCGACCGCGAGCGTGACGCCGTCGACCGCGCGGACCCCGCCGAACCGCTTCTCGACGCCGCGGATCTCCAGCAGCGGCCCTGCCGGCGCTTCCCTCGCTTCGAGAGCGCCGCGCTCGACCACCGTGAGCGGCTTCCGCTCGAAGCGCGCGCCCACCTCGGCCGCCATTTTCGACTCGCGCCGCTTCCTGAAGATGTCCTGGACGCTCGGGATGATGCCGCGCGGCAGGAAGAGGATGACCATCATGAGCAGCGCGCCGAAGAAGATCAGGCGCACATTCGCGTCCCAGATCCCCTCTCCGAACCACCTGTCGAAGTCGTTGTTCGTCACCTGGTTCAGGGGCTCGAGGATGAACGCGCCGATCACCGGCCCCCAGATCGTGCCGCGGCCGCCGAGGAGGACTGCGAGCACGACGAACACGCTGTAGACGATGTCGAACATCGTCCGGGGGTCGATGAAGCTGAGGTAGTAGGCGTAAACGCCACCGGCCGCGCCGATCCACACGGCGCTCGCGATGTACGCGAGCACCTTGTAGATGGGCGTGTTCACGCCCACGGAGGCGGCCTTGTCCTCGTCTTCCCGGATGGCGATCAGGCCCATGCCGAACTTCGTGCGGCGGATCCACCAGGACATCGCCACGGAGAGGAGGAGGATGCCGAAGAAGATGTAGTAGAAGGGCAGGTTCCCCCACTCCCGCGGCCAGTCGGGAAGCGGAAGCGAAAGACCCCGGTTTCCGTACGTCAGGTCCGTCCAGTTGAGCACGATGAGCTGCATGACGAAGAGGAACGCGATCGTGAGGATCACGAACGAGTGCCCGCGCGTCCGCATGATGATCGGCCCCACCGCGGCGGCGAAGAGGCCCGCGACGATCGCCGAGACCGGGATGAAGTAGAACGGGTTGGCGCCGCCCTGGCCGAACTCGTCGGGCCCGAAGACGCGCAGCGAGAGGATCGCGGTCGTGTAGGCGCCGATCCCGAGGAAGACCGTCTGGCCGAGCGAGACGTACCCGGCGAAGCCGGAGATGATGTTCCAGCCGCTCGCCATGATGGCGAGGAGCAGCGAGAGGATGATGATCGTCTGGTAGTACCGGTTGTCGGAGATGACCGGGAAGACGAGGATCGTGAGCAGCAGCCCTGCGACCGCCAGCCTGCCGGCGTTCCTCCCGGCGAATCCGAGAGCGGCGGTCACAGCGCCACGTCCTCCCTGAGCTTCTGGCCCATGAGGCCCTGCGGGCGCAGGAGCAGGACGAGCATGATCACGGCCCACGGGACCATGGTCGCCCACTGCGGCGAGATGTAGGTCGCGGTCATCGTCTCGGCGACGCCGAGCAGCAGCGCGCCGATGACGGCGCCGGGCAGGCTGCCCATGCCGCCGAGGACGATGATCCCGAGGATCCTCGAGATCCAGGCGTAGTGCGAGCCCGGCAGGAAGGGGTAGAGCACGGCGGCGATCGAGCCGCCGGCGCCCGTCGTCGCGACCCCGATGGCGAATGTGAGGGCCGCGACCGTGGTCGGGTCGACCCCGACCAGCTTGGCCGAGCTCATGTTCGCCGACACCGCCCGGATCGCGCGCCCGAGCCAGGTGACCTTGAGCATCACGTAGAGGATGACGAGCACGCCGATCGCAATCGCGCAGCCGTACACCTGGGACTTGCGCAGGTAGATGTCGCCGATCGTGAACGACTGGTTGAAGTAGTCCGGCGTCGCCCGGTGGAGCGTGGCGGTCCAGACCATGCCCATGACCCCCTCGATGACGAGGGCCAATCCGAACGTCAGGATCACGGAGGTGGAAGGCGGCTTCCCCTGGATCCATCTGATCGTCGTCATGTAGATGAGCAGGCCGACCAGGAACATGAGCGGCGTCGTCACGAAGACGCCGAAGAGCGGGTCGAGCCCCGTCTCGTTCCAGAGCGCCCAGGTGATGAACGCGGCCAGGATGATCAGCGCGCCCTGGGCGACGTTGATGACGTCCATGACCCCGAAGATCAGGGTCAGGCCCGACGCGAGCAGCGCGTAGACGCCGCCGAGGAGGAGCCCGAGGACGAGGGTCTGGATCAGCTGGGTCACGGTTCGGTCCCGGAAGCCGGAGGCCGGCCGGAGAGCTTCGGGGGCTCCCCGGCCGGCTCCGTTCTCAGCCTCGGTCGGCCGCTAGCGCCCCGACCACGGCGGCTTGGGGTTGACGATGGTGTCGCTGGTAGCGGCGTCCTCGGGGAGGACGATCTCCTCGTCGCCGTTCTGCCACTGCGCGAGGAGGAACGCCTGCTCGGGAGCGCCGGTCTCGTCCCAGCTCAGCGTCCCCAGGATGGTGTCCACGGAGTTCGCGTGGAGCCAGTCCTTGAGCGCTGCCTGGTCGTCGATCGAGCCGACCGCCTCGACTGCGGCCTGGAGCACTTCCGCGGCCGCGAACGCATCTGCGGCGTCCTCGGCCGGGTCCTCGTCGAACTTGGCGCGGTACGCCTCGAGGAACTCGGCGTTCCCCGGGGTCGGCGACTCGACGTGGTAGCTCACCGCGTAGAAGATGCCCTCGGTGTTCTCGACCCCGATCGCGTCCGAGTACTGGTCTGCGAACGACGGGGTCGAGGCCTGGAACATCTGCTGCGGGCTGTAGCCCGCGGCGACGAGGGCCGTGATCAGGTTGACGCCGTCCTGGAGCCCGGCCGAGCCCTGCGCGATCACGTCGGGCTGCTCCGAGGCGATGGCGGAGGCGATCGCGTCGAAGTTCACGGTCTCCGGCGGGTAGATCTCCGAGTAGACCGTCTCGACGCCGCCGGCCTCGAGCTGCTCCTGGATGCCCGCGGCGACGGGAGCGCCGAAGGGATCGTCGGCCGCGACGTACGCCGCGGTCGTCGGCCGCTCCCCCTCGGGCAGGCTGAGCACCCACTCCGAGAAGAGGTCGGCCTGGTGCGGCGCCGTCGCCTGCTGGGCGAAGAAGAGGTACTCGAAGCCGCGGTTGAACATGTCGGGCGATCCGCCCGCCGGCTCGACGTACACCATCTGCGCCCGCTCGGCTACGGCCGAGGCCGGGATGTTCAGGAGCGACGAGAACGTGCCGAGCAGGAGGTCGACGCCGTCCTGCTCGATCAGGGCGTTGTAGTCCGTGACGACCAGGTTCTGGTCCGACTGGTCGTCCTTGATGACCATCTCGACCGGTCGCCCGAGCAGGCCGCCGGCCTCGTTCACCATCTCCATCCACACCTCGTAGCCGCGCCGTGCGGCCTCACCGGGCTCGGCGAAGTCGCCCGTGAGCGGGAGCGAGGCCCCGATCACGATCGGCTCGCCGCTCGGCTCGCCGCCTCCTCCTCCCGACGTGTCGCTCGCCTCGGTGTCGGCCGATCCACCCTCGTCGTCGTCGTCGCCGCCGCAACCGGCCGCGAGGACGAGCGCGAGGAGGACGGGTAACAGGGCGAGGAGCCAAACGATCCTACGCATGAAGTCCTCCCTTTCCGCAGTGACCGATTTCCTGAGGCAACCCGCCCGCGGTACGGCGACGCCTCCTCCCCCTTTCGCCCCAAGCCTCACACGACATGGATGTCGATCCCGAACTCGTTGATCGGGCTCGCTCCCCCCTCGGTGATGTGGAGCGTGTTCTCGATGCACGCCGAGCCGACTCCGGGGACGAAGATGCCCGGCTCGACGTTGAGGAAGCTCCCTGGGCGGAGCTCTGCAGTCTCTCCGCGCGCAACAACCGGGCGGACAGACGTGGTGATGCCGGTCGTGTGGCCGAGGTAGACGTGGTTCGAGTAGTCGCCGTAGCCGGCATCCTCGGCGACTCGGTTGGCAGCCTCCCACAGGTCGCCGCCGCTGATCCCTGCCCGCGCCTCGGCCAGCATGACTCGGTACATCTCGGCGGTGACGTCGTAGATCTCACGCTGCTTCGGCGAGGGCTCGCCGACCGAGATCGTCCGGTCGGTGTCCGTGTAGTAGCCCTCGAAGCACGCGGAGAGGTCGAGCCAGAACATCTGGCCGGCCTCGAGCGGTCGCTGCGAGTAGAGGTACGGGCGCACGTTCGAGATCACGTCGCTGAACGAGCCCGTGTTGATGTGCGTGGTCATCCCGCTTCCGTGCAGGAACTCGGCGCCGGCGGCGGCCATGCGCTCCAGCGAGTGGAGGCAGAACTCGTACTCGGGGACGCCCTCGCCGGCGGCCTCGACGGCCCCTGCGAGCCCGGCGTCGGCGACGGCCGCCGTCTGCCGGATCCGTCCGGCGTCGTAGTCGGACGGTCCGGAGACGATGTCCTCCCAGACCGGCACGGCGTCGCCGAAGATCGCGTCCGCCAGGCTCCCCGCGAGGATCTCGGCGTAGATCGCGGGCATCTCGCCGGCGAAGACTCCGATCCGCCCCGCGGTCAGGCCGGCGGCTCCGACCGCGTCCCGGATCGCTTTCCTCAGCTCGTCGGCGAGCCAGCGCCGCCCCGGGTTCGGGTAGGGGCGGACGTCCTCGATCCAGGACATCCTCCGCGCCTCCTCGAGGTGCCAGGGCTGGTCGACGAGGAGCACCGGGTCGCGCTCGCGCGGGACGAGCAGGAGCGAGCTGGCCCCGGGGAAGACGTGGAGGTAGCCGGAGAGGAACCGGATCGGGTCGCTGTTGGCCGAGGCCGACCCCCAGACGAGCAGCCCGTCGAGCTCGTGCGCGTCCATCGCAGCGCGGGCCCGCTCGAGCCGTCCCAGCTGCTCCTCCACCGGCGGCCTGGGCGCGCGGCCCCTGGACTTCTCGAGGACGGCCGGGTCGTCGAGCGTGCTGCTCACTCCCTGTTCCCTCCTTCCACGGTCGCAACGATGATTGCCATCCCGCCCTGGCCTGCGACCAGGCGGTAGCGGTCGCCGGTCTCGAGCCAAACGACGCTCTCGGGCGCGAGCGCGTGCCCTTCGCCCGGGAGCTCGAGCAGCCCGTCCCCGTCGGCGACGTAGAGGAAGCTCTCGCCGTCCTCGTGCTCGCGCCACCCGCAGCGCTCGCCGGCGGCGAGCTCGAGCCGCTCGAGCGCGAGCGGGGCGCGCTCGAAGAGGAGGCCCGTCATCCGACCACCTCGGCCGCGGCGGGCTTCCACGTACAGACGTCCCCGGTCTCGACCCAGATCGTGTCCTCCGGCGGAGGCGCCCACAGCTCGACGAAGGCGAACTCCTCCTGCGTGTCGTTCTCGAACCAGTGCACCTGCCCCGGCTCGACGATGTGCACGGCCCCCGCCCGCACGCGCGTCCGCGTACCTTCGACGCAGGCGATGCCACTGCCGCGGAGGACGTAGAAGACGTGCAGACCGCCGACGTGGTAGTGGGCAGCGGCGGTGTCGCCGGGGTGGTAGACGATGCGGTCGGCCCTGATCCGCTCCGCTGCGACCGGGACGTTCTCGGTCACGAGGTCCAGCCGGTCGCGCGTGTCGCGCAGCGACCTGAAGCGGGGCAGCTCGTGCTCGGCGAAGACGCGGGCCATCAGTCGCGGTCGTTCAGGGCCAGGAGCTTCAGCTCGGTCATCTCCTCCATCGCGTAGCGGACGCCTTCACGGCCGAAGCCGGACTGCTTGACGCCGCCGTAGGGCATGTGGTCGATGCGGAAGGTGGGGACGTCGTTGACGACGAGCCCGCCGACCTCGATCTCGTCGAACGCGCGCTGGATCGTCGGGAGGTCGCGCGTGAAGATCCCCGCCTGCAGGCCGAACTCGCTGCGATCGACGGCCGCGATGGCCTCGCCGACGTCGTCGAAGGGCGAGACGACGACGAGCGGCGCGAAAGCCTCCTGGCAGGAGACGCGCATGGTCTCGGCCACGCCGGTGAGCACGGTCGGCGCCCAGAGTCCGCCGTCGTGCGTGCCGCCGGCGAGCGCTGACGCGCCTCCCGCCAGGGCCTCGTCGACCCACTCGGCGACGCGGCCCGACGCACCTCGGTCGATGACGGGCCCGACGTCGGTGTCCTCGGCCAGCGGGTCACCGGTCCGGAGCGCCTCGACGTGGGGAAGGAGCTCCGCGAGGAAGGCCTCGTGGACGTCGGCATGGACGTAGACGCGCTGGACGGAGATGCAGGTCTGGCCCGAGTAGACGAAGCCGCCCCACGCGACCCGCTCGGCCGCGAAG
>Ga0299914_10000935_pt1 | contig 18506 bp, 13 predicted proteins | sample RVTome_10_FD_201361 | JGI IMG/M metagenome (GOLD analysis project Ga0299914, IMG submission 201361) | Soil microbial communities from uranium-contaminated site in the Upper Colorado River Basin, Wyoming, United States - RVT153D57 (version 2) ...
CGCGGACTGCTCGCGTATCACATGCAGGATTTCTCGCCGGCACTCAGGGATCTGCTCGAGTACCTCCGGCTCTCCGACGCTTCCACGGGCGAGACGGAGCAGCAGGAGCACGCTCAGGTCTGGGAGCACGTGAAGGCGCTGAGGCGCAGGCTCGCGAGCTTCAACTGACGTCCGCCCCGTCCGTCTTTCGTCCTCGCTCCTTCTTCCTGTTTGCTTTCTCCTTCCCCGGCGGAATGACCCCGATCCGGCGGCCCGCGGCCGAGTCGGCGATGAGCGCCTGGAGCCTTCGCGTCCTCGTCTCTTCCTTCTTCGCGCTGATGACCCAGTAGGTCGCGAGGCGCTGATAGGACGGCGCCTGCGATCGAAAGAAGTCCCAGGCCTGCCTGTTCGCCCGGAGGCGCTTCTCAGAAGCGGCATCGAGGGCCGCGGTGCGCCGCTGCTCGTACGAGTACACGGCCGACCGGTCCGAGGAGCGCCGCTCGAAGGCCTCCAGGCCGGCCGGGGTCATGAGGCCGAGCGCCTTCAGCTCTCCCACGCGTGCGATGTTCACGGCGCTCCAGTTGCTGCGGGGCCGCCTCGGCGTGAAGCGGTTCATGTAGCTCGTCCCGTCGATCGACTTGCGGACGCCGTCGATCCACCCGAAGCACAGGGCCTGGTCGACCGCCTCGGGCCACGTGATGCTCGGGATCCCGGAGCCCTTCTTGTAGAAGCCGACCCAGAGCTCCGCCGCGCTCCCGTGATGCCGGACGAACCACTGGCGGAGGTCCTTCGGCGCCGGGAAGAAGACGGGCCGTCCGGCGGGAGGGTTTCGACGGCTCGTCACGTCCCTCCCGACTCGTCCCGCCGCCCGCGCCCGAATGGACACTCGGGCAGGAGGGGACAGATCTGGCAATGCGGGTCGTGCTCCAGGCACGTCGCCTGGCCGTGATGCGAGAGGTAGACGACGGCCCGGCTCCTGGCCTCGGCCGTCGGCTCCGTGCACGATGCGAGCGCGCGCCGCATGCGCCGGATCTGCAGCCGGACGTTCGGCGTGACGTCGCAGCAGCCCAGTCGGACGGCGACGCGGATCAGGTGGGCGTCTGCCGGGATCACGGGGTGGCCGGCTGCGAACAGCAGCATGCGCTGGGCGCCGGCCAGCCCGAGCTGCGGGAACGCCCGGGCAGCCCGCCGTGCCGTCACGAACGGCCCCGCGAGGCGCTCGGCGATGCCCGGATGGCGGCGGAAGAAGTCGGCGCCGGCGCGTAACGCCCGGATGCGCTCGTCGTGATGGGGACCAGCCATCATGACGGCCGCCTCGAGCTTTTGCGGTACCGCCTTCCAGACCGAGTCGGGGGTCAGCGCGGGAATCCTGCGCAGCGCGGTAATCGCGGCATCGCGGCGTACCGGAGGCGCCTGGAAGTTCAGCACCTCCCACACGTACATCGCGAACGGATCCCGGGGGGGCGGCACCAGCGGACCGTAGAACGTGTGGAGTCGTTCGAGTGCGACGTCAATCGACAGCACACCGGATCCCTGGCCTCCGGACACGGAGCTATCTGGCGAGCCGCCCGATCTCCTCGTACAGGCAGGCGGAGGCAATCACGCCGTTGTGGAAGTTCGACAGATCCAGTTTCTCGTTCGGCGCATGGGCGTTCTCGTCGGGGAGTCCGACGCCGAACAGCACGGACGGGATGTTCAGCTCCTCCTGGAACGTCGAGACGACCGGAATCGAGCCCCCCTCGCGGTTGAAGACCGGCGCCCGGCCGAACCCGCGCTCCACGGCGCGGGCGGCCGCCTGCACGAAGCGGTTGTCGAACTCCGTCATCCACGGCTTACCGCCCTGCATCCGCGTGATGAAGAGCTCGACGGTCTTCGGCGTCACCTTCTTCAGGTACGCTTCGAACAGCTCCGCGATCTTTACCGGATCCTGATCCGGCACGAGGCGCATGCTGACCTTCGCCATGGCGGTGGCCGGAATCACCGTCTTCGACCCCGCCCCCGTGAACCCGGACAGCAGCCCGTTGACCTCGAAGGTCGGCCGCGCCCAGACGCGCTCGAGGGTCGTGTACCCGGATTCGCCGAACAGCTTCGGTGCGCCGAGCTCCTTGCGATACCTGGTCTCGTTGAACGGCAGGCGCTTGAACTGTTCGCGCTCCTCCGGCCTCAACTCACGTACGTCGTCGTAGAAGCCCGGGATCTTGATGCGTCCTCCGCGATCCTTCATCTGCGCGAGGACCTGGGCGAGCACGAAGGCCGGGTTGGCCACCGCCCCGCCGAAGGAGCCGGAGTGGAGGTCGGAGCTGGTTCCCCGCAGGTCGATCTGGAAGTACGCGATGCCGCGCAGGCCGTAGCAGATCGACGGGACGCCCCGATCGAGCATCGGCGAATCGGAGATGACGACGACGTCGGAGGCGAGATCCGCTTTATGCTCGCGGATGAAGTCATCGAGGTGGTCGCTGCCGACCTCCTCCTCGCCCTCGATGATCACGCGGATGTTGCAGGGCAGCGATCCGGCCTGTTTCAGGTGGGCCTCGATGGCCTTGAAGTGCATGAACACCTGGCCCTTGTCGTCGGCCGCGCCCCGTGCGTAGATCTCGCCGTCCCTCACCGCCGCCTCGAAGGGAGGCGAGGTCCACTTGTCGAGGGGATCCACCGGCTGCACGTCGTAGTGTCCGTAGAACAGGATCGTCGGTGCACCCTCGGCCCCCAGCCAGTCGCCGTACACGACCGGAAATCCCGGAGTCTCGATCAGGCGCACGTTCTGGAGCCCGATGCGTCCCAGCTCCTCGGCGGTCCAGTCCGCGCACCGGCGGACGTCATCGGCGTGCTGCGGCAGCGCGCTGACGCTCGGAATGGCGAGATAGGCCTTCAGCTCGTCGACGTAGCGATCGCGCTGGACGTTGATGTAGTCGATGATGGGATCCATGAGTCTGGTGGCTAGGGTGGCGGTTAGCGGTCAGGGTTCGCGGTTGGCGGTCGGTCGGCTGCTCCGACCCGTCATGATCGGCAGGTCGGTCCGATCTCCCCACTCGCGCCACGAGCCCAGGTAATTGCGCACGCGCGGATAGCCGAGCAGCCGCAGCGCCAGATACGTGTGCGCGGCGCGGTAGGCGCCCTGGCAGTACGGAATGACCTCCCGGTCCGGCGTCACGCCGGCCGACTCGTACAGCGCCCGCAGCTCGCCGGCGGGTCTGAACCGGCCGTCCTCGGTGAGCGCCCGCGTCCAGTCGACGTGCACGGCTCCGGGGATGGCGCCGCCGCGAGCAGCGCGAACCGTCTCGCCGCGGTGTTCGGCTTCGGTGCGGACGTCCAGGACGGTCACATCGCCCCGATCGAGCGCGTCTCGCACATCCCGCCACGTGGCCAGCTTCGAGTCGTCCCGCTCGCCGATCCAGGGCGACTCGAGCGGCGCCTGCCCGGCGGTCGCGAGGGGGAGCCCCTGCTCCCGCCACGCGCGCACGCCTCCGTCGAGCACGCGGACATCCGGGTGGCCGAAGTACTCCAGGAACCAGAACGCCCGCGCGGCCCTCATCCCGGTGACCTCCTCGTAGGTCACCACGCCCCGCTCGCGCGTGACGCCGCGCACCTGGAACAGATGCTCGATCAGGTTGAGGAACGCCCGAAGGGGAGCCGGGTCGGTGTCCCCGAGGCTGAGCCCCCACAGGTCCAGATGCACGGCGCCGGGCAGATGACCGCTCGCGAACTCGTGGGCCGGGCGGACGTCCAGCAGCAGCGGAGGCGCGTGTCCCTTCACGGCCGCCGCGAGCTCCTGAGGCGAGACGAGCAGACGAGGGTTCGCGTACGTCAAGCGGCGTCAACGCTTCCGCTGGCCGATCGCGTAGAGGTGCGCGTCGGTGCGGACGAAGATCTGCCCGTCGCTGATCGCCGGCGAGCTCAGCACGTACTCGTCCAGGGTGTTCTCCGCGACCACCTCGAAGGCAGGACCGGCCTTGAACACCGTCGTCACGCCCTCCTCGCTCGTGACGTAGATGCGGCCGTCGGCCAGGACCGGCGAGCTGCTGTAGGTGCCCGTGCGGATGCGCTGGGGCCCGTAGATTGTCTCGCCGCTCTTCGCGTCGAGGCAGTACACGATCCCCTTGTCGGTCACCACATAGAAGTACTTCCCGTCGGTCACCGGCGTCGGCACGTCGGGCCCGTTGCCGAACTCCCACGCGCGGTGCGAGGCCGTGACGTCACCACGGCCGCCGCCCCGCAGCGCGAGCAGCGGCCGCTCGCGTGACGGGACGTAAACTATGTCGGCCGCGACGACCGGCGACGCGACGATGCGATGCCAGGGGTTGTTCTGGGGGTTCAGTCCGTCGGCGCGCCAGAGCTCACGTCCGGTGGCGGGATCGTGGCCGGTGACCACGTCTCCCCCCGAGACCACGATCTCCGTCCTGCCGCCCGTGCGCAGCACCGCAGGGGTCGTGTACGCATCCGGCGACTCCTGGATCGCCTTGGTCGGACGCTCGACGCGCCACACGGTCCTGCCGGTTGCCTTGTCGATCCGCATGACGTACGAGGGATCGTCGGTCTTCATGCCGTGCAGCACCTGCACGTACAGCGCGTCGCCCAGCAGCAGCGGCGACGAGGCGTAGCCCCAGTTCAGGCCGAAGCGGCCGTAGTCGGCCTCCACGTCGCGCGACCACACCTCTCGTCCGTCGAAGGTGAAGGCCTTCAGGATGCCCGTGCCGGTCATCACCCATACGTGCTGGCCGTCGGTGACGGGCGAGGGTGACGACATGTTGTGCTTGCGCATCCGCTGATCGCCGCCGTCGAGGCGCTTCTTCCAGAGCGGCGTCCCCTTCGCGCGGTCGACGGCCCACAGGAAGATCTCGCCGCCTTCCGCGACGTTCAGGAAGATGTGCTCGTTCCACACGATCGGCGTGGCGCCGCTTCGATCGGGCAGCGCCAGCTTCCACGCGACGTTCTTCTCCTTCGTCCACGCGACGGGAAGCCCCGTCTCGGCGCTGGTGCCGTTCAGATGCGGCCCGCGCCACTGGGGCCAGTTCTCCGCGAACCCGGGGCGGCCCCAGGCGCAGAGCAGTACGGCTAGCAGAATCGCACGTCGCATCAGAATGCCTCCCTGATCGGAGCGACTACAATCGGTATTCTTGGCCGGTCGCCCGCCGCTGCGCAAGCGCGGGCGCTGGCCGGGAAGGCGCCGCCGACGGCAGCGCCGGAGACGACGACCATGAGCGAAGGCCTGACCCGAGAGCACGTCATCTGGGCGTACCGAATCCTGCTCGACCGGGACCCCGAGAGTGAAGAGGCCATCGAGCCCAAGGTCCGAGGGTTGCGGACGACGCAGGAGCTGCGCGCCGACATCGTCACCTCCGGAGAGTACCAGGAGAAGAACCGCGACTTCGCCCAGGCGAACGAGCGGAACCTGGTCATCAAGGAGCTCGAGGGGGGCGTGCGCCTCGTCGTGGACCTCGCCGACCACGCGATCGGCCTCAACATCGTGCGCGGACGGTTCGAGCGGAACGAGCTGGATTTCGTCCAGCGCACCGTTCGCGAGGGCCAGCACGTGCTCGACATCGGCGCGCACGTCGGGCTGTTCGCCATGCACATGGCCGATCGGGTAGGGCCGGCCGGGACGGTGCACGCGTTCGAGCCTTTCGAGGAGAACGCCGAGTGCCTCGAGATGGCCGTTCGCGAGAACCGCTTCGAGGCCCGGGTGACGGTCGAGCGCCAGGCCGTCGGACGCAGGTCGGGGACCTCCTCGCTCGTGTTTGCGCCGGGGTCGCTGAACAGCGGCGGCGGCTTCCTCGCACGAGAGGGCGCTCCCCTGCCGTACGGCCACGCGTCCCGGGTGGTGGCCACCATCGCCCTGGACGAGTACCCGCTCCGGCGGCCGGTGGCCTTCATCAAGATCGACGTCGAAGGGGCGGAGCCGCTGGTCTTCGAGGGGGCGCACCGGCTGCTGTCCGAGGACCGCCCGCTGATCCTCTCGGAGCTGCACCCGCGGCAGCTCGCCCTGGTCTCGGACGTGAGCGCCCGCACGTTCATCGAGCGCATGCGTGGGCTCGGCTATCGCTGTCACCGCCTCGGCGCCGGCGTGATCGGCGAGGAAATCGACGAACCGCCGGCGGGTGGCGTGACGTCGGTCGTGTTCGTGCCGTGAGCGTCACTCCACGCTGACCGCGACCATGTTCTCGCGGTCGCGCAGGTACACCCGCGATCCGACCACGGTCGGCGGCGTCCATGACGTCGCCTCCATCAGCGGCGCCCGGGCCACGGTCGTGACGCCCTCCGGCGAGAACCGGACGATGGCCAGTGTGCCGTCCTCGTCCAGGAGCAGCGCCGTCTCGCCGGTGCCGACGAGCTGCGCCCGGGCGAACGATCGGTCCTGCCACGCCACCCGGCCCGTCTTCGCCTCGACACCGACGAGAAACGCGGGCCCGAAGTCGCCGCTGGATCCGTAGTAGTGATCGCCGATGCGGAGCACCGACCCGAAGTGCACGCGCATGCGGCTGGTGAACCACGCCTCCGACACCTCGGTTTTGTCGCCTTCACGGGAAAGCCGCAGCAGCCGGCTGCCTCCGTTGTAGGCGGAGGAGATGAACAGCTCGTCGCCGGTCCAGACCGGCGGACTGATGTTGAGGCCGAACTGCGTCACGTGGGGGTGGCTCCAGAGAAGGCGGCCCGAGTCGGGATCGAGACCTGCCACGCGATCGCCCCCGAGCACGACGAGCTGCGGCTGGCCCTGCACGTCGATGACCAGCGGCGAGGCGGGCGACGGGTCGAAGTCGCCGCCCTTCCAGGCGAGCTCGCCGGTCTTCTGCCGGAACGCCATGGCCGCCTGTCCCGGCCTGCCGCCCGCCGTCACGATCACCGTGTCGCCGTACGCGAGCGGACTGCACGTGTAGCCGCGATCCGCAAGGCGCGCGCCGTACTCCCGGCGAAGATCCCGCGACCAGACGAGGCGGCCCGAGTCGCGCTCCAGGGCGAAGAGCTGGTTCAGGCTGCTCGTGGCGAACACGAGTCCGCCGGCCACGAGCGGCGTGCTGTGCGGGCCCGCGCCCGCCTCGAAGTTCAGCTCCCCGGTCGGCGCGGCATACCGATGCTCCCAGATCGTCCTGCCGGTCGCCGCGTCGAACGCGGCGATCACTTCCTCTTGCGACCGCCGCACGAGCGACAGCAGGCCAAGCGGCCGGTACAGCGTGTACAGCCGTCCGCGATCCTCGGCGATCGCCGAGTGCCCTTCACCGAGCGCGCGCGACCAGATCTGCTTCGGACCCTCCGCCGGCCACGCACGGCTCAGCGCGGGAGCCGAAATCGTGAAGTTCCGGTCCGGCCCTCCCCACTGCGGCCACGAGGACGCCGGCGCCTGCCCGGAGAGCGACGCGGCGGCAATCAGCATCAACACGAGCGCAAGTCGACCGGTTCTCATGTGGATCACTCCGATCTCAGCGCCGACACGGGCGCCGCGGTCATCGCCGCGCGTGCCGCGACGAGCGACGACGACACGCCCGCCACGACGACGACGACGAGCAGCACGGCCGTGTCGGTCCATCCCGGGCCGCCGCCGCCGCGCGACCACCACGCGGGTGCGACCGCCAGCACCGCAGACGTGACGCCGGCGCCGACGCCGGCGCCGAGCAGCAGCAGGCTCTCCGCCAGCACGAGGCCGCGCACGTGCGCGGAGCGGTAGCCGACGGCGCGCAACAGCGCCAGCTCACGCCGGCGTTCCAGCACGTTGCGCAGCAGCACCGCGCCCAGCCCGAGCGTGCCGATGACGAGACCGAGGCCGCCGAGCGTCTGGAAGGTCGACAGGTACGTGCGCTCCACGCGCTCGTACGCACGCAGGCGCTCCACCGACGACTGGACGTCGAAGCCGGCATCCGCCAGGCGATCCTCGAGCAGAGCCGTCACCTCCGCCTGACGATCCGGTGGGGCGTCGATGAGGAAGAAGCGGTACCCCTCACGGCGTGGAAACAGCCGGACGAAATGGCGCTCGGAGATCAGCAGCTCCGACTGCAGCATGCTGTGCGACAGCGCGGCGACGACCCGCAGCACCAGCGGCGCTCCATCCTCGCCCGGGATCACCAGGTCGTCCCCCACGCCGGCGTGCAGGACATAGGTCAGCGACGTCGCGTCCCCGATGACCGGCACGGCGCCGTCCTCGAACGTGCGATCGAGCAGCAGCCAGGGATTGGCCCGTTCCGCATCGCTGCCCGCCATCACCGCCGCGAACTCGAACCGCCCCTCGCGCACGAAGGCCTCCGGCGGAGCGAGAATGCGCGGGCTCGCCGGGCGGTACAGGTTGAGGCAGCTGCCCTCGTCTCCCGGCCGGAGCCGGAACCTCGCGATGCTCACCTCTTCCAGCAGCGGCTCGCCCTGCCCGAGGCCCAGCTCATCGCGCCCTTCAACGGTCGAGAGATCGTGCATGACCGGAATCACGGACTCGGCGAACAGCGGGAATCCGCCGGTGGCGGACTGCGGCGCCCGAGCGTCGATCGCGGCGTCGCGGCGGAACGCGCCGACGGCGACGATGACGAATGTCGCGGCGGCGACGAGCGCCGCGACCAGAACGCTGCGGGCGGGACGCCAGCGCGTCTGGCGGGCGCCCAGACGGAGCACCGCGGCGAGCCCCGGCTGGCGGATGGTCGTGCGCACCGGCCGCCGCAGCGCCGCTGAGAAGATCAGGAGGCAGGCGATCAGCAGCAGGCCCCCGGCGCCGAAGAACGCCGCAGCCGGCGGAACGGCCTCGAGCGCCGCCAGCGCAATCAGCACGACGGCCGATCCTGCCGAGAGCCAGACCCAGGTCTGGTAGGTGATCCCGGCGAGGCGCTGGCGCGCCTCGGGAGCCGGCGAGGCGACAGGACCGCCCGCAATGAGCGTTCGCGCTGTCGTTCCACGCAGGGCGCGAAGGCTCAGCACCGTCGTCACCACCGCCGCCGCCAGTCCGGCCGCCGCGCCAATCGCAAGGGACGAGGCGCGGACATCCAGCCCGATCGCCGCTGTGCCGACCGCGTCGATCCACCACGTGCGAAGCCCCGCGAGGATCAGCGCACAGAAGGCCACCGCTCCCGGCACGCCGAGCACCGTGCCGGCCGCGGCGAGCACGCTGCCCTCCGCGAGGAACAACGCCCGGATGTCGCGCGGGGTGAAGCCCATCGCCTGCAGCAGCCCGATCTGAGGCGCGCGCTGCTCAATCCCGAGCTTGAAGAACAGCACGGCGAGGATGAGACCGGACACGAAGAGAAAGAAGCTGAAATAGAAGAAGTACTCACCGAAGTCGGTGGCCCCGCGCGCAGCCGCCAGGGCACGTTCGCGTACGGGGTGGGCGTTCAGACCGGCGCGCAGCGGCGCACCGGGGCCCGTCAGCGCGCTCTCGAGCGACCCGCGGACCTCGTCGAGCGGACGCCCGGCCGGCACGAACAGACGCACGGAGGTGGCGTCCCCGAAGCGCGACGCCCAGAGTCGCTGCGCCTCGCGGTAGGTGACAAACGCCTTCGGCGCGGCACGGTACTGGTCCCAGTAGCGCTCGTCGCGCGGCTGGATACGCGCGAGATCGACCGGAAAGGGCGGATCCCAGTCGCCAATCTGCGCCGCGTCCGTCAGTCCCGGATACTCCGGCGTCAGCGTACGGTCGCCGCCGGCACCGATCATTGGGACGACCCCGGCCAGCGTGAACGCGGTCCGTCCGGTCGCGAGGCCCTCCTCATCCGACCAGCGCAAGTAGTCGAGCGTGACCGCATCGCCGACCGATGCGGCCAGCTCGCGGGCGGCCCACTCGTTCAGCCAGAGCGGCGGGCGGCCGGCCGCAGGCACGCCGGGGGCTGAACCTGCGGGTACGTCGGGCAGGCCGAAGTCCATGCCCGTGACGACCGAGTACGGGATCTCCCGGTCTCCGATGCGGATCGTGTTCGCGATGTAGGTGAGGATGGGGAGCGATCGCACGCCGATCTCCCGCGACGCGCGTTCGATCGCCTGCTGCCACGCGGCGTCGATGAAGCCGGTGCGGCCCTCGACCGACAGCGCGTGCTGGCCCTCGATCGGCTTCACCGTCAGCCCGAGATCGTCGAGCGTGGCCGCGCGGGCCACCGCGTCATCGACCGCTTCGGGGGGCTCGCTCTCTCGCTCGAAGGCGAGGAGCGCGACGTTCGCCTGATCCTCCTTCTGCAGCTCTCCCTGGAGGCGATCGAGAGGCACGAACACCGAGCGCACGAGACCCTGCCCGGTCGACAGCGAGAACTCTCCGAGCTCGCCGGCGGAGAGCGTGCGTGCGTGGGTCACGCGGAACGAGCGGCCGAGATCGTCGCGGCGCCCCTGCAGCGCGCTGGCGGGGATGTCCGACGCGCGGCGGACGCGCACCAGAAGGCCATCCCCCTCGCCCGCGCCGATCTCCGCGGCCAGCGCCGCGCTGAGGTAGGCCTCGCGGCCCTCGGGACCGGCGAGGGCGCCGGCGCCGTGGAAACGCCAGAACCGCTCGTCCACGCCGAACACCTGGACGCCGGCCGCGCGGCGCCCGCTGGCGGCGCTCGCGACGATCCCCTCGATCGCGATCAGCGGCGCCGCATCCGCGATCGCGCCGCCGGCCGCGCCGCGCACGTCCGCGGCGAACTGCTCCCGAAAGAAGCCGGTACCGAGGATGGCCGCGTCCGTATTGCCGAGCCGCTCGACGGCGATGCGGCGAAGGCTCGCCCGCACCGAGTCGCCGACGAGCAGCGACCCGGCAAGCACGGAGACCGCGACCGCCACGCCGGCGACCACGGCCGCGTTCGTGCGCCAGTACCAGCGAAGGCTCTGCGAGACGAGCGTCCGCCGCGTCACGATGCGACACCCGCTCTGAGCCGGCCGTCGGCGAGGTGAAAGACGCGAGGCAGGCGCGACGCCAGCTCCAGGCTGTGCGTCACGACAATCAGGATGTTCTCCTGTGCGCGGTGGAGCTCGAGGAGCAGCGAGGTCACCGCCTCGGCGGAACGGTGATCCAGGTTGCCCGTCGGCTCGTCGCAGAGCAGCAGCCGCGGTCGCATCACGAGCGCCCGCGCGAGCGCCACGCGCTGCTTCTCCCCTCCCGACAGCTCGCCGGGACGATGCTGCAGGCGGCGCGAGAGGCCGACCCGGTCGAGCAGCCCGCGCGCGCGGTCCGTCAGGTCGCCGTCCCTGGCGACGAGCGTCGGCGTGAGCACGTTCTCGAGGACGGTGCACTGCGGCAGCAGCGTATGGTCCTGGAAGACGAAGCCGACGCGGCCGTTCCGGAACGCGGCGAGCCCGCGTTCGTCCAGCTCGAACGGATTGGCGCCATCCAGCCGGACGCGGCCGGACGACGGCGAGTCGAGCGTGCCGATGATGTTGAGGAGCGTGCTCTTGCCGCTGCCGGACGGCCCCATGACCGCAATCGCCTCTCCCGGCGACAGCTCCAGGCTCACATCGTCGAGGACGATGAGCGGACCGTCTGGTGCGGGATAGTGCTTGGCGAGATGCTCGACTTCCAGCACGGCAGATGGTGGGCGGTTCAGGACGCCGGCGTCAGGTCGGGCACGACCGGCTCGCGCGCGACCGCGCGCGAGTACACCTCGAGCAGGCGCGCGGCGCTCTGCGCCACGCTGTAGTGCTCGCGGACGCCGGCGGCGCCGCGGGCGCCGAGGCGGCTCGCGAGATCGCGATCCTCGTAGAGGCGGAGCAGGCCGTCGGCGAGCGCGGCGGGGCCTTCGCCGACGAGCAGCCCTCCGCCGGTGCGCTCGAGGACCTCGGGATACGCGCCCCGGCGCGGCTGCACGACCGGGGTCCCGGCGGCCATGGCCTCCAGCAGATACATGCCCTTCGGGTCGGGGAATGGCCCCGGCACCGAGAGCACGTCAATCCCGCGAAGAAAGTGGATCTTCTGCTCGCGATCGAGCTTGCCGCGGTAATGGAACTCGTCCCCGAGGCCCCATCCCTCCATGCGCTGCCGCAGATCGTCGAGATACGGCACGTGCGCGGCCGAGAGGTACCCGGCGACCTCCAGGCGCGCCGCGGGCACCGCGCGTTCCCGTCGCAGGATGCGGTAGGCCTCGCACAGCTCGTGCAGGCCCTTTTCCGGGGCCACTCTCGCGAAGTAGCCCACGGTGAACGTCGTGTTCCTCGCGCGCGGCATGGCCTCGTAGCCTTCGACGTTGATCCCGAGCGGCACGACCGCGATCCGGTCGCGCGGAAGCCCCAGGTACTGCGCAATCGGCTCGACGTAAAACTGGCTCACCGGGATGAAGACGTCGACCTCGGGCACGTGACGCCGGATCAGATCAAGCGCCTGGGCGCGGTACGGCTCCGGCAGGCCCTGGATGAAGAGGTCCTCGCCCTGCAGCGTGCAGCAGACCGGCCGGCGCAGCGCGCGCCGCAGCGGACCGGCCAGCGAGATGAGCAGGGCGTTCGGCAGGTTCACCACGTCCGGCGAGGGCTCGTCCGCGAGCCAGCTCAGGAGCTTGCCGAACTCCTTGCGCTGATGGCCGTGCTCACCCTTCAGCACGGAGACCGTCAGCTCGCCCAGCATCCGGGGCTCGGTCTTGATGGAACGGCCCGCGAGCGCCCTCAGCGCAGCGCGCGAGTCCCACAGCCGATCCAGCCACCGCGGCGTGTGGCGAAACGGCAGGTACTGTTCCAGGTACACGCTGATGCCGCCGAAGAGCACGCGATTCGGCAGGCTGACGTTCGGCTCGTCGGTCAGCGTCGGCGTGTACAGGGGCAGCAGCGTCACCTCGTGGCCCTGCGCCAGCAGCTCGGCCGCCAGCGCATTGTCGCGCAGGCAGCTGCCGCAGTACATGTCAGCCGCACCGGCCGTGATGGAGAGAATCCGCATCTGTCGGACTCACCCCGCCCGCTGAATCGCCCGCCTCGCGTACAGGTGGTCGAAGAGGTTCCCCTCGTGCGGCTGGTCCCACCCGATCCGCAGCGTCGGCACCGCGCCGAAGTTCAGCCGATCGACCAGGGGCGACTGCAGCAGGCGCTGCTGCAGCCCGGCATCATCGGTCAGGGCCGTGAGCACGAGCGTGCGCCCGAGCGCGGCGGGGATTCCGTCGGCGCTGACGGGGACCACGCTGACGAACGGGAACAGGAACTCGCGGTTCGCCAGCGGATGATCGTGGCGCTCGCACAGGACGACCGTCGGCAGCAGGTACGTGCCGGACCCGGTGGACACCAGCCGCGGGCCCTTGCGGTACTGTGCGGTGAAGTCGATCGCGCCGGGCTCGGCCAGGTCCGCATCGATCATCGCCGAGATGCGCGCCGCCACATCCGGATCCGCGAACGGCGCCAGCGTCGCCGCCTCGTCCTCGGCCGCGAGAGGGACGATGCGCGCGAGACGCTCTGCGAGCGCGCGGGCGAGATCGGCGGCGTGGGCCGTGACCCAGATGCCCGATGCATTGACGCACGAGCGGCCGCCGTTCTCGACCACGGAGGCGACCATCACGTCGAGGTAGTCGCGCCAGCGATCGGCGGCGTCGGGAGCGACGAGCACCTTGCTGTAACCGGGGCCGTGGATCTCGACGCGCGGATCGGAGGCGAAGCGCTTCGCCGACGCCGCATCGCCGAAGAACATGCCCCGCCCGGTGTTGCGCAGGATCTCGCCGGCGCCGCCGTGGTCGGTCGGGTACAGCGAGAAGGCCGACGGCGGACATCCGGCGGCGATGAACGCCTGCGCGATCCGGTACGGCGTCCACGGCTCGCTGCCGCCCGGCTTCAGCACGAGCGGGATCTTCAGTCCGACGGCCGGCACCCACAGCGAGTGGACGCCGGGCGAGTTGTTCGGCAGGACGACGCCGAGCGAGTGGCCGCGCGGATAGAAGCTCACCGCGTGGCCTGCCGCGGCGCCCATCCCGGCGTCCAGCACGTCGGGGTCCAGGCCGCGAGTGAGGCCGGCGATGACGTCCCCCATCTCGGCCATCACCCCCCGGATCTTCTCCATGTTGCGCCTGACCAGCACCCATGGCAGCCCCGTCGTCGCCGATACCTGGCGGACGTAGTCCTCGGGGGACTGCATGGCGCCGGCAATCGGATCCAGCGGCAGATCGCTGCGCATGAACTCGTCCGCCGCGCGCGACGCGATCGCCAGCAGCTGGCGGACCGGCAGGGCGGCGAGCTCCGCGTGCGCCTGTGCCTGGCCGAGCAGGTCGCGCCGCATCAGGCCGACGTTGGCCTGGCTCACCTCGACGAACGGCTCACGCGTCCGATGATCCGGCACCCGCGCGACATCGACGCTCCGATACGGCACGCCCATGCGAAGCAGCGGAAGATGCGTCATAGTCGACCCATGCTCCAGGTAGGGCGGGTTCGCCGAACCCGCCGGCTCCGGCGGGGCGCGCTCGGCGAGCGCGCCCTACCTCAGTAAACTCCCTCGACGACCTTCGCGCCAAGCTGCGAGAACGGCCGGACGTTGCGCGCGCCGTCCCACGGGTACTGCTCGCAGGGAGGCTCGCGCTCCGCCTCGTCCCGCTCCAGCAGGCGCGGCATGAAGAACTCCTTGGTGAGGGTCGTGAGCCGAACCCGTCCTGTCTGGCCGTACCCGACGATGCGATCGGGATTGGCGGGATCGACGACCTCGATGGCGGCGCGCGGCGCGGGCGGGTAGTAGATGATGGCCCAGTTGTCGGACGGCGCGGGCGGCTTGTGCGTCGCGAGCCCCATGAGCGTGTTGCCGTAGGTCGGCGCGAAGTGCGCCCCTTCCATCAGCTCCTCGACCGCGAAGCGATGGAACTGCGGGGTCATCTCCGTGCCGCCGCAGAAGACGCCGGTGATCCCCAGCTTGCGGAGCGAAATGCGCTCGCAGAGCGCCTCCAGCAGCTTCGGCGTGGTGAACAGGCACTTGATCGTCTCGTGCGCCTTCAGCAGCGTCGTCGCCTGATCGATCACGTGGCGCTTGTACAGCTCCGCTTCGTCGTAGGCGCCGCGCTTCAGGAGCTTGATGACCCAGCGCGGGTCGAGATCGACGGTGAAGCAGATGCCGCCGCGGTGCTGAGCCAGGTGCTCGACGGCGAGGCGAAGCCGCCGGGGGCCGCTCGGACCGATCATCAGCCAGTCGGCGCCCTTCGGGTAGAACTCATCGGGGAGCGTGCGGCTGAACGCCTCGTAGTCGATGCGGAAGTCGTCGACGTTGATGCGCGTCTTCGGCACACCCGTGCTGCCTCCGGTCTCGAAGACGTACACGGGACGGCCGTCGTAGCCTCGCGGCACCCATCGGCGAATCGGCCCTCCCCGGAGCCAGTCGTCCTGGAAGTGGCCGAACTTCGACAGGTCGGCGAAGGCGCGCACCTCCCGGCGCGGGTCCCAGCCCGCCTTCTCCGCCCAGTTCAGCCAGAAGGGGCAACCAGTCGCCGGGTCGAAATGCCAGTCGACGACCTCGCGCACCCATGCGTCGAGAGCGGCACGTGCCGTGTCCACAGCGGGCGTCAGAGCGGATGATGTCAATGTCATAGAGGATCGGGATCTAGTGCTGCGGCTTGTAGTACAGCACCATCGCCGCGCCGAGCGACACGAGGACGAAGCCGACCCAGAGCAGCGGATGCGGCGCGGTCTTCGGCGGGTGCTGCCACATCGTGTAGGCCGTGTTCACGAGCGGCGCCCCGCCGAACACCAGCGGCATGACGTAGGTCGGCACGCCCCCCGCCCGGAACGCCCAGATGACGAACAGGGCGCCGAACGCGCCGAGCGCGCCGGCGATCGTGGCGATCAGCGTGCCCCTGACGCTGAACCCGCGCAGCTCGTTCTGCGACGCCAGCACGCCGCCGGGGACCAGCACGGCCACGAGCAAGTATGCAATGCCCACGCACAGGAACGCCCGCATGGGGTGCGCCAGCAGCACCTGTCCCTTGTGCAGTGTCGGCCCGTACAGTCCCCACGACAACGCCGCGCCCGCGGCGAACAGAATCCACGTCATGTTGTCTCCTACCATGCCAGGCGCACGCCAAGCTGGAGCTGACGCGACGAAGTGACCGTCGATCGGATGCGGCCGAACGTGGCGAGCGGCGCCTCGTTGTCGGCGCGGCCGGCGAACGCAACCAGGTTCGGCGGACCGAAGTTCGCGTGGTTCAGCACGTTGAACCCCTCGATGCGGATGTCGAGGCGCCGGCCGCCGCCGCCGGGCCACTGCGCCGACTTCACGAGCGCGAGATCCAGCGTCCGCAGGTTCGGCCCGTCGAAATCACCGCGCCCCGTGTTCCCGAACGTCCCCGCGGGCTGCAGCGTGAAAGCGTCCGGATCGAACCAGCGATCGACGCGTCCGATCACGGCATCCCCCGGCCCGCGGCCCGCCGCATAGCTCGGACGATCCTGGCCGATGCCGGGACCGAGCGAGGGCGCCCACTGGGAACGCGACCGGTTCGAGGCCACGAAGACCGTGAGCGGCTGCCCGCTGCGAACCTGGGCGATGCCGGTCAGCTGCCAGCCGTCGAGCAGCCGCCCCGCCCAGCCGTGCAGCCCGCGCGCGAACGGCAGGCTCCAGGTGAAGTTGAGCATCCAGTTGTGGCGCACGTCGAAATCGGATCGTCCCTTGTTATAGCCCGGGATGAACTCGGGAAACGCGGACGTCGTCCCGTTGGTGGCATCGGAGAAGAAGGTGGACGCCTGCGTGGTGTCCTCGCTCAACGACCAGGTGTAGGACGACTGCAGCGCCACGCCTCCCCTCCAGCGCCGCCGCGCCTCGACGATCAGGGCCCGATACCAGGAGTCCCCGTCGCTCGACTTCACCTCGATCGTCGTGAAGGCCGGGTTCGGACGCGGCGTGTTCGGGGGGATGAAGACGGTCCCGTCCGGCAGCACCGTGGGCGGCGCGACGTTGACGTCGCTGCTGCGCAGCAGGTGGGTCCCGCGCGATCCCGCATACGCCACCATGAGCGTCGTGTCGGCGACGAGCTCGCGCTCGACGCTGGCGTTCCAGACGTGCACGCGGGGGCTCTCGATGTCCCACTGCATCGGCCGGATCGAGAGGCTCCCGCCCCGCGTGAACGGGTCTGGAAACGACGGGTTCGCGATCACCGGGCGCGGTGTCGCCGGCGGGTTCGTGACCGTGACGATCAGGTTCTGCTGGTTCTGCGTGTTGAAGTACAGGCCGTAGCCGCCGCGAACGGAGGTGCGGCCGTCGCCGAACACGTCCCAGGCGGCGCCGGCGCGCGGCGAGAGGTTCCCGCGCGGCGGCCCCTCGAAGAGCCGCCCGACGGTCGGCTCGCGGTCGTCGAGCGACAGCAGCGTGGCGTCGCGGCCGCCCGTGTCGACCGGCATGGTGTAGGTCTCGTAGCGCAGGCCCGCGGTCACGCTCACGCGGTCGTGCACCTGCATCTCGTCCTGCACGTAGGCCGCGGCGAGCGTGGAACGCCAGTACCGGTCGAACTCCGCGTCCGGCGTGAGGCCGATGAAGCGGAGGGGGCGGTTCTCGAGAAAGCCCCGCAGGTCCGCGAACGCGTAGATGCCCAGGCTGAACGTGGGATTGACCATGTTCATCTGATAGCGCTCGACGAGGCCGCCGGCTTTGATCAGGTGCCGGCCGCGCGTGAGCACGACGCTGTTCTGCACGCTGAAGACGTTCTGCACGAGGCGGACGTCCGCGGAGGTCTGCGGCCCGAACCGTGGCAGGCCGCCGATGTCGATGTCGCCCACCAGGCGCCCCGGCACGAACGGCTGGAGGGGCGTGGCCGTGTTCGCTTCCACCCGCTGTCCGATCCGCGTCCGGCTGAAGCCGATCCTCAGCGTGTTCAGCAGCGAGCTCGACAGCACGCGCCGCCACTCGCCGGTGAAGAACTGGTTGCGCGACAGGAACGCGCGCGGGAACTGCGGGAAGTCGGTCGGCAGCTCCTGCTCCGCATCGTCGAAGGTGTAGCGGCCGAAGTACTGATCGCGGGACGAGGCGTTGTAATCGAGGCGTCCCTGCGCGTAATGCTGCGAGAGCCGCTGATCGAAGGGAAACGTGAACTCCGCGATCCCGCCGCCCACCGAGGGGCCGTTCGGCATCGGGAACTCCTCGAGATAGGGCCTGACGGCGGGACTGACGCCGACGTCCACGAACTGCCCCGGCGCCGACGGATCCGGCAGCCGGCCTCCGCGGGCCGCGGCGTCAGGGACGAACGTCGCAATCGTCCGTCCCAGCTTCTCCTGCAGCCCCTCGTACCCCGCGAAGTAGAACAGGCGATCCTTCCGGATCGGACCTCCGAACGTGGCGCCGAACTGATACCGCCAGAAGTCCGGCTTCTCCGGACCGTCGAAGAAATTCCGGGCGTCGAACGCGTCGTTACGGTGGAAGGTGTACGCGGTGCCCGCCGGCGTGTTGGCGCCGGACTTGGTGATCACGTTGATCTGGCCGCCGGAGTTTCGGCCGAACTCCGCCCCGTACGCGTTCGTCTCGACGCGGAATTCGCGGATGGTCTCGAGCCCGAGCGCCGTGCCCGCGGCGCTCCCGGCGGGCGAGTTGGTGAAGTCGTTCAGCAGGGTGCCGTCGAGCAGGTACACGTTGGAGCGCGGGTCCTGTCCGTTGACGCTCATCGCCAGCCCGTGCGCCACCACCGACCCGCCGTCCCGGTGCGGGAACGCCAGCACGCCCGGCTGGAGCAGCGCGA
>Ga0299914_10000936_pt1 | contig 18502 bp, 17 predicted proteins | sample RVTome_10_FD_201361 | JGI IMG/M metagenome (GOLD analysis project Ga0299914, IMG submission 201361) | Soil microbial communities from uranium-contaminated site in the Upper Colorado River Basin, Wyoming, United States - RVT153D57 (version 2) ...
CATTCGTGAGCGCCTCCCGAAGGTCGCGACTTGGCTCTGGGTCGACGATGACACCGGCTCGTGTCCGGCTTGGGCGGTCGACCACGAAGCCGTGGCCGCGACGGGCTCACCCGACAAGGTCGAAGCGCCGTGGGGGCGCGACGGTCATCAGATGATCTTCCTCTACACCGGCGGCACCACCGGCATGCCCAAAGGTGTGATGTGGCGCCAGGACGACCTCATCAAGGCCACACATCCCACCGCCAACGCGCTCTACAGCGGTCCGGCCGACTACCCCGCCCTGGCGCAGTCGATCACCGCACCGGGGCTGGCGGGCCTGCCGGCCTGCCCGCTGATGCACGGCACCGGGCAGTTCACGGCATTCATCGCCCTGTCGAGCGGCGGCTCGATCACATCGCTGGTCGATCGACACCTCGACGTGACCGAGATCCTCGACACGGTCGAGCAGAAGAAGATCCAATCGTTGACGATCGTCGGGGACGCCTTCGCCAAACCGATCTTGAAAGCGCTCGACGAGAACCCCGGCGGCTGGGACCTGTCGAGCCTGTTCCTCATCGCGTCCTCGGGCGTGATGTGGAGCGAGCCCGTCAAGCAAGGGCTGCTGAAGCACAACCCCACGATGATGTTGATCGACGCGTTCTCGTCGTCGGAAGCGATCGGACTCGGCCAGTCGGTCTCGACGGCGGGCGCCGAGGCCCACACCGCCAAGTTCGTGTTGGGCGACAACGCGCGGGTCATCACCGATGACGGCCGCGACGTCGCACCCGGGTCCGGCGAGACGGGCCGGGTCGCCGTGCGCGGCTACACACCTGTGGGCTACTACAAGGATTCCGAGAAGTCCGCCGCCACGTTCGTGACCATCGAAGGCGACACCTACTCGATCCCCGGCGACTACGCGACCGTTGAAGCCGACGGATCACTCACACTGCTCGGCCGAGGATCGGTCTGCATCAACACCGGTGGCGAGAAGGTCTATCCCGAGGAAGTCGAGGAGGTCCTCAAGCAGCACCCCACCGTGTTCGACGCCGTGGCCGTCGGCTTGCCGGACGACAAGTTCGGTGAGGCGATCACCGCCGTTGTGCAATCACGTGACGATCACGAGCTCGACGAGCAGACCCTCATCCGTCACGTGAAGCAGAACCTGGCGCCGTACAAGGCTCCGAAGAGCGTCGTGCCCATCGGCACCATCGGGCGCGCTCCGAACGGCAAGGTCGACTACAAGCGCCTGAAGCAGTACGCCGCCGATGAGCTCGGCGTCCGGCTGGGTTGATCGGCTTCCTGAAGCTTCGATGGAGCCGCGCTTCGTCGTCACCGGTTGCGCGCGCTCGGGCACGCTGTTCATGGCCGAGTCGTTGGCGAAGCTCGGGCACGCCTGCGGCCATGAACAGCTCTTCACGCCCGAGACCAGATCCCTTCCCTCCTTTCGTGAGGCGCAGGGGGACGTGTCGTGGCTGGCCGCGCCCTTCATGCGTGATCTCCCGCCGGGTACCGTCGTGTTGCACCAGGTGCGCGATCCGCTGGCCAACCTGCGATCGATGCTGGGCGTGCGGATGTTCCAGACCAAGCCGCACCCGTTCATGCAGGCGCGCTACCGCCTGCAGTACTACCGAATCCGCTTCGCCCGTCCGATCACCAACGCTCGTTTCGTGCGCTTCGCGGCCGAGCACTGTCCCGGTGTGTTCGAACTGCCCGACGAGGCCAGTCGCGCGGCCTCGTACTGGGTGCGCTGGAACCGAATGATCGAGGCCGCCGACGCGCGAGATGACCTCGTCTACCGCCGCTACCGCGTCGAAGACCTCGACGACCAGCTGCTGGCCGAGCTCGACCAGCTGCTCGGAGGCTCGGCTTCGGTTGCCGACACGGCGAGAGTCCTGGGCGAGCTCGGCACCAGCACCCATCGAGCACGCCAGGTCGACGCGCTCGGCTTCGGCGCCATCGCTGATGTGCCCACTCGTGATGCCTTGGCGGCGCTCGCACTCGACTACGGCTACGACCTCGGCTCTGGCTAGTCTCGCTCGGTCCGATCGCAAGTAGAGAGAACGAGGAACGTCATGGCAGACATCGGCTACGACGGCAAGGTCGCCCTCATCACGGGCGCCGGTGGGGGCCTCGGCCGCGAGCACGCGCTCGAGCTGGCCAAGCGCGGTGCCCGCATCGTCGTCAACGACCTGGGTGGATCGGTATCGGGCGAGGGCGGTGACAAAGGGCCCGCCGAGCACGTGGCTGACGAGATCAACGACCTCGGCGGCGAAGCGGTGGCCGACACGAACAGCGTCGCTACCGCGGAAGGCGGCGAAGCGATCGTGAGGACTGCGGTCGACGCCTATGGCACCGTCGACATCGTTGTCAACAACGCCGGCATCCTGCGCGACAAGACGTTCCACAACATGACGACGGATCTGGTCGAGCCGGTGGTCCAGGTGCATCTCCTCGGCGCGTTCTACGTCACGATCCCCGCATGGCGCATCATGCGCGAGAAGAGCTACGGGCGGGTCATCAACACCTCGTCGAACTCGGGCTTGCTCGGCAACTTCGGACAGTCGAACTACGGCGCCGCCAAGATGGGTCTGGTGGGGTTCACTCGCGTGCTGGCCAACGAGGGCCGCAAGTTCAACATCCACGCCAACGCCATCGCACCGGTCGCGAAGACACGGATGACCGAAGACCTGCTCGGACCGGCCGCCGAGCTCGTCGAGCCCAAGACCGTCACCCCACTTGTCTGCTACCTGGCCTCCGAGGAATGTGACGTGAGTGGCGAGGTCTTCTCGGCCGCGGGCGGGCTGTATGCCCGCTTCTTCATCGGGTTGACGCCGGGCTACTACCAGAAAGACGCGACCGTCGAGGACATACGCGACCACTGGGCTGACATCCGCGATCCCGACGGCTTCATCATCCCCGGGGGTCCGAACGACGAGCTGCAGAAAATCTTCGGAATCCTGAGCGAAGGCAAAGAGGGCAAGGTGGGCCCCGACGGCACGGTGACCTGATCCCCCTTCACGCGAAGGGCTATTCGTGGCTGATGGCTTCGAGCACCTGAAGGCGCCCCGCCCGCCACGCCGGATAGACCGCGGCGATGACGCCAAGGATGGCCGCGACGACGATCATGACGATGAGGAAGATCCACGGCACGTCGACCGTGTTGATGACATCGTCGGGGATCGCCACCGCGAGCGCCAGACCGAACGCGAGCCCGACAACCACGCCCATCAAGGCACCGAAGACCGCGACGATCACCGCTTCGATGCGGATCATCCGCCGCATTTGCTTGCGCCCCATCCCGACGGCGCGCAACAGGCCCAGCTCACGCGTGCGCTCGAACACCGATAGCGCCATGGTGATGACGATGCCGATCGTCGCGATGCCGATGGCCAGCAGCAGGAAGACGACGATCACGATTAGCAGGGCGTTGAGCTGCTCCTCCTGGGTCGCCTGGAACTCACCGCGGTCTTGCGCCTCGAGCTGGGGGTAGGGCGCGATGACGGCCTCGATGGTCGCCCGCGCCTGATCCTCGCTCACACCCGGCGCCGCCTTCGCGGCCACCAAGAAGTCGGTCTGGTCGGTGAAGTTGTCGGCGTAGGTGTCGGTGTCGATGAGCCAGTTGCCCACGACACCAGAGTTCTCGTATACGGCGAGGACTGGGAGCTGCACGTCGCCGGTTTCCTGGAATGTGACGGTGACGGTGTCGCCCGCAGCGATGCCGAGGTCGTCAGCGGCATCAGTCTTCAGCAGAAGACCGCGTTCGGCCGTGACGCCACCGTCGCGGATGTCGAGGTTGAGCAACTCATCGATGACCGTGAAGTCCATCGCGCTGAACTGCTTGGTCGAACCTGCGACCTGCATGGGGCCTTGGTGCACGCCCGTCACCGCGGTGAAGTCGGTCGACTGCTGCAGTTGGGCGGCAACCTCGGGTGTGAACCCGAAGAAGGAATCCGTGGTGACATACCAGTCGGCCGTCACTCCGGTACTGAGTGTTTTCACGAACGACGTCCGCAGCGACGTGCCCACGACCAAGGACATGCTCACGAGCGCGAGCCCGATCATCAGCGCAGCGGCGGTGAACGCCGTGCGGTTCGGTTCGCGGGCCGCATTCTGGCGCGCCATCTCTCCTGTGGTGTTGTAGATCGCCCGGAACGGCAGGCCCAGCGCGCGTGCAGTCGGGCCGGCCAACGCCGCGCTGAGGAGCGCGGCTCCGACGAAGACCACGAGCGCTCCCACCCCGAGCGCACCGAACAACGGCAACGTGTCCGGCGATGCGATGAGTGCCCACGCGATGGCGGCGCCGCCCGCGGCGGCCAGGATCGCGCCGGTGATGCCCAGAACCTTCGTCGAGCCGAGTGAGAGTCGAAACCCCTCGCGCATGGCAGCCACCGGCGGAATGCGGGTGGCCGAGACCGCCGGGATGATCGACGCCAACAACGTGGTGCCGAGGCCCACCGCCAATGCGACGAGGAGTGACCGTGGCGAGAGAACGAGCTGGGTCTCACCGCTGCCGAATCCACCGGCATTCAGCACGAAGTTCAAGAACAACGCCACGACGAGCCCCGCCAGATACCCGATCACCGAGGCCACGAGGCCGACGGCCAGACCCTCGAGCAACACGGAGGAAGCGACCTGGCGGCCGGTCGCGCCCACCGCTCGCAAGAGAGCGAGCTCGCGCACTCGCTGACCCACGACGATCAAGAACACGTTGAAGATCAAGAAGGCAGCAACGAAGAGGGAGATTCCGGCGAAGACGAGCAGGACCGTGCCGAAGATGTCGACGATCGACCCCACGTCCTCCTGCTGATCCTCGACGACCTCGTCGGTGGGTACCACCTCGACACCGGTGGGTAGCCCGGCGCTGATGCGCTCCTGAACCGTCGCTACGTCGACCCCATCAGCCACCCCGACCTGTATCTCGAGATACTTGCCGACCAGATTGAATTGCTCCTGGGCCGCCGTGGTCTCGAACCCGACGAGATACGCGCCAGCCGTGGCGTTGTTCTCACCGAACTTGAAGCTGCCGACCAGCTGGAAGTCATTGGTGCCCACCATGGTCTGCACCGGGACCGTGTCGCCCACCTGGTACTTGCTCGCATCGAGCAGTCGCTCGTCGAAAACGACCTCGTTTTCGGCCGTTGGCGCGGCGCCTTCCTCGATCGTCACCTGCGCGAGCGACGGCTCATCGGGCCAACTGATGCCAAGGGGCGGGCCGGCGAGGGGGCTGACTGGATCGCCGTCGGGATCAGTGACGAGCGCCGGAATGCCGCCGGCAGTCCCTTGGGCAGCGTCTACACCTTCGATCTGTTGGATTTCGGACAACAGGTCGGCCTCGACCGGCGCGGTCGCGCCGAACGCTCCAACGTCGAACTTCTCTTCGGCTCGGACCGTGAGGTCGATGTTGGCGTTGATGTCGGTGAACAGCTGGTCGAACTGAGCTCGCACGCTGTCGGTCAACGTGAAGGACCCGACGACGAAGGCCACGCCCGCGACCACGGCGAAGGTCGTCAGAAGGAAGCGAATCTTGTGAGCCAGCAGGCCCTTGAGGGCGATCTTGAACATCGTGAGGAGTGGGGGTCGTCAAGTGAGAGCGGCCACAGTCTGCCCGAGCCGGGAGGCTGTGCAAACAACCTTGTCGTTCGGCCGAAAGGGGCGCTCTAGCTCTCATTCTTCGCCCAGGCGGCGCTCGACCGCCTCGATCTTGCTCGTCAACGCATCGCGAGCTCCCGCCCGCCGATCGATCTTGATCACCACGCTGACGCGCGGGGCGGCCTCGCCGACCTTGTCGACACATCGCTTGATGACCGCCATCACGTCGTCCCATTCACCCTCGACGTTGGTGAACATGGCGTTGGTCTCGTTGGGCAAACCGCTCTCACGGACGATCCGCACAGCGTCGGCTACGGCCGCACTCACCGACTCCCCAACACCGACGGGCGTGATCGAGAACGCGGCGATCATGGGTGGACGTAGATGAAGCCGTAGGCCTCGTCGCGGTAGGCGACGCCGCACTCGTCGAGTGCGTCGGCCCAGTTGCCGGTGCAGCTGGGGTCACTCTCTTCCATTCCGTGGTCGGCCACGAGGAAGAAGGCCGTTCGGTCGAACACGCCCGCCTTCTCGACGGTGTCGAGGATCACGCCCAGCCGGGCGTCGGTGTCGCGGACGCTGGCCGCCGCGATGTCGGAGTAGGGGCCGCCCTCGTGGAAGGCGGCGTCGGTGAGCGAGAAGTTGACCCACGTGAACTTGGGCAATGGCCAAGAGGTGCCTCGGTAGGCACCGCCCCATATGCCGACGAACTGTTCGACCGCGGTGTGGTCGACCAGCGACGACCACCGGTACTCCTTGACCGGTCGGACGAACATCTGAGAGGTGTTGGGTAGCTCCTCCACCGGAGGAGGCCGGTCGATGGGTTCTCCCCGACGCATGAGATCGAAGATCGAATAGTCGGCGCCGGTGTCGCAAGGCTCGTTGATCGAAATCGCCGTCGTTCCGGGAAAGGCGCGCTTGACAGCCTGATACATGGTCTCGACGCCCGGATCGAGTCCGGCCATCGACGTGACCCAGGTGGCGGGCGAGTTGGTGATGATCTGCTCCCGCTTCTCACGATCCCACCAGGCGTTGTGCAAGATGCCGTGGTGGCCCGGATACGCGCCGGTCAGGATCGACGTGTGGTTCGCCAGCGTGACCGTCGGCATCGATGACATCGCCCCGTGCCCGAAGGCGGTACCCATGTCGATCAGCCTCTTGACGTTCGGCGCTTCGCCGCGTTGGGCCGCGTCGTAGAGGACGTTGGCGTTGGCGCCGTCGAAGAGAAATCCGATGACGTGGTCGGGCGGGGACTCGCGCTCGTCGATCACGTCGAGCTGTGCATCACCGTCTTGCCGAGCGAGCCACACATCGGGGGCCAGACTTCCATCAACGCGCGCACCCCCGATCAGGGGCGCTCCCATGAGGCGGAGCACCGTGGGCGCCACATCGACTAGCCGGCAACCGTTGGGCACGAGCCCGCGCTGCTTCACACCGGCACCCGCGACGATGAAGGGAGCACGCGCTTGGATGACGTCGATCGAACCGTGCTCGCCACGATGACCACCGTGGTCCTCCCAGTTGTGCGCCGCCGTGTGGATCGCAACCAAATCGGGGGCCGCTGGTGAGTCGAAGAGTTGAGCGGTCTGCGCGTAGGCGAACGGATACGAGTTCGACTCTCGGTCGGGGTGCGGATTGGCACGCTCGTCGGCCAACGGCGAGAAACGGTCGGTCGCCTGATCGGCCAGCGGGTTGCGGCCTTCGACCGAATCGACGGTGAAGGACCAATCACCATCGACCGCGTGGCGCCGGAAGCGCACCCGGCCGTCCACCGCTGAGGCCTCGTATCGATCGGGGTCGTCAGGATTGGGCCGTATGACGACCTCCACGAGCCGCTCGACGGCGGGGTCCAGGAGCGCGGCCTCGGCCCGGGCGACCGCCTCACGATGCTCGTCGCTTCCGGGAGTTGGCAGGGATTCGGTCATCGCCATGCACGAAACCTACGGCGCCAGGAGAAGGGCCGCATCGGCCCTTGACAATGGATAGCGCCACTATTTGAATAACGGTGCTATGGCAACGGTCGTGGGGAGAGCGGAGCAGAACGCGCGCAATCGCCTAGCTCTGCTGAGCGCGGCTCGCTCGGTGTTCCTCCGTGCCGGTTACCACGCCACGACGGTCGACGCGATCGCTCGGGAGGCCGGCTTCACCACTGGAGCGATCTACTCGCGCTTTGCCGGCAAGGCCGATCTGTTCCTCGCGCTCCTCGAGGAGCGGATCGCCGAGCGAGCGCGGCGGTTCTCCGGCATCACCCCCGACGAAGAAGGCCCGCTCCTCGGCGCGATCGAGGCGGCGCGGAGATGGGCCGAGATCATGCGAACCGACCTCGAGTGGTCCCTGCTCGTGATCGAGTTTCGTGTGCACGTTGCCCGCGACGAGCAGCTCGCGGCCCGGTACGCCGAGCTCCACGAGCGCGCGCTCGGTTCGCTCGCCGAGAACATCGCTGGTTCACTTCCCGCCGAGCTTGCGAGTCGCACTCAGAGCGTGCTGCTGCTGGCTCGCGCCGCGATGGCTGCATCCACCGGTGCAGCCCTCGCCCGGGCGGCCGAAGGTGACGTCTTCGATGACGATCTCTACGAACAGATCGTCATCGCGCTCAGCGCGCATTTCCTCGGCCTAACCGAAGAATGACGGCCATCGCACCAGAAGGGGGTCCCATGGGACGTTCAGCCGCAGGCGATGCGCGGGCGATCCGGCTGGCTGCGCTCCGTGCAGCCATTCCCGATCACCTGGACCGGCTCACCTGGGATGCGGACCGAGTTCACCGTCATCAGCGCGACAGCTTGCGCGTGCTCCTTCGCACCGCTATCGACCGCTCGCCGTTCCACGCGCATCGTTTGTCGGGCATCGACCCCGAGTCGTTCGCCCTCGAAGATCTTCCCTCGCTTCCGACGATGACCAAGACGGAAATGATGGCGAACCTCGACGAGGTCGTGACCGACCGACGAGTCACGCGCGAGGCGGCCGAACAGCATCTCTCGCGCACCGGTACCGAGGCGTCGGAGTTCCTGGGCGAGCACCTTGTGCTCGCATCGGGCGGAAGCTCCGGGGAACGGGGTGTATTCGTCTACCCGCGTGCGGCCGTCGTCGACTTCTTGCTCGCGCTGATACGACCGGGTCTCGCCCGCATGGTCGCTTTGCTCGGTGATATCCCGACCGAACCCGCACCGCTGGCGCTGGTGGCCGCCGGTTCCGGCGTCCACGCGACACGTGCGTTCGCGTCATTGTTCGACGGTGGGCCGATGGAAGTCACCTCCATCGCCGCCACCGACCCGATCCAAATCATCGCCCGGCGCGTCGAGGAGGTTCAGCCCCTGCTGTTACAGGGCTACCCGTCCGTGATCCGCCGCCTCGCCGACGAAAAGATCGCCGGAAGACTTTCGATCGCGCCGCTCTCGGTCACGACGACCAGTGAACCCCTCGACGCGGACACTAGAGGTCGCATCGACGAGGCCTTCGGCGTCGGCGTCTGTGACATGTTCGGATCGAGCGAAGGCGTTCTCGGCGTGAGCCCTCCCGACGATCCGACGATCGTCCTCGCCTCCGACCTCGCCGTTGTCGAGCTCGTGGACGACAACCACGATCCCGTCGAGCCTGGTACGGCCTCATCCAAGGTGCTAGTCACCAACCTCAACAACTCGCTGCAGCCGTTGATCCGTTATGAGCTGACCGATTGCTTCGTACAGCAGCCCACGAGCGGGAGCGATGGGCACCTGCATGTGCGCGTCGACGGCCGACGCGATGACGAGCTGCGCTACGAAGGCGGCGTGGTCGTGCACCCGCTCGCAGTCCGCACCGTGCTCGTCAAGGCGCCCGAGGTCACCGAGTACCAGGTCCGCCAGACGCGCAACGGAGTCGATCTCGCGGTCGTCACCATTCGAGAGCTCGATCTCGTCCCGCTCGCCAGTGCGGTGCGTACCGAGTTGGCCAAGGCTGGGCTGACCGATCCGGTCGTGCAGGTTCAGCGGGTAGACGCGGCCGACATCGAACGCCACCCCGCCACGGCGAAGACCCGCCGCTTCATTCCCATCACGACGGGATAGTCCGGTCTGGCGCCGGCACGAACAGGGGCGTCATCCTGTAGGCATGACGCCCAACGCCTCGGACTTCCTCGACATCGACGCACTGCTGTCCGACGAGGAGCGGATGCTGCGAGACACGGTTCGCCAGTTCGTGCAGGACCGCATCCTGCCCGAGGTCGCCGAGTGGTTCGACGCCGGCACCTTCCCGAAGGAGGTCGGCAAGGAGATGGGCGCCCTCGGTCTGCTCGGTATGCACCTGTCGGGCTATGAGTGCGCCGGCACGAGCGCGGTGGCGTACGGGTTGGCGTGCATGGAACTGGAAGCTGGCGACAGCGGCGCCCGGAGCTTCGTCTCGGTGCAGGGGTCGCTCGCCATGTTCCCGATCTGGAAGTTCGGGAGCGAGGAGCAGAAGCAGGAGTGGTTACCGCGCATGGCATCAGGTGAGGCGATCGGGTGCTTCGGTCTGACCGAGCCGGACTCGGGTAGCGACCCTTCGAGCATGCGCACCTCCGCCACACGCGATGGCACCGATTGGGTACTCAACGGTACGAAGATGTGGATCACGAACGGCAGCATCGCCGATGTAGCGATCATCTGGGCGCGGACGGACGATGCGCGGGACGGTTCGTACGCCGGGTTCGTCGTTCCGACCGACACTCGGGGCTTCGCTGCCAACGACATCCCGAAGAAGCTCTCCCTCCGCGCGTCGGTGACATCAGAGCTGGTCCTCGACGACGTTCGACTTCCCGACTCCGCGCGGCTCCCCGATGTGCAGTCGATGCGGGGCCCGCTCTCGTGCCTCAACGAAGCGCGCTACGGGATCCTCTGGGGCGCCGTCGGGGCGGGCCGCGCGTGCTACGAGTCGGCGCTCGAATACTCGAAGCAGCGCGTGCAGTTCGGTGTGCCGATCGCGTCCTTTCAGCTCACGCAACGCAAGCTCGTCGAGATGATGGTGAAGGTGAACAAGGGTTCGTTGCTCGCCCTTCATCTCGGCCGCATGAAGGACGCAGGGCGACTCGATCCTGAGCACGTGAGCTTCGGCAAGCTCGACAACGTCCGCGAGGCGTTGTGGATTGCACGCGAGGCGCGCTCGGTGCTCGGCGCGAACGGCATCACGCTCGAGTATCCGGTGATCCGCCACATGAACAATCTCGAATCCGTGTTCACGTACGAGGGCACCAACGAGGTGCACACGCTCGTCCTCGGTCAATCGATAACCGGCCTCAGCGCCTTCCGTTGACCCGAATCGAAGCAAACCTGTCGCGGTATCGCGCCGGATCGCGCGCGGATCCCGCGACGGATTCGCGTGAAATGAGCGAACGGGAAGTCAGCGGGCAGGTACGCGAGTGAACTGGCGCAAGATCGAGCCGGCGGCTACGTGTAGCAACGGCTCGAGCCCGTCCTCGACGACGACCAGGGCGTCGTCCCGCACACCGTTGACGATCTGCACTCGGCCTTGGCCGATGCGCAGGGTCGCGCCGGTGCCCTCCATGCGTACGGCCACCGAGAGCACCAGTGGATTCCACAGCAGCACGCTACGAACCAGCGCGTTGCCGAGATAGCTGGGCAGCGCCGCAGCCAGCAGGTGCACGACCAGGTTCGCGTCATGGTCCCGAGGAATTTCGGGATCCGGAACGGAGGGAGCGAGGCGAACCGCGACGCGCAAGGCGCCGGCGATGGCCGCCGTTGGCAGCAACACCGGAAGCGCGGCGGTGCGCGCCACGAGACTGCCGAGCTCGGCCCGCGCCACGGTTGCGCGTGTCGCGCGTACGACCGAGGCGGGATAGATCGCCTCCAACGTTGTGGCATCGAGCGGCGTACCCGCCTCGGCGCTTGCTCGCGCGAACGCGATCAGCGGCCCGACGTTGTCGTCCGGCTCGGTCGGGCCCAAGAACTCTTGCCAGGCGTCGTGGACCCACGCCAGGAACCGGCTGCCGTTGGCGTCGGCGACCGTCCGGATCAGCTGCTCCCGCGTCCGCGCATCGAACGCTCCCCAACCCGGCACGTGCGCTTCGACCAAGCCGGGTGCGACGCGAACGAGCTCGGCCAACCACACGCCGATCCGGGCATGGTTGTCCGACAACGTGGCTGTGGGAGCTTCGCCGTCCACACGCTCCATCGACGTGAGCGTAGAACGGCGGGGTCAGGGTTCTCGGGGATGGTTGCGAAGTACGACGGCCGTCCCGTGATGACCGACCATCTGCCACGAGTCGCCCGCGCGCACGAACAAGTTGAGACTCGTAACCGTGCCGGACTCGGTGCCGATGATGTTCTCGTCGACGGTCACCCACGCAGTCGATCCCTGGACGACGACCTGCTCGTTGGTAAGGATGAACTGCAACCGCTCGGGACTCTGGAACAGTGCGGCCCAGCTCGCGGCGACCGAGGACCATCCCCGCAAAAGCGCCCATCCAGGATGAACACACGTGACCCGGTCGGAGTGCTCCCACAGGTCTGACATGGCGTCGAGATCGGCGGCCTCGAAGGCCTGGTAGAACGCCTCGTTGGCCGTGGCCACCGCCACTTCGTCGGACGACACTGACTCGCAGGCTACCGACGCCGATGCGCTCATCTCGGGCTCGATCTTGGGCCTTAAGACCCATGCCCCTGGGGCCGATACTCGAACTGTGTGTGCGCGCCGATGACCTGGACGTGAGCAATGGCGCCCAATCCGGCCGACCCAATAGACCGCCTCCTGGCTGAGCTTTCACCCCTCTACACCACCGCCTCCCAGGGCGCGGCCCGGTTCGTCGCCGGCCCCTCGGGCGTTTTCGTCCTCGTCTCCGGCGGTGACGACCTGGGACAGGCAGCCGAACGGGCTGCCCGCCTGGCAGCGGTGACGCGAGCGGCCCTCGCCGACCATCTTTCGTGGGTCCCGTTCGTCGATGCGGTGGTCGTCACCGCCGCCGGCGCGCGCAACAAGGCACCGAGCCCGCCCAACGACGACGTCGCGGCCCATGCGACGGCAGTGCCGCTCGATCTGTTGGGCGAGGTCCTGGTGGAAGGCCGGCGCGTGATCGACGACGCGGCCTTTCGGACGATCAACCAACTCCTCCGGGACGAAGCGCTCTCGCCTTGGCGAACGGAGCCAGCCACCACGGCTGACAAGATTGATCTGTGCGAACCGACGGCCGACACGAGCGCGAAGGCCTGAACGTCCTGTCAACCGGCGGCGTCACCGTCGTCGTACACGATCTGACTGGTGAGGACCGAACGGATCGCGAGCCGGTCCTTCTGGCGCACGCGACCGGGTTCCATGGGTACGTCTGGCAGCCGCTCGCGGATCACCTCCAGGGTTTTCGGGCCTACGCGCCCGACCTCCGCGGGCACGGTGATGCCACACCACCCGACAACGGTGACTTTGCATGGGACGGCTTCGCCGACGATGTGCTGGCGGTCGTAGCTCGGCTCGGGATCACGGGCGCGCCCGCCGTCGGCCATTCGAAGGGTGGCGCGGCGCTTTTGCTCGCCGAACAACGCCGACCGGGCACCTTCCGCTCGCTCTATCTCTATGAACCCGTATTGATCCCGCCGACGGTGTTGGAGACCAGCCGGGTCGACAACCCGTTGGCAGAGGGCGCGTTGCGGCGGCGCCCAGTGTTTCCCTCGCGCGATGCGGCGTACGCGAACTTCGCGAGCAAGCCCCCGCTCTCCGCTCTCGATGCGGCCGCGCTGCGCGCATACGTCGACCACGGCTTCGAAGATCAACCAGACGGCACTGTGCGCTTGAAGTGCGCGCCCGAGAGCGAGTCCGAGGTCTATCGCATGGGATCCCGACACGGAGCGTTCGAACAGCTCCATGCGGTCTCGTGCCCGGTGACGGTCGCGCGCGGTGCAGTCCTCGAGTTCGGGCCCGCCAATTTTGCCGAATCGATCGTCGACGCTCTGCCCGATGGACGGCTCGAGGTCTTCGATCATCTGGGGCACTTCGGTCCCCTCGAGCGTCCGGCCGAGGTCGCCACCGCCATCGAGCGATTTCTCACCGAGACCTGAACCCGAGACAGGTCCCGTTGGCAGAACGAGAAGCCGTAGCGGGCCGGCGTGGTTGGGGTCGTCGGGCGTCGTTCTGCGTTTCGGCAGGCCTGGGTCCACGGTGGTGTCACAGCTCGGACGTAAGGTTCGGACATGGCCTTCGAGCTGCCGTCATCGCTGTCACCGTCGAAGGTGTCGTCGTTCACGGATTGTGCGCTCGCGTTCCGATTCTCGGCCATCGAACGGCTACCCGAGCCGCCGTCGGCGCCGGCCACGAAGGGCACCTTGGTTCATGCCGCCCTCGAACGACTCTTTTCCCACCCGTCCCACGAACGCACCCTTCCGACCGCGCTGACGGCCCTCGACGAGGCATTCGAGGCCCTTCGCGACGATCCCGAGTACGCCGATCTCGGTCTGGCCCCCGCGGACGAAACCGCGTTCCTCGACGAAGCCGAGCAACTCGTGCGGCGGTACTTCCAGATCGAGAATCCTCAGGCGATCAATCCGGTCGGGCTCGAGCTCAAGCTCGAGGTTCAGCTCGACACGTTGCATCTGCGCGGCATCATCGACCGGCTCGAGATCGACGACCGAGGCGAGTTCGTCGTCACCGACTACAAGACCGGCCGCGTACCGAACGAAACCCAGGAGCGCAGCCGGCTGGGTGGGGTCCACTTCTACGCGTTCTTGCTCGAGCAGATCCTCGGCAAGCGCCCGGCACGCGTGCAGCTCCTCTATCTCACCGAACCGGTCATGATCACCACCATCCCTACCGAGCAGTCGGTGCGGGCGCTCGAACGAAAGGTAAGGGCGGTTTGGTCGGCGATCGAACGAGCGTGTGAGCGCGAGAACTTCAAGCCGAAGCCGTCACGACTCTGTGATTGGTGTTCCTTCCAGGCGTTGTGTCCAGCGTTCGGTGGCAATCCGGCGGACCTCGACACCTTTCGGCTCGATGTCACGGCCGCCACCCCTCAGCCGATGCCCCTAGCATCGGCCGGGTGAAAGCCGTCCCACCCGCGCCCCACGGGAGTCCGTTCGATGAAGGCTTCATCGACGCGCACGTCGTCGAGTCGCCGCACGGGCTCGGTCCGGTCCATCGGTTCGATGACTCGGTCGACCGCGCGCTCGATCGGTTTCGAGGCCACGAGCCGGGCGACAGGATCATCTATGCCGTGACGGAGTTGGCCGACTTCGGATTGCTCTGGCATCTCGTCGGCTGGACCAAGGCGCTCACAGGTCGCGACCACGACTTCACCGCAGCCGTTCGGCTGAGCACCGTGCTCGCCGCCGAGTCGGCGTTGGTGAACGGCGTCGCGAAATCGCTCTTCGAACGTGAGCGGCCCGTGCAGCAGACCGAACGGCCGCATCATTTGCGGGTGCCGCTGACGACGAGCTTCCCGAGTGGTCACGCCAGCGCGGCGTTCGTCGCCGCATCGCTGATCGCTTCCAAGAGCCGGCTGCCGCCTTTTTGGTACGCGCTGGCCGCAGCGGTGGCCTACAGCCGTGTCCACGTCCGAATTCACCACGCGAGCGACGTGATCGGTGGTGCGCTGGTCGGGCTCGCTCTGGGACGGACATTCCGCCGGATCTGGCGGCTGCCATGACGAAAAGCGGAATGGCCTCACTGTCGACCGCGTTGGAGGTGTCGTGGCCCTGACCTTCTCGATCACCTGGGACTATCGCTGCCCGTTCGCTCGCAACCTTCACGACCAGGTGGTGGAGGGCTTGCTCGACGGCGCACCGTGGGACGTCACATTCGTTCCGTTTTCGCTCGGTCAGGTCCACGTCGTCGAGGGACAGCCCGACGTATGGGACGAGCCCGAGCGAGATAGCGGCCTTCTCGCGCTGCGTGCGGGTGTCGTCGTTCGCGATCGCTTTCCGGAGCGATTTCCCGAGGTGCACCGCGCGCTGTTCGACGCTCGCCACGTGCACGGACGCAAGATCGCGGATCGCGATGTGGTCGCCGACGTTTTGAACGGCGGCGGCGTGGACGCCGCCGCCGTGCTCGCGGAGGTCGACGGTGGCGGCCCACTCGACGTCGTTCGCAAGGAACACGAAGCGGCGGCAACCGACTTCGAGGTCTGGGGCGTGCCGACCATCATCGCCGGCGACGGCGCATCGTTCGTTCGGGTCATGAACGACGCCGAGGGTGATCCCGCCCGTTCACGCAGCACCGTCGAGCGCTTGGTGGCGCTGCTCGTCGGGTGGCCGGAGCTCAACGAGTTCAAGCACACGTCGCTCAAGCGCTGACCACCCTGGGTGACGAACCGCACGGACGAGACCTCCGAACAGAAGCGGTTTAGCCTGGCGTCCGTGCCCGAGCCCGCCGAGCGACCGGAACGCATCCTCCTGGGCGAACGACGGATGTCGGACGTCGAAGCCTTGATGTGGAACGTCGAGAAGGACCCCCATCTGGATCCGACGTTCGGCAGTGTCACCATTCTCGATCGGCCGCCCGACTTGCCTCGCCTCCGCCGTCGCCTGCTGCGAATGGTCGACCGCATCCCACGCCTGCACCAACGCGTCGAGCCCTCCCTCGGCCGGCTGGCACCACCAGAGTGGCAGGACGATCCCGAGTTCGACATCGACTACCACATGCGCCACGTCGCTCTACCCGCGCCGGGTAGTCGGCGACAGCTCTTCGACCTGGCGACCTTGCTGGTTCGCGATCCGTTCGACCGCACGCGCCCGTTGTGGGAGTTCGTCGTGGTCGACGGGCTCGAGGAAGGACGCTCCGCGCTCGTACAGAAGATGCATCACACCATCACCGATGGCGAGGGCGGCATCCGGATGTCGGAGCAGTTCATCGATGTGGAACGTGACGCGCCCGACATCGACGAGGTCGTTCTAGAGCTCGAACCAGAACCGCCGGACGCCAACATCCTCGAAGCCGCCGGCGACACGATCGGACACACGTGGCGCCGAACGCTCGGCGTCGCCCAACGGGCGGGGACGGCGGCCGGCGACACGCTCCTACATCCGTCCCGCCTGGCCAGCGCGGGTCCGGATCTGATCGAGACCTTTCGTTCTGCCGTTCGCCAGCTCACGGTCACCGACCCCGCCCACTCGACGCTTTGGACCGAACGCTCGCTCCGCCGTCGCCTCGAGGTGCTCGATGTCGACTTCGATGACGCTCGCGCCGCCGCCAAGACGCTGGGCGGAAGCCTGAATGACTTCTTCGTCACCGGCGCCGCGGGGGGCGCCGGCCAGTATCACGAGCGTCTCGGCTCGCCGGTCGACACCTTGCGCATCGCGATGCCGGTGAGCACGCGCACCGACAAGTCGGCTGGGGGCAATGCCTTTGTTCCGACCCGGTCGGTCGTCCGAGTGGGGGACGACCCCGTCGAGCGCTTCGAGTCGATCCACGCGCAACTCGACCAGACCAAACACGAACGGGTGCTCGGCCTCGTCGACCAGCTCGCCGGCTTCCTCAACCTGCTACCGACCTCGGTCCTCGCTCGGTTCACCCTCGAACAAGCGCGAACGGTGGACTTCACCACGTCGAACGTGCGCGCTGCGCCCTTCGATCTCTACATTGCCGGCGCTTTCATCGAAGCGACCTATCCTCTCGGCCCCCTCGGTAGCACCGCGTTCAACCTGACGATGATGTCGTACCGCGGTGCGCTCAACATGGGGTTGCACATCGATACCGGCGCGATAGCCGAACCCGAGCTCCTGCGGGATTGCATCGCGGAGGCTTACGCCGAGCTGATCGCGGCTGCGAGCTGAGAGCGCGCTCGACGGTCAGTTCGCCGAGAGATCTTCGACTTGCAGGCTGGTCAAGATCAACCGGACGTCGAGCAGCAGATCGGCCACCTCGTCGGTCGACACGAGCTCGCGGTGCTGCATCTCGTTCAACCCGCGATCGATGAGTGCCAGCACCTCCGTGAGGAGGTCCTCTCGCTCCTTCGTGTCCGTCATCACGCTGCTCCGGTTGCTCGATGAATCGCCGAGTTGGTGACTGACCGGGTCCAACGCCGCACCCGGCGGTGGTGTTCCGTGACGGGCGTCGCCCCGGGCACCACATGGCCACCTTACAGACCACGCTGGGCGATCATGCTGCACTCCCAGGCCGGAGGGCCTGAGGTCACACGATGGACACAGAGAGGACACTGGCCGGACCCATGAAGCCGGCCTAGCCTGCGGTCGCGACCTCGCGGTGCACCGTGCCCCGTAGGCTGGCCGGCCCTATGGGATACCAGGTGCGGGAACGGCTCGGTCGGGGCGCCATGGGCGTCGTCGATCTGGCTCATGACGACCAAGGTCGGCCCGTCGCGCTCAAGCACCTGGTTCTCCATGGCAGCGCTCGGGACATGGCCCGCGCCCGCCAGAGGATCCGTCGTGAGGCCGAGGTCCTGGCGCGGCTCGACCACCCCAATGTGGTCCGTCTGCTCGATCTGATCGACAACGGCGACGAGATCGTGCTGGTGATGCCGTACCTCGGCGGGGGCACGCTCGCCGACCACGTGCGACAGTCCGGGCCGTTGAGCGCAGGCCAAATCGAGCTGCTCGCCGACTCCTTGCTCGACGCGTTGGCGTCCGCGCACCGGAATGGAATCATCCATCGCGACATCAAACCGTCGAATGTGTTGTTCGACGAAAACGGTCGCGCGCAGCTGGCCGACTTCGGCATGGCCACCATCCGTGACGCGACCTCCGGGCTGACCATGACCGGCGCGGTGGTCGGAACGCCGGACTACATGGCGCCCGAACAGGCGCGTGGTGCGCCCGCCACGCCGGCCAGCGACGTGTTCGCGCTCGGTGCCACCTTGTTGTTCGCCGCAACGGGTGAGCCACCGTACGGCCGGGTCGACCCGCGCCTCACCCTTCAGCGAGCTGCTCGAGGTCGGCTCGCGCCCGTGCGATCCGACCTCGATCGAGCCCTACGCCGCCGCCTGCTTCCGCTCCTCCATCGTGATCCGCGGCGACGGCCGTCCGCCGCGGCCGCG
>Ga0299914_10000937_pt1 | contig 18484 bp, 15 predicted proteins | sample RVTome_10_FD_201361 | JGI IMG/M metagenome (GOLD analysis project Ga0299914, IMG submission 201361) | Soil microbial communities from uranium-contaminated site in the Upper Colorado River Basin, Wyoming, United States - RVT153D57 (version 2) ...
AAGAGCGCGGCGATCAGGAGCGGGGGTTAGGCGGGGCCGCAATACAACCTTCTCCGCCGGCGGGGCGGAGAGGGTGGCGCGTAGCGCCGGGTGAGGTGGGGTTGGATCGGATATCCCCCACCTCACCCTGGCCCTCTCCGCCCCCAGGCGGCCGGTTACGTCCGGCCGCCGTCTTTTGTTGGACCGGCGCGCGCCGAACGCGCGCCGGGGGGCGGAGAGGGAAATGAACACAAGCGGATATCAGCAGCAGTTCTACTTATACTTCGCGCTGATCTCCTGCAGGCGCGCCATGACCTTCGCGCCGACCAGGTCCGTGCCGAGCGATTTCCAGACCGGCTGCACCGCCTTGACCCAGAGCGCCTTCTGCGCCGGGGTCAGCGTGTGGATGCCGACGCCGGCCGCCTTGATCGTCGCGTCGGACTCGTCGTTGATCTTCTTGGCGTTCTCCCAGTTCCACGCGGTCGCCGCGTCGAGCGCGCCCTGCACCCCGGCGCGCACGTCCTTGGACAGGCCCTGCCACCACTGCTTGTTCGCGCCGACGACATAGAAGTCGAAGCAGTAGTCGGTGACCGTGATGTTGTCGACCAGCTCGTAAATCTTGCTGGCGACCCAGGCGTTGGGGGTCGGCTCGACCGCGTCGATCACGCCCTGCTGCAGCGCGGTCGGCGTCTCGCTCCACGACATGGCGATGACGTTGGCGCCGAACGCCTTCATCGTGTCGACGTAGATCGGCGCCGACTGCACGCGGATCTTCAAGCCCTTCATGCCGTCCGGCGTCAGGATCGGCTCCTTGCGCTTGTAGCCGATGTTGCGCGGGCCGTTGACCCAGATCGCGACCGGCAGGACGTTCTTTTTCTCCAGGTCCGGCACGAAGGAGGCGCGGACGACCTCGTCCTTCACGGCTTCGTCCACCGCCTTCTCGTTCGGCAGCAGGAACGGCAGCAGCAGCGCGTTGACCTTGGGCGTGATCGAGCTGTAGATGCCGACCGTCGGCGCGATCATGTGCGCGCCGCCGAGCTGCAGCCCCTGGATCTGCGTCTTCTGGTCGAACAGCGCGCCGGACTGGTGCAGCTCGACCGCGGCCTTGTCGCCGAGCCGCTTCTCGATCTCGGTCTTCAGCAGCTCGAAGCTCTTGCCTTTCAGGCTGAGCGCCTGGGTGTCGTTCGACAGGATGACCTTGGTCTTGGCCAGGGCCGCCATCGGCTGGGATATCAGCGCCAGCGCGGCGGCGGCGAGCACGGCGTGGCGGGCTTGCTTCAGGGACATGGTTTCCTCTCCTTTGCTTGCATTGCGGCCGGTTCCGCTCACTTCATCAGTCCGGGCAGGAACAGGCTTACTTCTGGGATATAGGTGACGATGACGAGCATGATCACGGTGACCAGGCTCCACGGCAGGCACGCCTTGAAGACCTGCAGCACGGGCATGTTGGCGATCGAGCTGCCGACGAACAGGTTGAGGCCGACCGGCGGCGTGATCAGGCCGAGCTCGATGTTCACCACGATGATGATGCCGAAGTGAACCGGGTCGATGCCGAGCGCGACCGCCGCCGGGAACAGCAGCGGCACGAACATCAGGATCACCGGCACGCCTTCCATGAAGAATCCGACCACGACCAGCACCAGGTTGATCGTCAGCAGGAACAGCCAGGGCGGCATGTTGGCGTCGACGATGATACGGGTGATCTGGTCGGGCAGCCCGATGGTGGTGACGAAGAAGCCGAACAGGATGGCGTTGGCGGCGACCCAGAAGATCATGCCGACGCGGGGCGCCGTGTGCGCGATCGTGCTGCCGAGCGATCGGATCGTGTGCTCGCGGTAGACGTAAAGCCCGATCACGATGGCGAGCACGGTGGCGACGATCGCCGCCTCGGTCGGCGTGAAGATCGCGCCGCCGCTGTAGTGAAGCCCGAGCAGCGTGAACTCGGGAAAGCCGTAGATCCCGACGAAGATCACCAGCGGCAGCGTCAGCGCAGGCCCGGCGATGAGGAAGGACCGGCCGCGCTCCGGCCAGTCGACGCGCGCCCGCGGCTGGTAGCCGAGCCGCCCGGCAAGGATGCGCGCCATGATCATCATGCCGAAGCCGTACATCAGTCCCGGGACGATGCCGGCGATGAACAGCCGCGTGATCGACGTCTCTGTGACGAAGCCGTAAAGGATCAGCGGGATGCTGGGCGGGATCAGGATGCCGATCGAGCCGGCCGTGGCGATGGCGCCGATCGCGTAGTCCTTGGAATAGCCTTCCTTGACCAGGGCGGGGAACATAATGCGTCCGACGCCGGCGACCGTGGCCGGGCTGGAGCCTGAGATCGCCGCGAAGAACATGCAGGACAGCACGGCGGTGACGCCGAGTCCGCCCTTCCAATGGCCGACCAGCGCGTTGGCGAGCCGCACCAGTCGGTGGACGAGGCCGCCGCTCTCCATGAAGGCCGCGGCGAAGAAGAAGAACGGCACCGCCATGAGCGAGAAGTGATCTAGGTTGGCGAACACCTTCTGGCCGATGATCGCGGGCGGGATCGGCGCGAAGATCAGCGAAGTGACGACCGTCGACGCGCCGAGCGCGACCGCGATCGGCGCACCGGCGATGATGAGAAAGAAGAACAGGATCAGCAGCGTCGCGACGATCATCAGGCGGCCTGCTGGTCGGCGGTGCTGTGCGGCCCGCCCTCGGCAAGCTCCTCGCAGGGCGCCGGGCCGCCGCGGCGCCAGAGCAGGATGCGCTGCAGGTAGCGGATGCAGAACCCGGCCATGCTGACCGGCACGATCAGGTAGATGACCCAGACCGGCAGGTAGGCTTCCGCCGAGGTCGCGTCGATGCTCCAGACGAAGTGGGCGTAGAGCGCGCCGCAATAGGCGAAGTAGCCGGACAGCGCGATCGAGGCGAACACCGCGATGCTCTCGGCGATGCGCCGCGCGGCCGGCGGCATCAGCAGCACGCCGATATCGACCCGGACGTGCAGGCCCTGGCGCGCGGCGCGGATGCCGGCGATCAGCATCGCCCACACCGTCAGCATGACGAAGATGCCCTCGGACCAGGGGAAGCCGGTGTTGAAGGCGTAGCGCAGCACGACCTGCATCGTGCCGATGAAGAGGGCGGTGAAGGACAGGACGACGATGGTCGCCGAAATGACGTTGCTCGAGATGCGGTCGAGCATGGGTCGTTCCTCCTCGTGCCGGCGCCCGTTCGTTGGATCTATGGGGCACGCGGCGCCGCATGTCCCGACAGGCTGGACATGGCGTTCTTTATTCAAATCAAAATATTAGCTCGACCCGCGCCTGTCGGCGGACGAGCGGCAGGATATGTCGGGCGTATCCGCCCGCGCCCAACAAACCACACTCGCGCCCCGGCGGCAAATCGCCGGGCTACCAGTCGACGCTGTCGTACTTGAAATCGAACACGTCGCCGCGGCGGACGAAATGGCCGGCCGAGGGCAGCGGGAAGTGCGCGGTGCAGACCAGCACGTCGGTCTCGACGTAGCGCTCCATGAAGGCGCGGCGGGTGTCGCGCGCCTGCTGCGCGTCGTAGTCGGGCCGCGCGCGCCATTCCGGGTGGCGGCACTGCACCGGCGAGTGCATCAGGTCGCCGCTGAACACCGCGTTGGCGCCGGCCGAGGCGAGGCGCACCGCGAAATGGTCAGGCGTGTGGCCGGGCGTCGGCTCGAGCCAGACCTCGTCGTCGAGCGCGTGGTCGCTCCTCACCATCACCGCCCGCTTGGCTTCCACGATCGGCAGCACGCTGTCGCCGAAATGGTGCAGCGCCTCCTTGCGGTGCTCGGCGAACCAGTACTCGTATTCCTTCTTGGAGAAGACGTATTGGGCATTCGGGAAGGTCGGGATCCAGCGCCCGTCCAAAAGCCGTGTATTCCAGCCGACATGGTCGACATGCATGTGCGTGCACATCACGTAGTCGATGTCCTCGGGCTGCAGTCCCTGCGCCGCAAGCGCGTCGAGATAGGCGGTGTCCGACTTCATGTGCCAGCGCGGACGATGCGGCCGCTGCTTGTCGTTGCCGACGCAGCCGTCGATCAGGATGGTGTGGTGCGCCGTGCGGACGACATAGGACTGCATCGGGAAGTAGAGGTTGCCGCTGACCGGGTCCATCGCCTTCGGCTTCATCCAGCCGAGATGCTCCGTCCAGTCCTCGGGCTTGGTGTCGGGAAAGAAGCCGAGCGGCTCGAAATCCGGGGTGTTCAGCTCGAGCAGCCGCGCGATGGTTGCCTCGCCGAGCGTGCGCTGTTTCATCGGATGTCCCTCCCTTAGCCGTGACGGGTTCTGTTGCGCCACGTTCGTTCCCGTCATAGTACAGCATTCCGCCACGGGCCGCAGTCAAGCGGCCGGGAGGAGCGCATGCCCCCAACGACCGCCGCCCCGGATCTCACGGACGCCGCCCTGCTGCTGTGCGCGCACGGCCGTGGCGAGAGCGGGGAGAGCGGGGAGGGCGTGCCGGAGGCGCATGCGGCGGCCTTGCGGCAACGGCGCTGTTTCGCCCGGGTCGAGACCTGCGTCCTGCGCGGCGCGCCCGGCATCGCCGAGGCGCTGGCCGGGATCGACGTCCCGCGCGTCTTCCTGGTGCCGCTCCTGATGGCGGACGGGCACACCAACCGGGTCCTGCTGCCGGAGATGCTGGCGCAGGCGGGGGCGGCGGCGCGGCGGGTGACGCTGTGCCGCCCGGTCGGCCTGAGCCCGGCCCTGGCCCCGCTCGCGGCGGCGGAGGTCGCCACCCTGTGCGCCGCCCGCGGCTGGCGGCCGGCCGAGACCGCCGTCGTGATCGCCGGCCATGGCACCGAGCGGCATGCGGACTCCGGCGCGTCGGCCGGGCAGCTCGCCCGCCGCCTCGCCGCACTTGGCCGGTTCGCATCGGTCGCGGCCGCCTTCCTCGAGCAGGCGCCGTCCCTGGAGGACGCGCTCCGCGCCCTGCGGCCGCAGCCCTCCGCGGTGGTCGGCTTGTTCATGGATCGCGGCGGCCACAGCGTCGGCGATATCCCGAGGCTGATCGCCGCGACCCACCCGGACGCCGCCTATACCGGCGCGATCGGCGCCCATCCGGGCTTTGCCGAGATCGTCCTCGAAGCGGCATGGGAGGCGGCGCGGGAGGCGGCCCGCACGGAAACCTAGGCCGCGGCCCCTGCGGCAATCCGACCCGGAGGCGGCGCCACCGCGAAATTGCAAATCATTATTATTAACAATAATATCCCTTCCGCCGGCTGATGGCCGATCATTCCGCGCGGGAGGCTTCGATGAAAACAACCCTGAGATCCCTGGCTCTCGGCGTCTGCCTGGCCCTCGCGGTCCCGGCGGCCGGTGCCGGCGCGGCCTCCGAGAAGCGCGCCGTGATCGACACTTACGCCGATATCGCTCAGGCGATCTATGAGGATGCGCTGGCCGGCGCGAAGGCGCTCCAGAAGGCGGTCGACGCCTTCCTTGCCAAGCCGGGCGAAGCCAGCCTGAAGGCGGCGCGCCAGGCCTGGCTGGCGGCGCGCGAGCCGTACCAGACCTCCGAGGTCTACCGCTTCGGCAACGCCATCGTCGACGACTGGGAAGGCCGAGTGAACGCCTGGCCGCTCGACGAGGGGCTGATCGACTATGTCGACGAGTCCTATGGCAAGGAATCCGACGAGAATCCGCTGTTCACCGCCAACGTGATCGCCAACCCGAAGACCGTCCACGGCGGCGAAACGGTCGACGCGACGACGATCACCAAGGCGCTGCTGTCCGAGACCCTGCACGAGATCGGCAAGGTCGAGGCCAACGTCGCGACCGGCTATCACGCCGTCGAGTTCCTGCTCTGGGGCCAGGACCTGAACGGAACCGGGCCCGGCGCCGGCAACCGGCCCTGGACCGACTACGCCAAGGGCAAAGCCTGCACGCACGGCAGCTGCGACCGGCGCGGCGCCTATCTCAAGGTCGCGACCGACCTGCTGGTCGACGATCTCGCCTGGATGGCGGCGCAGTGGGCCCCGAAGGGCGGGGCCCGCAAGGGACTTGTCGAGGGCGAGGAGGACGCTGGGCTGTCGGCGGTCCTCACCGGCATGGGCAGCCTGTCCTACGGCGAGTTGGCCGGCGAGCGCATGAAGCTCGGCCTGCTGCTGCACGACCCGGAGGAGGAGCACGACTGCTTCTCCGACAACACGCACAATTCGCATTACCGCAACGTCGTCGGCATCCGCGGCGTCTATCTCGGCGAATATGTCCGGAGCAACGGCAAGACGGTGAAGGGGCCGGGCGTCTCGCAGCTCGTCGCCAAGGCGGATCCGGCGGTCAACCGCGAGCTGCGCGCCAAGCTCGACAAGACGGTCGCCGCATTTGCGGCGCTGAAGAAGCGGGCCGAGACGGTCGAGGCCTACGACCAGATGATCGGCGAAGGCAATGTGGCCGGCAACGCGGTCGTCCAGGCCGCGATCGACGCGCTGACCGACCAGACGAAGAGCATCGAGCGCGCGGTCGCGGCCCTCAGGCTGCAGCCGATCGCGTTCGAGGGGTCGGAGAGCCTCGACGATCCGGCCAAAGTGTTCAAGTGAGCCGCCCCGCCGGCACGGCGGCGGCCGTCCTGCTGGCTGCGCTTTTGCTCGGCCCGGCGGCGCAGGCGGACGATGAGGCGGCGCGCATCGCCGACGTCGTCCGCCCGACCACGGATTTCTCGAAGGCCGAGCCCTACGAGCTAAACCCGGGCGGCGCGGCGACCTCGTTCGGCCCGCTCAATTCCAGCGCTTTCTCGCATTCCTCGGCGAACATGCCGTTCGACCGCGAGCTCGACTTCAAGGTCGGCGACGGCATCTTCCGGAAGCTGTGGGTGTCGTCGCCGTCTTCCACGCCGTCGTCGGACGGGCTCGGCCCGCTCTACAACGCGCGGTCCTGCCAGAGCTGCCATTTGAAGGACGGGCGCGGCCAGCCGCCCGCGAAGGGCGAGCCGGCGGTTTCGCTGTTCCTGCGGCTGTCCGTGCCGGTCCCGGCCGACGCGCCGGAGCCGACCTACGGCGGTCAGCTGCAGAATTTCTCGATCCAGGGCATTCCGGCCGAAGGCGAGATGGCGATTGCTTACGAGGATGTCCCGGTGGTTTTCGCCGACGGGGAGCGGGTGATCCTGCAGAAGCCGCTCTACCGCATCGTCGGTCTCAACTACGGGCCGCTCCACCCCCAGACGATGATCTCGCCCCGCGTCGCGCCGCCGATGATCGGCATGGGTCTGCTCGAAGCGATCCGGGACGAGGACATCCTTGCGTTCGCCGATCCCGAGGACCGCGACGGCGACGGCATTTCCGGCCGGCCGAACTACGGCTGGAGCGAGGACTCGAAGAAGACCGTGCTGACGCGCTTCGGCTGGAAGGCCGGCCAGCCGTCGGTGGCGCAGCAGTCCGCCTACGCCTTCGCCGGCGACATGGGCATCTCCTCCAGGCTGGCGCGCGCGGGCTGGGGCGACTGCACCGCCGCGCAGAGCGCCTGCCGCGCCGCGCCGGATGGCAGCGACCCGAAAGAGGGCGTCGAGTTGTCCGACAAGATGTTCGACCTCGTCATCTTCTACGCCCGCAATCTCGCTGTGCCGACGCGGCGCAACGTCGACGATCCCACCGTGTTGACAGGCAAGCGCGTGTTTTATGACGCCGGCTGCATCGGCTGCCACCGGCCGAAATTCGTCACAAGGCGCGATTCCGCCGAGCCGGAGCAGTCCTTCCAGCTCATCTGGCCCTACACCGACCTGCTGCTGCACGACATGGGCGAGGGGCTCGCCGACGGCCGCCCGGAAGGCGCTGCCGGCGGCACGGAATGGCGCACGCCGCCGCTCTGGGGCATCGGCCTGACCGAGACGGTGAGCGGGCACAGCCGCTTCCTGCACGACGGCCGCGCCCGCAGCCTGATGGAAGCGGTGCTGTGGCACGGCGGCGAGGCGGAAGCCGCCAGGCAGAAGGTGCTTAAACTCTCGAAACAGGAGCGGGATGCGCTGATTGCCTTCCTGCGCTCGATGTGATGCGGAGGACTGCCATGCTGCGGACGATGCTGATCGCCGTGCTGCTCCTTGCGGACGCCTCGGCCGCGGCGGCGGAATACGACGCGGCGGCCTACCGGCGGCTCAACGAGGGGCTGGTGGCGTCCCATGTCGTGCCGCGCTACGCGCGCTTCGCCGAGGCGGCGGCCATGCTCGACCGCGAGGCCGGCAAGGCCTGCGGCGCCGTCTCGCCCGCGGCGGTCGCCGGGCTGCGGGATGCGGCGCTGGCGGCGCAGGACGCCTGGCAGGCGGTGCAGCACATCCGTTTCGGCCCCATAGAGCTGGAGATGCGCTCGACGCGGCTGGCCTTCTGGCCCGACATCCGCAACCGCACGGGGCGCGAGATCGAGGCGCTGCTGAAGGTGGGCGACGCGGCTGCCCTCGCGCCGGACGCCTTCGCCCGCGCCAACGTCGTCGTGCAGGGCTTCCCGGCGCTGGAGCGGCTGCTGTTCGACGCGGGCGCGGAACGGCTGCTGACCGCCGGCGGCGCGGACGCGCGCTATCGCTGCGCCCTGGTGCGGGCGGTCGCCGGCAACATCGCGGCGATTGCCGCCGCGGTGCACAAGGAGTGGGTCGAGGGCGCCGATTCCTACACGGCCGCCGTTGCCAAGGCGGGCGGCGAATTCGCCCGCTACCGGACGCCGCAGGAAGCGACGCTTGACCTGTTCAAGAGCCTGCATGCCGCCGTCGAGCTTGTCGCCGACCACAAGCTGGGGCGCCCGCTCGGCGAATCCCTCGCGGCGGCGCGGCCGAAGCTCGGCGAATCGTGGCGCAGCGGCCGGTCGCTCGACAACATCCGCCGCAATCTCGAGGCCGCGCAGGCGATGTATCTGGGCGAGGATGGCGACGGCATGTCGAAATTCGTCCGCGAGGTCGCCAAGGATGCGGCGCTCGACGACCTGCTTCGCCGCGCCTTCGCGCAGACGACCGCGACCGCCGGGTCCGTGGCCATGCCGCTTGCGAAGGCGGTCGCCGATCCGCAGCAGCGCGCGAAGCTGGAGACGCTGAAGACGGAGGCCGCCGCGCTCAAGTCGATCCTTGCCCAGCGCCTCACCGCCGCGCTCGCCATTCCGCTCGGGTTCAACGCGCTGGACGGAGATTGAGATGACGCGCATGGGGACGCTTTCGCGCCGGACGCTGTTGGGGGCGCTCGCCGTAGCGATGCTGCCTCTGAACAGTTGCGCACGCCCGGGCAGGCGGCTCTATCTCAGCGCCCGCGGCGACGCGGCCGGCGGCTTCCGCGCCACGGGCATTCGCACTGCCGGGGGCGTTGCCTTCGACCTTCCGCTGCCGGCGCGGGGGCATTCGATGGCGCTCCGTTCCGGCGGGCGTGAGGCGGTGTTCTTCGGGCGGCGGCCGGGCGCCTTCGCCCTGGTCGTTGACATCGCCGGCGGGCGGCCGCTCCGCACGATCGAGGCCGCGCCGGGCCGCTGGTTCAACGGCCACGGCGTTTTCGCCGCCGACGGTGCGCGGCTGTTCGCCAGCGAAACCGTCGGCGATACGGGCGATGGGATGATCGGCGTCTACGACCCGGCGGATGGCTACCGGCGCATCGGCGAATGGTCGTCGGGCGGGCTCGATCCGCACGACATGCGCCTGCTGTCGGACGGACGCACGCTCGCCGTCGCAAACGGCGGCATCCTGCACCACACCGAGGCGCCGCGGACGATCCTCAACCTCGATACGATGGCGCCGTCGCTGACCTATGTCGACGCGCGCACCGGCGTGCTGCTGACGGCCGTCGGGCTGCCGGCCGCGCTGCACCAGCTCAGCATCCACCACCTCGCCGTCGCGCCCGTGGACCGTGTCGCCCTGGCCGGGCAATACCAGGGACCTTCGGGCGACCACGTGCCGCTGGTCGGGATGCATCGGCCAGGGGCGCCGGAGATCCGCCTGATCGGCCCGCCCGAGGCGGTGGCCCGGAGCATGCGGCATTACTGCGGCAGCGCCGCCATGGGCCCGTCGGGGCGGATCCTGGGCGCGACCAGCCCGCGCGGCGGCGTCGCGGCGTTCTGGGACGTGCTGGAAGACCGCTACCTCGGCTCCTACGCGATGGCCGACTGCTGCGGCATCGCTCCGGGCGAGACGGATGGCGTTTTCCTGATCAGCAACGGCCACGGCGACGTGGTGCGCTACGACGCACGCACGGCGCGCGCCGAGGCCGTCCCCGGCATTGCCCTCGCGGGCGCCCGCTGGGACAATCACCTGCTGGCGGTCGCCGAAGGCTGAAGGCCGCGCGCCGCTGATACAATTGAAACAAATCTCCTCCGCGGCGGAAATTCTGCGGAAACCTGCTCCCTGCACGGTGCCGCGCATGGATCGGCCCTCCGGTCCCGATGCACGAAATGAGTTGAGGAGGATTTCCGATGACCCTCTACGATCGATTTGGCGCTCCGGTGTCGAGCGACAACCAGGATTCGGTCGACGCCTTCGACGAAGCGGCGACCCTGATGCTCGGCTTCTTCGCAGACCCGCTTGCGAAGATCGATGCGGCGATCACCGCCGACCCGGGCTTCGTCATGGGGCACTGCTTCCGCGCCGGGCTGTTCCAGGTCTCGAGCGAGGCGGCGTCCGAGGCGGAGCTGAAGCGCATCCTGCACGTCCTGAAGGACCATGAAGCGGCCGCCAACGACCGCGAGCGCGGCCATATGGCCGCCATCCGCGCCTGGGCGGACCGCGACTTCCATGGTGCGTCGGAGGCCTATGGACGTGTGCTGATCGACGATCCGCGCGACATCGTGGCGATGCAGTTCGCGCACCAGTGCGATTTCCTGCTCGGCCAGGCGACCATGCTGCGCGACCGCGTGGCGCAGGTCCTGCCGGCATGGTCGGAGGCCGACGCCGAATACCCCTACCTGCTGGGCATGCACGCCTTCGGCCTGGAGGAATGCGGCCACTTCGAGCGGGCCGAGGAGACCGGCCGGCGCGCCCTCTCGCTGCAGCCGCGCGATTCGTGGGCCCATCACGCCGTGGCCCATGTCTTCGAGATGCAGGGCCGCACGCAGGAAGGCGTCGAGTGGCTCACGACCGGCGCGAAGTACTGGTCGGAGGGCAACATGTTCGCCTATCACAACTGGTGGCACCTGGCGCTGTTCCACCTGGAGAACGGCCATACGGCGAAGGCGCTGGAGCTCTACGACACCGCCATCCGCCCGCAGCCGTCGCCGGTGGCGATGGAGATGGCCGACGCGGCCTCCCTCCTGTGGCGGCTGCACCTGCGCGGCGCCGACGTCGGGGCGCGCTGGCACGAGCTTGCCGACCTCTACGAAGGGTTCGTGCACGCCTACTATCCGTTCAACGACATGCACGCGATGATGACCTTCGCCGCCACCGGGCGCACCGACACGGCGCGGCGCCTGGCCCTCACCGCGGCGCTCGAAGGGGCCGCCGGCGGGCGCGATTCAAACGCCCGCATGATCCGCGATGTCGGCCTTCCCGTGGTCCGGGCGCTGCGCGCGTTTGGCGACGGCGACTATTGCGCGGCCGTTGCGATCCTGCTCGACGTGCGCAAGCGGGCCGCCGCATTCGGCGGCAGCAACGCCCAGCGCGACGTGCTCAACCTGACACTGCTCGAAGCGGCCATCCGCGGCGGCGACGCGGCTGCCGCGCTGGCGCTGGTGAACGAGCGGAAAGCGGCCAAGCCGGACAGCCCGCTCGTCCGCAGCCTGTACCGGCGGGTCGACGCGATGCCGGCCGTGCGGGCCGGGATCGGCACGGCCGCCTGATCCCTGCCGTGCTGCGCGTTGCGCCGACATTTCGATCCCTATATGTACTGGCGAAGTCTTTGGATGAACGGCGAACGCCGGACGGATTTCGGTACAGGAAAGGGATTACGCCATGGGCGCAGCAAGCGGCTCACTGCATGCTCCGCGGGAGCGATTGAGCAAGACCACGATCCATCTTCATCATGCGATCGTTTCGCTGATGGAGGAGCTGGAGGCGGTCGACTGGTACCGGCAGCGCGCCGACGACTGCGAGGACAAGGCGCTCAAGGAGATCCTGCTCCACAACATGCGCGAAGAGATGGAGCACGCCTGCATGGTGCTCGAATGGATCCGCCGGAACGACGCGGATTTCGCCAAGGAGATGAAGGAGATCCTCTTCACCGAGGGCGACATCGGCGACCACGGGTGACGGCGCGTTCTTCCTAGCCGCCTTTCGGCCGGTCCTTCCGGCCGGTCAGCTCCAGCAGCGCCGGCAGGACCAGCAGCGTGCACGCCATGGTCAGGGTGATCGAAAGCATCAGCAGGAAGCCCATGCTGGCGGTGCCCGGATGGCTCGACAGCGCCAGGGCTCCGAACGAGCCGATCGTCGTCAGCGCGCTGAATACGACGGCGCGCGGCGTGGAGGATTCCATGACGGTGCCGTCGTTGTCGCTGCGGTGGCGCAGGACGATCTGAATGCCGAAGGCGACGCCGAGGCCGAGTATCAGCGGCAGCACGATGATGTTGGCGAGGTTGAACGGCTGCTTGAGCAGTACCGTAAAGGCGACCGTCATGAGGATGGCGAGGGTGAGCGGCGCCAGGACGAGCACCACGTCGACCGCCCGGCGCAGGATCCAGAACAACAGCAGGACGATCAGGCATCCTGCCGTCAGCGCGGCCTGCTTGAAGGCGCCGACCACGGTTTCGCCGACGGCGGTGAAGCGCACCGGCGGCCCGCTGGTCGCGGCCGAGACGCTGCGTACCGCGTCGACGAATTCCTGACGCGCCGCGGGTTCGCGCAGGTCGTGCCTCGGGTCGATGACGACGAGCGCCCGTCCGTCGGGCGCGAGCCTGCGGCCGCGCAGCGCTTCGGGCAGATTGTCCATGGTCACCGCCTCGGGCGCGAGGAGCTGCACCAGGCGGTCGCGGAACTGCGGGAACCCGCCCAGCAGCGCGTGCTCGAGCGCCTGCAGCGAGTCCGGCGTCCGCGGCATGCGGTCGAGGACCGTGGCGAGGGTGCGGGCGCTGGTCTCGATCCCGCCCTGGGCCTGCGCCAGCAGCGTGCGGAGCGTGTCGAACGCGTCGCTTCGCTCGGCGTCGGTGAGCGGCTCCGGCGATTTCGGGGCCGCGAGGAGTGGGGAGAGGATCAACGCCATCTCTTCGATGATGGCGCGCTTGTCCTCCTGCTGAACGGGGATCAGGTCGAGCACCGTTTCCGCTTTCTTCACTTGCGGCAGCTTCCGGAACTCGCGTGCGAGGCGCCCCGCCGTCTCGATGTTGGGCACGAGAAGCTCCGCCGAGTAGGGCTCGGTCCGTGGATCGTCGAGCACGTCGAGCAGCGTCCGGACCGACGGCGAGTTCGGGTCGCGCAGGTTCAACGGGTCGTCGTCGAACCAGGCGTAAGGCGTGATGGATGCCGCGACCGCGCCGACGATCGCGGCGAAGATGACGATGCCCAGCGCATGGCGCCGCATCAGCGTCTGGTACCAGGTCCGGCGCGTGACCTTGGCCCAGCGGGTGGCGCGGGCGACCCGCATCGGCATGACATAGAGCAGCGCCGGCAGAAGCGTCAGGTTCAGCAGCAGGGCGACGAACATGCCGAAGCCGGAAATGACGCCGAGTTCCGATACGCCGCGGTAGTCGGTCGGCAGGAAGGACAGGAAGCCGATCGCCGCGGTGATCGCCGAGAGCAGAAGCGCCAGCCCGACGCCGGCGCCAGCCTCCTTCAGCGCCTCGCTGTGGGCGGAGTCGGCGAGCGCTTCGCGGTAGCGCAACGCGTAATGAATACCGAAGTCGACGCTGAGCCCGATGAACAGGACGGCGAAGGCGACCGAGATGATGTTGAGCGCGCCGTAGGCGGCAACCGCGAAGGCGGCGGTCCATCCCAGGCCGACGACGAGGGTGACCAGCGTCGCCGCGACGAGCCGCAGCGATTGCAGCCCGAGGATCAGGAGTATCATCACCATCCCGAGCGACAGCATGCCGACGATCCCCATGCCGCTTTGCACCGTGTCCAGCTCTTCCTGAAGCATCAGGGCAGTGCCGGTAAGGCGGATCTCGATGCCGTGGCGCTCGTCGAGCTTCAGGTCGGCGATGCTTCGGTCGATAGCGGCGACGGCGTCGGAAACAGGCTCCAGCGAATTGTGGTCCAGTACCGGCTGGACGACGATGTATTTCCGGGTCGCCGTGGCGTCCTCCGACTCGCTGCCGTCCAGCAGCGACTGCCAGGAGAGGCGGGCTTCGCGGCCTTCCTCCAGGTTGCGCACCGTGGACGCCATCTTGTTCAGCGCCGGAGCCAGGGCGGTCGCGGCCTTGGCGTCCGCCTGCTCGATCGCAAGGCGGAGGATATCCGTGAAGCCGCGCAGCGTCGGGTCGGCGCTGAGCGAGGACAGCAGCGGCTGGGCCTGCGCCAGCTTGTCGCTCATCTCCTCCAGCGCCGGGACGCTGAGGTACAGCAGGCCGTTGCGGCGGAAGAAGGGGTCGCCTTCCGGATAGAAGACGCTGCGGAAGCGGTCCGGCATCGATGCCAGGCGCGCGGCGAGAGCGGTCGCGGCATCGTCCGCCGCCTCGGCGCTCTCGGCCTCCACGATGACGGAAAGCACGTCCTTGGTCTGCGGGAACGCCTCGCCGATCGCGATCTCGTTCTGGCGGAAGGGCAGGTCCTGCGACAGCATCTTGTCGACGCTGGCGTCGACCTTCAGATGCGTGACCGTGTAGTAAGACGCCCCAACCGTGATCAGGACCGCAAGGACGATGATGGCCCAGGAAAAACGGCAGGCCCATTCGATCCAGCCAGCGAGGAATCGCGTGCTGCGTTCTTGGCGGTGCGTGGTCAAGATCTCGGCGTTCCCCGGTTCAACGAGAGGGCTTATACCGTGGGTATCCGGGCAAGACAATCATAGGCCGTCCGCGGCCGGTTTCCGCCATTCCGGCGGCCGGCCTTGAATATCGGCCGCTCATAACCAGATTCCTGTCAACGAACAAAAATAGAACTACACAGGATCGGAGTGGTATCATGGCCAACAGAATCGACTCGGGCGTGCAGCCCACCGCGCATACGGCGGTACAGGCAATGATCGTCCGGGCGCAGCAAGCCGCCGACCAGACCGGCAAGCCGATCGGCGTGCGATATGACCTGGCGACGGACGAGATTTCGCTGATCGAGATCACGCCGGACGTGGCGCGCGAGCTTAGCTTCGTGCGGATCGCCGCTCCGGCCGGCATCGGGACGGCGGGCGATGCGCCGACTCCGGGCGACGCGCGCGACAATCCGTCGCCGGACGTCAAGGCGGCCGGCGCCCTCTGACGGAAGTCCCCGAAACCGGAGTTTCCTCCCCGGAATCCCTTCCCTGACGCGTGCTGTCTCCGCCGTGCCGCCATTGCGCACGGCAGCCGGCACGCGTTTCGCCGATCATCGGACGAAAAACCAGCCCCGCCGTTTGGGAGCAGAGGGGGTTTCGCCTTCGCGGGGCTGGTAAGGTTTCATGGGGAGATTTTAGTTATGAACAATACATAATGCGTCCGAATCGCTTGGCAAGGGGCGCCGCGCGAACAGACGGCCCCGAACGATCGTGATGCGCTGAAACAATTGAAACAATAATTCCGCTCCCTCCGACATACGCGAGAAACATGGCGCCTTTACAAGGCGATCGAGGCTGCGGCGGCCGAATGGGCGATACCCACAGCTTGGCACGAGTGGAGAGGGCGCGATGACGACATTTCGAAATCTCTGGCACCTCGTTTGGACCAGCCTCGCGGCGGCCGGCATGGCCGGGCGGGCTCATGGCGCCGTCCGTAACGATCTGGCTGCGCTCCGGTTGTACAGCCTGCCGCGCGGGATCCGTCAGCGGTCGAAATACTGCCTGCCGCAGATCTGAAGCCTCGCAATTCACCGAATTTCGCCAATGGTGTTAAGATGATTCCTCTGCTTCGTCAGGTCGAACCTGTAGTAAAATACCGCGAGCCCCCCGCGCCGCAGCAGAGGGCGCGCGGCGGGAACGATTGGCGTACGCCGATCCGAGCGCAGCCGGGTCAGGAGCAGCCGGAAATGAACGGTCGGGAGCACATCGTCATCGTCGATGACGAGGCCGATGTTCGCGAGACATTCGGCGAGTACTTGTCGCTGCGGGGGTATGACGTGTCGCTGGCGGATTCCGGCGCGGCCTTGCGGGCCTGCGTCAAGGAGAAGCCGGCCGACCTCGTCCTGCTCGACCTCAACCTGCCGGGTGAGGACGGCCTGACGCTGGCGCGCTACCTGCGCGAGGAGACGGACGCGGCCATCATCATGGTGACGGCCGCCGACGAGGCGGTGGACCGCGTCATCGGCCTGGAGCTGGGCGCCGACGACTATGTCGGGAAGCCCTGCGACCTCCGCGAGTTGGCTGCCCGGGTGAAGAGCGTGCTGCGCCGGGCCGCCAAGGCCGAGCCGGTCAAGGTCGCCGGCGGCGACACGCGCAAGGTTGCCTTCGGCAGCTTCGTGCTGGACCTCGACGGCCATGAGCTGTTTGCGGCCGACGGGACCACCGTCGATCTGACGACCATGGAATTCGACCTCCTGGCGGCTTTCGTCGCGCATCCGAACCGGGTCCTGACGCGCGACCAGCTGCTCGACCTTGCGCACCACCGGCGCTGGGATCCCTTCGACCGCAGCATCGATATCCGCATCGCCCGCCTCCGGCGCAAGATCGAGCGCGATCCCCAGAAGCCGGAAATCATCAGGACGGTGCGCGGAGTCGGCTATATATTTGTTCCCGGCGGCCAAGGCCCCGGCGGCCAAGGCCAGGACCGGTGACCGACTAGCCATTGGGGCGCGGGGGGCCGGTTATGGGCAGGGCTGAGGCGATATGGCGACCCGATCCGCGCGAACACTCTCTCGGTACTACGCGAAACTGGCGGTATTCAGCTCCATCCCGCTGGTGGTGCTGATTATTGCGCTCGCCTATGTGCACTACTCCGAGCAACGCAACCGGCGCCTCGACAGCCTGATGGTCTCGCTGAACGAGCGGCACCAGCGGGTCGAAAGCACCATTCAGTCGATGGCCGAGCACGTCTTCCAGATGCGGAAATGGGCGGAATACTACCTCGCGAGCCCGGACCGCCGGTTGTCGCCCCTGCTGTCGCTCCTGACCGTCGAGGCCAGGGCGGACGGCAACGACATCACGGGCTATTTCCTCGACGACAATATCTACGGCGCGCTTCCGGACGCGACCGGCAACTTCCTGGGCAGCGGCCTGGCCCTGGCCGGCGGCAGCGAGACTCTGGCGATCGCCAGCCTGTCGCTCGAGATCTTCCCGATCCAGCAGCTCGGCCACGTGGCGAACCGGGCGCTGCTCTACAGCTATTTCTACGACGGGCGCGGCAACTTCCTGTCGATTTATCCGGCGTCCGACCGCTTCGACTTCCAGGTGCTGGGCGACGATAAGGGCATCGAGGCGAGTGTCCGGCAGTTTTTCCGCCGCGCGGCCTACCGGCGCGGTATGCCGGAGCAGAACCTCAAGCGCGAGGCGTATTGGATCAACGGCGAGCGCGACGGGGTGCGCGGCCGCGCCGTGGTCTCCCGGGCGGCGCCGATCCACGAAGGCAACCGCTTTATCGGGGTCGTCGGGGTCGACGTGCTGCAATCCCATTTCGGGACTCTGCTGGAGATCGAAGGGCTGACGGGCGTCGCGGCGCGCGTCGTCGACGGGGGCGACAACATCATCGCCTATCTCGGCAATATCGGTGAGCCAGGCTATGAGGCGCTGGATCGGCATTCGCAGGATTTCGCGCCGGGCAACGACGGCTTTGCCGAGACCGGCGACTGGTACATGGCGCGACTGCCGCTGCGCGAGACCGGCTGGCACCTCGACTATGCCATCCCGGTGTCGGAGGTCCATGCGGGGCTGCTCTGGCGGTTCCTGCCGTATGGCGTGATCCTGTGCGGATTGATCGCAACGCTGGTGCTCGGCCAGCTTCTCGTCCGCACCCAGTTCGTCCGCCCCGTGCTCGCCTTCGCGCAGTATCTCAGGGACGGGGCCGGCGGCAAGCCGGCGACGCCGCCGGATATGCCGCGCGTCTGGAAGCCGATGCTGTCGCTGTTGCGCGCGACCTTCAAGCGAAGCAACGAGTCCCTCGAGCGGCTGCGCGCGAGCGAGGACCGCTACCGCCGGCTGGTCGAGCTGTCGCCGGACGCCGTGATGCTGCACGACCACGAGAAGATCACCTTCCTGAACCCGGCGGGCTGCCGCATCCTCGGCTTCACCGCGTCTGAGCAGGCACTCGGTCATTCCTACATGGACTTCATCGCCGAGCGCGAGAAGGCGGCCGCCCAGGAGCGGGTCGACGCGGTGATCCGGCAGGGCCGCGAGATCCTGCCGACGGAGCGGGTGATCGTGACCGCGCAGGGCCGCGAGCGCGATATCGAAGTCATGGCGACGCCCTTTATCGGCGCGCACGGCGCCATCGTCGCGCTGGTGATCTTCCGCGACATCACCGCGCGCAAGGCGATGGAGCGGGCGGTGCGCGAGAGCGAGGGCCGCTTCCGCGCGATCTCGAGCGCGATCCCGCTGCCGGTGCTGATCTCCGAATCGACCAACCGGACGCTG
>Ga0299914_10000938_pt1 | contig 18475 bp, 18 predicted proteins | sample RVTome_10_FD_201361 | JGI IMG/M metagenome (GOLD analysis project Ga0299914, IMG submission 201361) | Soil microbial communities from uranium-contaminated site in the Upper Colorado River Basin, Wyoming, United States - RVT153D57 (version 2) ...
GTCGCGGTCGGCGGCGGGTGCGTTCTCCTGAACTGGTATGACTGCAGCCCGCTGTGTGCGGCGTCTTCGCAGCCCGCCCCGACAGAGATTGACTACTGCACGTCGTAGATACGGCAGTGGGTCGTCAGCAGCCTGACGGAGCCGCCGCCGGCCGGCGTACGTGCGGACAAACGCCTCTTGCACGACTTCTTCCGCGTCGCGTCGGTCGTCCAGGAGCAGTCGAGCCAGCGCGACGAGTCCGGCGTAGTGGTTGCGGAAGGCGAGCTCGAGCGCCGTGGCTGGTTTGGCAGCTGAGACCTCGATCCGCCCCGCCGTCGCGTCGGTCATCACACTGGTCTAGACGCGCTCGTACACATTCGGTTGACAAGAACGTCAGGCTCGGTTGACAGAAGTCGAATCGCGTCAACCCAGCCTGACGTTGGCGAAAAGGAACAGTGTGAGCGCCGAGCGCCGACGCGGCCCGACACCGCTACCGCAGGGCGGCGAGGCGATCGAGGATGGACTCGGCGTCGGCGACCATCGTTCGAACGATGTCGCCGGCCGGGACCAACCCCTCGATGGCCCCGACGCCCTGGCCGGCCGGCCAGAACTCCTTGTCGGGGTCGACTTCGGTCGGGTCGATCTCGTCGCCGTTGGCGAGATGGTTCGCACCGTCCTCGTAGGACTTCACGAACTGCATCGGGAACGGCGCCAGATCATCGCGGTGTTCTTCCCAGTACTGCGTGTACTTGTTGGCGACCACACGACACGTCTTGCCGGTGTAGCCCCGCGAAACGATCGTGCCGTCCTCGTGACTGCGCAGTAGAGCGTCCTTGTAGCCAGGGGTCGCTCGCGCTTCGGGCGTCGCGATGAACCTTGTTCCGACCCACACGCCATCGGCGCCCAACGAGAGCGCGGCGGCCAAGCCACGACCGTCGAACAGTCCACCAGCGGCAACCACCGGCACGCGTTCGCCGACCGCGTCGACGATCTGCGGCACCAGCGCCATCGTCGCGACTTGGCCCGTGTGTCCGCCGGCTTCGGTGCCTTGCGCGACCACGATGTCGCAGCCGGCCTCGACCGCCGCGATGGCGTGACGCACCTTGCCGCACATGTTCATCACCAACAGGTTGTGCTCGTGACAGAGGTCGATGGCGTCGCGTGGGACGCCGAGCCCGGCCACGAAAACCCGTCCACCGTGGTCGATGATCTCCTGCACTTGCGTGGTCATGTCACCGGGAGCCGCGGTCAGCAGATCGACGCCGAACGGCTTCGACGTGAGGCGCTTCACGGCCTCCATCTCGGCGACCATGCGCTCGGTGCCCATCGTCGACGCGCCCAGGCATCCGAAGCCCCCCGCGTCGGACACCGCCGCGACTACCTGGTGGTACGAGACTCCACCCATGCCGGCGAGCATCACCGGATGCTCGACTTCGAGGATGTCCGTGAGACGAGTGCGCATGCCCAGGATGACACCAGAACTTGACCGACCGGTCAAGAACGGGAGCCCGACGTCACAGCGGCAGAGCCGGTTCAGACGATCCGATACGTCTGCAAGGCATGGGCGACCGCGTTGCCGTCGCCGTCCGAGGCGGTGATCTCCGTGAAGATCAGCTCGCGACCCCGCTTCACTGCCCGGCCATGGCAGACCAGGTCGGACTGCTTGGCGGCACCCAGGTACTGCACGGTCATGCTCACCGTCGACGCCCGCGCGCCCTTGTCGAAATCGTGGTTCGACCAGGCCGCGGCGGCGCCGGCCGAATCGAGCATCGAAGCGATCACGCCGCCGTGGTAGACGACGCCGTCGTTGGTGAGGTCGGCGCGAAAGGGCAAGCGGAGCACGACATCGTCGGGTTCGTACCGATCGAACACCACGCCGAGGAACCCCATGAACGGGGTGGTGGGGAAGAGGTCGCGAACCGCGTGCCGACGGCGCTGCTGCTCCTCGTCCGACAGCGGGGCTTTTTCCGATGACGCGGCCATGGGCCAGAATCGTGTCACACCGTGTGCAAGAACCCGTGAGATCGAGGAGCACCACATGCGCTGGAAGGTCGAGGACACGCCCGAACAGGCCGCGTTCCGAGAGGAGTTCCGCAACTGGCTGCGCGAGACCCTCGAGCCGGGTTGGGCTTCGGCCATCGAGGCCGAGGACGACGACGCCTACGCCGAAGCCCGTCAGCGGGCCGAAGCCAACGGTTGGAATCCGTTCAGCTGGTCGCCGATCATCGGCAAGAGCGGCTACGCCGCGCCGCTCTGGCCCAAGGAGTACGGCGGACTGTCGGCCGAGCCATGGGCACAGGGCATCGTGCGGGAGGAACTGAACCACTACCGGCTGCCGACGGTGTCACTCAACATCCTCGGTGTGGGCCTGGCCGGTCCGACGATCGTCGAGCACGGCACCGAAGAGCAAAAGGCGCGCTATCTGTCACCGATCCTGACCGGCGAGGAGATCTGGTGTCAGTTGTTCAGCGAACCGGGCGCGGGATCGGACCTTGCATCGCTTGGTACCCGTGCGGTGAAGGACGGTGACGAGTGGGTGGTGAACGGCCAGAAGGTGTGGACCTCGATCGCCCAGTTCTCGCAGTGGGGCATGCTCGTTGCCCGCACCGATCCCGACAAGCCGAAGCACGAAGGCCTCACCTATCTGATCTGCGACATGAAGGCGTCGGGCGTCGACATCCGACCGCTACGTCAGCTCACCGGCAGCGCGGAGTTCAACGAGGTCTACTTCACCGACGTGCGCATCCCCGACAGCCGCCGTCTCGGTGCGGTCGGCGACGGGTGGCGGGTCGCGCGCACCACGCTGATGAACGAGCGGGTCACCCTGTCTGGTGTCTCGCTCGATTCCGTCGCGTTCACTGGTGGTGTACGGAAGGACTCGTGGCAGAGCTTTCTCGAGACCGTGCCCGACAGGACCGACCCGACCGTGCGCCAGGAGCTCGCCCGGTTCTACACCGAGCAGACTGTGAAGGAGATCAACGCGTTCCGCGCGTCGGCCGCGCGTGCGCAAGGCGACCAACCGGGACCCGAGGGCTCGATCAACAAGATCCTCAACGCCGAGCTCAACCAACGCCGGTCGAGCTACGCGGTGACCATTGCCGGCGCAGCGGGGCAAGCGTGGCTCCCGGACGACACCGCCGCGGAGAATCGCTCGCACGCATTCTTGCGCGCACGAGCGAACTCGATCGAAGGCGGTACATCCGAGATCCTGCGCAACATGGTGGGCGAACGCGTGCTCGGCCTGCCCCGAGAGCCCGAGGGCGACAAAGGCACGGCGTGGAAAGACGCCGTCAAGGCTTGATTCCGGCCGGGTCGTGGGCTCGGCGACCAAAAGCGCCGGGACTCGTGAACATCCCGCGGTGCCAGCGGCCGGGTGTGAGGACGACGCCCCGCGGGTAATCCTCGAACAGCCAGCGTGCGAAGTTCCTTCGGGTCCAGGTGGTGCGCGACGCGATCCAGATGGCGGCGCGTGCGCCCTTCCGATGACGAAGCGCGCGGATCAGGAATCGCGACATGCGATGGTCTGGGAGCAGCTCGCGTCGCACCCGATGCTCGTACAGCTCGCGTGCCTGATCGGCTCGATCGTTGCCCGCGGCGACCAGCGCTTCGCTCGCCCAGAGTCCGGTGGCCAGGGCCTGTCCGATTCCCTCACCGGTCATCGGATCGGTGGCTGCTGCGGCATCACCGACGAACATCACCCGACCCTGCGTCAACACCATCCCCTCGATCCTCGCGGGGATCGGCCACGCCTTGTGAGGGGCCTCGGCCTCGGCGTCTTCGCCGAGAAAGGCACGCACGTGTGGCCGCGCCAGGATGTCCGGCCAAAGGTGCTTCATGTCGCCAACCGAGTACGAGGTGCCTCGTTGGATGCCGAAGCCGACGTTGGCGCGACCGTCACCGAGTGGGAACGACCAGGCGTAGCCGGGCAGGAAGTCAGGCTCGAACCACACCATGAGTTGGCGCCCGGCTTCGGCCGACACGTTGCGGAAGTACTGACGGAACGCGTGCCATTCCCCGCGATAGTCAACGGGCCCGATATCCAACAGCCGGCGAGTCGGTGACCACATGCCGTCGGCGGCGATCGCGTAGCGGGTCGCCATCGTGGTGCCGTCGGCGAGTGTCAGATGCACCTCGTTCGCCTGTTGTTCGATGGCGACGAGTCCATTGCCCTCGATAACTTTCGCGCCCGCCGCCCGCGCGACGTCGACCAGCGCGGCGTCGAGGTCGGCGCGCCGCGCAATGGCGGCGAACACGCCCTGGCCACGGGGGAGCGGAAAAACGGCCTCGCGACCCGACGGACTGGTCACAAGGGTGTCATCGACCACGGTCCACGACGGCACCCCAGCCGGATCGAGACCGAGCGCCTCGAGCAAACGGAGGGCGCCGACGGTCAAGCCGTCGCCACAGCACTTGTCGCGAGGGAAGCGGGAGCGGTCCACCAAAACGACATGGCGTCCGGCTCGGCATGCCGTGATCGCGGCCGCCGTTCCCGCTGGTCCGGCACCGACGATCACGACGTCGTTCGCGAGATCCGTCACCCCGACATGGTGCCCCGCCCCGCGAGTTCCACGCGCCGGTTCAGGACGCCGGCTCTGTCCCCCGGCCCCAAGGGTCTTCCTCGACGTCTGGCATCGGGTTGCCGTCCAGGTCGTGCTCGATGCCCGGCGAGGGATCCCACGCTTCCCCGAGCGATCGCAGGTTCGGCCGATCGGCGAACTGGAACGGCTCACGCGGCGGTGGCGGGTCTCCGAGCATCGTCCGACCCATCCAACGCCCCTCACCACGCACCGAGAGATCGGTCGGCGGCGTGGGCATGTCCTGCGTGCCCATGCCGGGCGGGAAACGCCCATAGACGTCCCACACCATCGGCGGCACACGAGCGACGAACCCTTCCGCGACACCCAGCAGCCCGACCATCGCGTCGGCTTCGAGGTGGCTGGTGGTCAGAAGCAGGAATCGTCCTTTCGTCTCGAAGTTGACCATCCCCTTGGTGCCGAGCACGAACTCCATCATCTGAGGATCGAGCAGGTCGGTGGCGAACTTCGGGTCCTCGCACTGCACAACGTACGTGCGGTTGAACGCTTCGGACTCGAGTTCTATGTCGGGCAGCCCGAGCGCCTGGCCGGCTCGATCCACGACCCGCTCCTTCGTGACGCGCAGCTCGGGCCACTTGCCGTTGTGCTGCGCGAGAGCGCACGTGAACCAACGCCAGTTGTCGTAGGTGTTGCCGTTGCTGTCGCGATGTCGGCGGAAGAACCCGAAGTCGAACACCCGAGGATGTCCGTCGGTTTCGCGCCACATCATGTTCTGAATGCGTCGGCCATCCCCCTCCCGGAACAGGCGGAAAGGAACCGCCGCAGAGTTGAACCGGTCGACGTCCGAGAACTGCAGTCCCGCACCTGCCGCGGCCAAGGGCAGCGAGGCTTGGCGCCGAGCCCGCATCCACCCTGCCCACGTCGCGAAAATTCCGCCGATCATCAACACGATGACCGCGAGGATGGCGAGTAGCGTCACGGTCTACGCCACGCCTAGGTGTCGAGAACGTGGGAGGAGTCCCACGGGTCCTCGGGAAGGGGCGCGTCGGATGGACGCAGCCTCTCGCTCACCTGGGCCGCGGTCAGCGGTCGTCCGTAGTGGAACCCTTGGGCGAGGTCGACGCCGAGGCTCGGCAGGATGGCCGCTTGCTTCTCGGTCTCCACCCCTTCGGCCACCGTGACACAGCCGAGCTCGTGGGCCATCGCCGTGGTGTGTCTGATGATGATCTCGTCCTCACGAGCGATCCCGAGACCAGAGACGAACACCCGGTGGAAGCGCAAGACGTCGAGGCGGAAGTCGCGGAGGTGGCTGAGTGACGCCATCCCGGTACCGAAGTCGTCGAGCCCGAGCTTTACACCGGCGTCCTTCAGCGACCGCAGGCTGGCCCAAGCGGTCTCGCGTTGGTAGCGGTTGAACCGGAGCGCTTCCTCGGTGAGATCGAGACAGAGGCGTGACGGCTCGAGTCCGGCGTTGTCGACCGCATGCAGGATGCCGTCGCGGAACGTCGCATCGGTGAGCTGTCGCGCGCCGATGTTGCAGCCCACGAACAGCTTTCGTTGGGTCGGATACACCTTTGACCACTCGGCGAGTTGACGGCACGACTCCTCTGCGACCCACTGGCCGACTTGCACGATCAACCCGCTTTTCTCGAGCAGCGGCAGGAAGTCGTGTGGGAAGAGCACGCCGACGTTGGTGGCGCCGGGCTGCGTCCATCGAATGAGCGCCTCGACACCAACCAACTCACCAGTGGCCAGGGCGATGATCGGTTGGTAATGGAGCAGGAACTCGTTGTTCTCGAGTGCGAGGTGCAGCCTCCGCTCATCGATTCTCGTCGAGTGCCGAGCGCGCTTCGTCTCGTCGTGCACCACCCAGGCGCCTTGACCGGCGTTGTGAGCCTGGCCGAGGGCTTGGAACGCGTCGTAAACCATGTCGTCGAGCGTCTCGTAGTTGTCGGTGCTCACGGCCGCGCCGACGTTGGAGCTGACGCTCACCTGATCGGACCCGAGGACGAACGGCTTCGTCATCAGCTCCACGAGAAAGCGCGCGGTCTCCTCGGCGGCCTGAGCATTGGGGATGTTGGGCAGGACAACGGCGAGTACCGCGCCTTCGTAACGCAGCACCTTGGTGTCGGGTAGGTCGATGGTCTGCAAGCGGGAGGCGGCCAGTCGGAGGAGCTCGTCGCCGGTGTCCGGGCCGTAGACGTCGTTGATGTCGCGCAGCTGGCCGACCTCCACGAAGGCGAGAAGGGCGATCGAGCTCGTGACCTTGCTCGCACGTACGGCCGCGTCGAGCTCGTCGTTGAGGTCGCGTCGCGTCGGCACGCCGGCAACCTCGTCGACGGATGCGTCGGTTGGAACGTCGGGCTTCGGCTGGTTGCGCTTCTTCATCCGTGCCAGCACGCCCGAGCTCGCGGGCTTCGCCGAGGGAGGCGGGGGCGGTGGAGGCGGTGGTGGTGAATCCGCCGGTGAGGTTCCGGTCGGTGATGCGCTCATTGGCGTGGGCTTGTTCATGTCCCTCCCGAATCCAACCGACGCGCTGACCGCCGTGAGCGGATCACGCGTGGCGGGTGAAGGAGCTACTCGTATGCCGCCAAGCGGGCCTGCACCTTGGCCAGCAGCTTGGCCAGCTCGGAGTTGTCGTCGTTGTCCTGCTGCACTTGCAACTCGGTCGCCTGGCTCGCCGCCATGATGTCGTCCGCCGACGACACCGCTTCGTTGATGGGACTGAGCGCCTGGTCGAGGCCCGGCTGTCCGAGCGTCTCGCGCTCGTCGAGCCGCTCGAACTCGGCGATGACGTCGATGTCGTCCAACCGAGCGAGGTCGTCGAGCGGATTCGAGTCGGCCGTGATGGTCGAGTCGTCCCACGTGCTGCCATCAGCCCAGCCGTCACTCTGGCGCTGGTCGGTGCCGTCCGTGGCACCGAACGGGTCGTCGAGCCACGACGACGGTGCCGGCGCCGCGGTCGGGGCGGCTTCGGGGGATTCGGTACTCGTGGTCTCGGCCCAATCCGTGGGCTCGGCCCAATCCGTCGACTGGGCCCAGTCGGTCGGTTCGGCCACGTGCGGGGGTTCCGCCAGATCTTTGAAGTCGCTGACTGAGGGGCTCGTGGGGGACCAGAAGTCCTGGTCGGCTGAGGGCGTGGACGGCGCCGAGGTCAGATCGGAGGGTGGGGCGGGCGCGGTGGTGTCGGCCGAGGGCGACCACGGCTTCAACGAATCCGGCGGCGTCCACGTGGTGAGTGGCTCGACCGTGCTGGTCGCGGAATGCAGCAGGTCGGTCGTCTCGCGCTTGCTGTTGCGCGACCTCAGCTTCGTGGGGGTCATGTCGTCACGCTGGAACACGGCGGCGACGCCGAGCCCGCCCGCGACCAGGACCCCGAGGGCGACGAGCATCCCCATCGTGACCAGCGTTCCGAGGGCGAGTAGGGCCACGATGACCAGGCCAGTGACGGTCTTGGCTTCTTTGCTCACTCGAATACCTCCGCCACCGGGTCCTCGACGGTCGCTGCTGCCTCCGGTTCTGTATCGGCAGGTCTGGGGGCCTCTAGAGGCCTGAGCCGCAGATTTCCGTCGGGGCTGGGGCTTGCTCGGTCCCCCTGGGGAGCTCCGGACGCCGTGCGCAGAGTTGCGCTGGTCAGTCCTCGTTTCGGCGGGGCTCGTAGATCGCGGTGTGGTGCGATCGCATCGCAGATGTCGTTCCGTCGGCCACCAACAGCACGTCGAGCTCGACGAACCGGTGACCCTTGCGCTCGTATTCGTCGATCACGCGAGCGCGGGTTTCCACGCGTTGGCCGTCGTGGACCACGGCGTGGTGGGTGACGTCGCTCGAGACGTGAATCCACGGACCGAGCTCGACGTTGGCGACCAGGATCGAGTTGGCGAAACGCAACAGCCACCCGGGATGGGCGACCCGCTCGTCGCGGTACAGCGGGGATCGTTCGCGAACGTCGCCCAGATACGCGTCGGCCCTGTCCGCATGGAAACCCGCGACGAGTGATCCGAGCACTCTCCCCGGTGCCAACGACGTGGCCGACGCGCGCGGGCGTGCGGATGGCAACGCGCCCCTGGGAACGCTGTGGACTGCAGGTCGCTCCGCGTCCACTGGGGGTAGCGAAGCGGTAGCCGACGCGCAGAGCTCGCCGGTTGGGTCACGCAACTCGAGCGATGCGTCCACCGCGCCGACCAACGGGGCTCCGGTGACCACGACCTCATCCCCGTCGTACACGGGATGTAGAAATCGAGCGCTCATCGTTCCACGGTCGAGCCATGCGAGGCCCCATGCCGTCACCAGCGGATTGGTCATGTAGGCGTACACGTCGACGCCTGGCACGAGCCCGCCACGAAATCCATAGGTGCGAGCCGTGTCGTCGGCATGCATGCGGTTCGACGAATCGACGGCGGTGTTGTGCGCTCGAACGGCGTAGGCCATGGAACAATCCTCGCAGATGACTCGCAATCTCGACCCGAACTCACCGGTGCCAGAGCAGGGAGTCGTGACAAACCGCTTTCGCGGATGGCCCGCAGTGACGTTGCAAGGCGGCGATCTTCGGGCGACGTTCATCCCGCAGCTCGGGATGCTGGGTGCCTCGCTGCGTTGGCGGGGGCGAGAGCTGCTCAGCTTGCACGGAGGGCTCGATGGCTGGCTCGCGGGTCATACCACCGGCATGCCGTTGCTCGCGCCATGGGCCAACCGGCTCGGCTCACTCGCGTATCGCGCCGGCCGGACACGCGTGGATTTGCGAGGCGCCCCTCATCTTCACCTCGACCCGAACGGTCTGCCGATCCACGGAACACTGCTGGGCCGACACGACTGGTCCGTCGCACGGGTCGCGCACGATAGCGATCGTGGCGTGCTGGGGGCGACGTTCGCGTTCGCCGAACATCCGGACCTGATGAGATCCTTTCCTTTCGCCCACGAGCTCGAGGTAGAGGTGATCGTCGACGATCGAAGTCTGTCGGTCAGCACCATCGTGCGCCCGACGGGTCGAGTGTCGGTGCCGATCTCGTTCGGCTGGCACCCCTACTTTCGGCTACCCGGTGCCAGGCGCTCGGATCTCTCGGTCCACTTGCCGGCACGAAGCCGAATCGAGGTCGATGAGTGCCAGCTACCTACCGGTCGGCTCAGCCGCAAGCCGGCTGCGATCATTCCGCTCGCATCGAGAACGTTCGACGACGGCTATCGCCTTGGTCGGTCGCGACGCTTCCGGATCTCGGCGAGGCCCGGGGTGGGCGCGGTACAAGCCCTGGCGATCGAGTTCGATCGTGGCTATGCCTTCCTGCAGGTGTACGCGCCGGTCGGTAAGCCGTTCGTCGCCATCGAGCCGATGACTGCGCCGACGAACGCGCTCGTGACGGGTGAGCATCCGTGGGTACGGCCGGGGGAGCAGTTCGCGGCCAGTTTCCGCGTGTCTGTGGAACCGGCTTGATCAGCGACCAGCACAAGACAACCGTGTACCGGCGCTGGCCGACGAACACCGAGCTCGTCATGGATGCAGTGGAGGACCGCAGTGCCGAGCTCTCGCCACTGTCCGTCCCGCACCGCATGGGCTTGTTCCCGGGCGGCGCGGTCGGCCAGCTGGTGTCCCGGGGCTAGCCGTTCGGGCGCACTGCCGGATGACAGACTCGATGCATGGCAGTCGACGAAACCATTGAATGGCGCGCGCTGGAATCTCACTTCGACCAGGTCAAGGGTGTCCACTTGCGGGCGCTCTTTCGTGACGACCCTGACCGGAGCGAAAGGATGCACCTCGAGGTCGGCGATCTGTATCTCGACTATTCCAAGAACCGGCTCACCTCCGAGACGGTGGCTCTGCTCGCGGCAATCGCACGACGAGCCGAAGTCGAGCAGTTGCGTGATGCGATGTTCCGCGGCGAGCGGATCAACATCACAGAGAACCGGGCGGTGTTGCACGTGGCCCTGCGAGCACCAGCCGACGAGACGATCATCGTGGATGGACACAACGTCGTGCCTGATGTGCATCGCGTTCTCGAGAAGATGCGCCGCTTCTCGGACGCGGTCCGAAGCGGTGCGTGGACTGGCCACACCGGACGGCGCGTCCGCAACGTGATCAACGTCGGCATCGGAGGGAGCGACCTCGGTCCGCACATGGCGTACGAGGCGTTGAAGAACTTCAGCGCGCGCGACCTTCGCTGTGCGTTCGTCTCGAATGTCGACGGCAATGAGTTCTGGGAGACGACCCACGACCTCGACGCCCACGAGACACTGTTCGTGATCTCGTCGAAGACCTTCACGACACTCGAGACCATGACCAACGCACACACTGCCCGTCAGTGGGTACTCGATGCAGTGGCCGGCGACGAAGCCGCGGTGGCCAAACACTTCGTGGCGGTGTCGACGAACGCCGACGCGGTCTCGGCGTTCGGCATCGACACGGAAAACATGTTCGAGTTCTGGGACTGGGTGGGCGGTCGCTACTCGTTCGACGCCGCCATCGGGCTGTCGTTGATGGTCGCGATCGGTGCCGACCACTTCGACGAGATGTTGCGCGGCTTCCATCTGATGGACGAACACTTCCGTACCGCGCCGATCGAGCAGAACATGCCGATGATGCTTGGTCTGCTCGCGATTTGGTACAACAACTTCTTCGAAGCGCAGACGCTCGCGGTGCTCCCGTACAGCCATTACCTCTCGCGACTGGCGCCGTACTTCCAACAGTTGGCGATGGAGAGCAACGGCAAGTCGGTCGATCGTCAGGGGGAACCGGTCACCCTTCAGACCGGTGAGATCGTCTGGGGACAACCTGGTACTAACGGGCAGCACGCGTTCTACCAGCTGATTCATCAAGGGATGAAGCTCATACCTTGCGACTTCATCGGGTTCGCTCGGCCCGGCCACGAGCTGGGTGATCATCAGAACATCTTCATGGCGAACTTCTTTGCGCAGCCGGAGGCCTTGGCGTTCGGCAAGACCGCCGACGAAGTCGTGGCCGAGGGCGTGTCGGCCGAGCAAGTACCGCATCGCACGTTCCCCGGAAACCGACCGAGCAACTCCATCCTCGTGACCGAGCTCTCACCATTCACGCTCGGACAGCTCATTGCTCTCTACGAGCACAAGACGTTCACGCAGGGAGCGATCTGGAACATCAACAGCTTCGATCAGTGGGGTGTCGAACTGGGCAAGCAACTCGCACAGCGCATCATCCCTGAGCTCGACTCGGAAGCGGAGCCCGACCTGACGCACGACAGTTCGACGAGCTCACTGATCCGCCGTTACCGCAAACTTCGCGGTGGCTGAAACGGGCGGCGAGATGCACCGCATGGGTCGCGCTCGCCGCCAATTCTGCCGTGGGTAGTGGTCAGTCGCCGAACTCGACGGTCTCGTAACGGAACACCTCGAGCGTTCGCGGCCAATCACCCGCGTCGAGTCCGGCCTTCTCCCAGAGCATCCGCATGAACATGTCATGGTCGGGCACCTGCTCCCAGACCGACGGGAGGAACGTGGCCCGACGACGGCCCGCCGTGATGAGCAGACCGTCCACACCCACCCGTACGCTGCGGCGCAGCTCGCCTCCCGACGCGACGGCGATTTGCACGAGCGGGCCGAGCACCGAGATCTTCACCGACATGTGGGCGTAGTCGTCCCAAGTCACCGGCGGAAGCCGTGGATCGCCGAAGGCCGCACCGATCGAGTTCTTCGCCACGTCGTCGGCGAGCGATCGTCTGGGCTCCATCGTGCCGATGCAGCCGAGCAGATCGTTCTCGCGCCGGAGCGTCACGAACGTTGCGCCGCACTCGGCCAAGCGAATCGGGACGTGGTCCCTGGCCGGCCGCCAGTCGTTGCGGCCGTTCAATCCGGCGCGCACGGCGTGCCGCGCGATATCGACCAGTACTTGTCGATCGGCCAGCTCGAGGTCGGAAAAGACCGGTACCTCGTCATGCGACGGCGAAGGCACCGTATCCCACGACCTTCGTGCGATCTCCGGCCGTGTCACCGGAACTTCGCAGATCGAGCAGCTCGATCTCGAGGCCCGCGCGCTGCGTCAGCTCGAGCAGTCCACGCAGAGGATTTGCGCCGCAGGCATCCGTCGTCGAGATCGCGTCCACGTCCCTCGACACGATGGCCTCGGCTGTTCGTTGGTCGAGGTCGGCCGCCGTTGCGTAGTCGTGGTAATGGCTCAGGTCAGTGCTCACCACCACGGCCGTCTCGGTTCCCCCCCAGAGGACAGCGAGAACGTCCGCTACGGCCAGCGGGGTCGCGTGGCCCACCGCTACCGGGACGAGAATCCAATCGGGCCCGAGCACACGCTGCAGGAACGGCAGCTGCACCTCGAGCGAGTGCTCGTCGGCGTGCGGCTCGTCGTCGACGACCACGCTCGGCATGGACTGCAGGTGTCTCGCCGCGGCCCCGTCGATCGCGACCTCGCCGAGCGGGGTCGCGAACGCCGCCGCTGTGGGCAACGCCAACCCACGGAGCGGGACCCGATGTGACGGTCCGAGCAGCACGACACGGGTTATCTCGTCCCTCCTCGATTCGAGGGCCCGGTACGCAGTTGCCGCGATCGGGCCGGAGTAGAGATAGCCGGCGTGCGGCGCGATGATCGCCTTCGGCGGCGCGGCGTGCGGCGGGCGTGGTGTTGCGTTCGCGAGCAGTCGATCGAGCATGTATCCGAGATCATCGGGGTTGCTCGGATAGAACGTGCCGGCCACGACCGGCTCACGCACTCGATCGATGGCGTCGTTGGTCGCATCCATCAGCGCGTCGTCCCGAGTCTCACCGGGACACGGCGCGCCCCCCACGAACCGGCGGGACCGTCGAATCGACCGGGGATCGGCGAATCGCAGTTCTGGCACCGGCCGTCGTCGGTCACGCGATACTCGCCGAGCACGTACCAGTCGCGTTCGATTGCTCGCGTGCCACAACTCGTGCAGTAAGTACTGCCTCCCGCCGAGTCGTGCACGTTGCCGGTGTAAACAAACTGAAGACCGTTCTCGATCGCGATGTGGCGGGCGCGGCTCAGCGTCGACGGCGGGGTAGCTGGGACGTCCATCATCTTGAAGTCGGGATGGAACGCAGTGAAGTGCAACGGCACATCCGGCCCGAGATGGGTGGCGATCCACCGGGTCATGGCGTCGATCTCGGCACTGCTGTCGTTGTGATCTGGGATTAGCAGCGTGGTGATCTCGAACCAGACGTCGGTCTCGTGACGTAGGTATTCGAGGGTGTCGAGCACTGGCTGCAGATCTCCCATGGCGATATGACGGTAGAAGTCCTGGGTGAATGCCTTCAGGTCGATGTTCGCCGCGTCGAGGTGCTGATAGAGCTCGCGGCGCGGTTCGGCGCAGACGTAGCCGGCCGATACCGAGACGGCCTTCACGCCCACGTCGTGGCACGCGTCAGCGACATCGATCGCGTACTCCATGAAGATGACGGGGTCGTTGTACGTGAAGGCAACGCTTCGCGCGCCAGTGTCGAGGGCTGCCTGCGCGATGGCTTCCGGCGATGCCGACTGTGAGAGGCGTGACACCTCCTTGGACTTGGAGATGTCCCAGTTCTGACAGAAGCGGCAAGCCAGATTGCAGCCGGCCGTGCCGAACGAGAGCACCGAGCTACCGGGCAGGAAGTGGTTGAGGGGCTTCTTCTCGATCGGGTCGATGCAATACCCGCTCGACCTCCCATAGCTCGTCAGGACGACCTGATCCTCGACGCGACCGCGCACGAAACACACACCTCGCTGGCCCTCGCGGAGCTTGCATGCTCGTGGGCACACATCGCACTGGATGCGGCCGTCGTCGAGCACGTGCCAGTACTTGGTCGGCACGGTGAACTGGTCGTCCAACGCGATATCGCTCGGCATCTCTGGTTCAAGGGTACGGAGCCACCGGCACTTTGCCCAGGGGCGCCGGATTGTGTGCGCGAGACTGCCCTGGCCGATGCCCGCCGGAGGAGCCGCGGGCGATGCCGCACGGAAGGCCAGGTATGAAGGTTCTCGGGATCGACATCGGGGGCACCGGCATCAAGGGGGCCGTCGTCGACACGAAGCACGGCGTGCTCAAGACAGACCGGCTCCGCTTGTTGACCCCTCATCCCGCCGAGCCGGAGCAAGTGGCCGACGTGGTGCAGACGCTCACTCGACATTTCGACTGGAGTGGGCCGATCGGCTGTACGTTCCCCGGTGTCACGAAGGGTGGGACCATCCACACCGCGGCGAACCTCGTGCCGGATTGGGTCGGCCGGGACGCCGCCGCCTTGTTCGGTGAGGCAACGGGCTGCCCGGTCGTGTTGTTGAACGATGGCGATGCGGCCGGCCTGGCCGAGGTCGCCTTCGGCGCCGCCCGCGGCAACGACGGCGTGGTGATGATGATCACGCTCGGGACCGGTATCGGCACCGCACTGGTGCACGGTGGTCGGCTGGTGCCCAACACCGAGTTCGGGCACGTCTCGCTGCACGGCGGTGACGCCGAGAAGTACGCGGCCGAGCTCGTTCGTGAACGCGAGAACCTGACCTACGAGCAGTGGGGCCGGCGAGTGGGCGAGTACCTGCGGATGATCGAGGACCTCATCTGGCCCGACTTGTTCGTGTTGGGCGGTGGGATCAGCAAGAAGGCTGACAAGTTCGAGGGCTACCTCGACTGTCGTACCCCAGTGGTCGCGGCCCGTCTGCTCAACCAAGCCGGGATCGTCGGCGCGGCCCTGCAGGCCGCACGAACGGGCGACAAGGCGAAGTCGAAGGCGAAGGACAAGAAGAAGTAGCCGACCGCTCGCGGCGTTCAGCTGCAGCGTTCCTCGCGGAAGCCCGCTGTTGCAACGCTCATGAGATGGCACAGACGATCGCGCGCCGCCGCGGGCTCGAGCAGGCAGGCGATGGTGAGCGACGTGACACCGTGCACCAGCGCCCAGTCTTCGGTCGCGATATCGACCGCCCGGCCCACGAAGATGCCGGCATCGATGCATCGCTGCGCGAGGTCGACCACGTCCTGCAGCGTGCTCAACGCGAAGACGACATCGGCCGGCTCGGGCGTGAACTCCGGCACCGGCCGGTGGAACATGACGTCGTAGAGGTGGGGGTTGGCGAGGCCGTTGTCGAAGTACGCGAGACCCAGCGCGTGAAGATCGGCGACTGGGTCATCGGTTCGCGGCACCGCGGCGTGTCGCGCCGAGAGCCGACCGAATCCCTCCAGGTACATGGCGCGGACGACCTCGTTCTTCGATCCGAGAAGGCTGTAGATCGCAGTGGTCGATGTACCGACCTCGCGAGCGATGCGTCGGGTGCTCAGCGCTTGCGGCCCCTCCGACCCCAGGATGCGAGCGGCCGCTTCGATCAGCTCCACCCGCAGGGCGTCGTCGTGGATTTTCGGCCGTGGCACCTTGACACTCTAGCCCGCAACGGTGTTATGTAACAGCGTTACGTTACCGCCGACCAAGGAGCATCCGATGACCAGCCGCTATCTGCAAGGGAACTTCGCTCCTGTCGACATCGAGGTGAGCGCGTATGACCTGGCCGTCGACGGCGCCATCCCCCCGGCGCTGTCGGGCCGCTACGTGCGAACCGGCCCGAACCCGATCAACCCCGACCCGGAGAACCTCCACTGGTTCCTGGGCGACGGAATGTTGCACGGCGTGCGCTTGGAGGACGGTCGAGCGAAGTGGTACCGCAATCGCTACGTGACCGGGGCGGGGGCGGCCGCGTTGAAGGGATTGCCCGACGCGGGCGGCCCGAGCAACGGGTTGGACGGGTCGGGCAACACCAACGTCGTGCACCACGCCGGCAGGATCGTGGCGCTGACTGAAGTCACGACTCCCTATGAGATCGACCCAGAGCTCGAAACGGTCTCGCGCATCGACTTCGGCGGACCGCTCCCTGCGGGCATGACTGCACACCCCAAGTTCGATCCGGATGCCGGTGAGATGCATGTGATGGCGTACTTCTTCACCGAGCCGTTCCTGCGCTACCACGTGATCGATGCGGCGGGACGGCTCGTCCGCACCGAAGAGCTCGACGTGGGTGGCCCGGTCATGGTGCACGACATGGGACTGACCCAATCGAAGGTGATCGCATTCGATCTCCCGGTGGTATTCGACCTCGAGATGGCCGCGAGTGGAAGCGGTCTCCCGTACAAGTGGAACGACAGCTACACCGCTCGCGTCGGTGTGATGCCGCGTGCGGGAGGCGCATCGGAAACTCAGTGGATCGAGATCGATCCGTGCTACGTGTTCCATCCGTTGAACGCGTATGACGATGGCGACAACGTGGTGATCGACGTCGTGCGCTACGACACGATGTTCAAGGTCGACCTCGACGGTCCCACCGACACGACGCAGCGGCTGGATCGGTGGACCATCGACACGCGAGCGGGCAAGGTGCTCAGCGAGACGCTCGACGATCGTCCACAGGAGTTCCCGCGAGCCGACGAGCGACTGGCGTCGAAGCGCCATCGCTTCGGCTATTCGCTCGGCAGCGCGATCGCGGATCTGGGCGGCGGCCAGGCACAGAGCTCCACCATCCTGAAACACGACCTCGCTTCGCGTACGACGGCCGAACATCCGATGGGACCAGGCCGGTCGGCCGGGGAGTTCGTGTTCGTGCCCGCGTCGGCGGATGCGGGCGAGGACGAGGGCTGGCTGATGGGTTACGTGTACGACGCCGCCACAGACAAGAGTGATCTGGTGATCCTCGACGCCCACGACTTCGGTCGTGAGCCCGTGGCCACCGTGCACCTGCCCGTGCGCGTCCCCGTCGGCTTCCACGGCAACTGGATGCCTGACGACGCGATCGCCTGATCAGATGAGGCCCGAAGTTCGATAGCGTCCCCGCCCGATGGGCGAAGCGGCGTGGTGGGCATTCCTCGCGGCGTCGTCGCTCATCATCGGCGCCATCATCGGGTTCTTCACACGCGTGTCCTTGCGCGTCATCGGCCTGGTGATGGGGTTCGGGGCCGGCACGCTCATCGCGGCGGTCGCCTTCGACCTCGTGCTCGACGCGGCGCGGGAGGCCCACAGGTTCTGGATCGTGTTCGGCTTGGTGGCCGGGGCCATGACGCTCTGGTCGGGCGACTGGTTGTTGGAACGATTCACGGCCGGCGAGGACCCCGTCGTCGGCCCGAAGGTCTCAGGAGCCCCGCTCGTTCTGGGGGCGACACTGGACAGCATTCCGGAGTCGGTCGCCATCGGGATCACCGTGCTGGACCCCGACGGCGTGAGCATCGCGATCGTCGTCGCCGTCTTCCTCGCGAACATCCCCGAAGCGATGGCCGCGTCCGTCGGGCTTCGCACGGCCGGGCACTCTGGGGCGAGGGTGCTCCTCGTGTGGGGTGTCGTCGTTGTGGTTGCGGTCGCCGCCGCGGTGGCCGGCTATGGCCTCTTGCAGTCGGCCAGCCCGGACGTGGTCGCGTTCATCAAGGCCTTCGCGGCCGGCTCGATCCTGGTCATGCTCGCCAACACGATGATGCCCGAAGCGTTTGCGAACGGAGGGCGCGAGGTCGGGCTGGTGACGGTGCTCGGCTTCATCGTGTCGTCCGGACTCGCGTCAATGAGCGCGGTGTAGTGCCGCCTCAGTAGGCGATGCGGTGGCTCGCGATGAGCGGCATGGCTTCTGCCGCATTCGTGGGCCCGAACGTACGGTTCGCATCGGCGGACGCCAATCGCATCTGCTCGATGTCGTCGCTACTGATCTCGCACTTCGTCGTGATGGGATCGACGCCGTAGAGCGAAGCCGAGTTGAGACCCAGAATCTTCGCCTTGATGGCGGGTGTGAGCTCCGGGTACCCGAAGCGCTCCTGGAACTCGGATGTGATTTGGAACGAGCGAAACGCTTGGATCTGGTCCTGCGGCGCCCCATACCAGATCGAGTCCGTGCCCCAGACGACGCGGTCCTCGCCGAACGTCGCGAGCAACTTTCCGACCACGTGCGCCGCTTCGGTGGGGTTACCCATCACCATCTTCCAGGTAGAGCCGAGCTCGGCATACACGTTGTCGCCGGCGCCGAGGTCGGCCTGCTTCACCGA
>Ga0299914_10000939_pt1 | contig 18473 bp, 18 predicted proteins | sample RVTome_10_FD_201361 | JGI IMG/M metagenome (GOLD analysis project Ga0299914, IMG submission 201361) | Soil microbial communities from uranium-contaminated site in the Upper Colorado River Basin, Wyoming, United States - RVT153D57 (version 2) ...
GCAGCGTCCCGCCCGGGCACATCAACAACCCGGGGAACGGCGGGGGCAGGCCGTAGCGCTGAACGGGAGGGCCGACCTCTCGCCCTGCGACGGCCTTGGGGTGCGGTTGGGCCGGCGCGACGTGACTGGCTCAACCGACTGGTGACATGGACCGCAGGCTCAAACGCAATGGTGTGTTGGCCCAGGCCGAGGTGCTCGAGATATCGGGACACCGGGTCGGCCACCACGATCAGCCCTTCCCGGTCCCGGTCCGGTTCCGGCTGCGGGTCCATCCCGACGGCGCGGACCCGGTCGAGGTCGAGCTCAAGCAGAGGGTGCCGAACGACCGCGTCCATCACCTCGAACCCGGCTCCTGGGTGCCGGTGGTCCATGACCCCGGGGACCCTTCGAAGGTGGCGGTCGACGTCGCCGAGGAGAGCGAGGCCGCGAAGGCGGCGGCCGGCGAGCGGGTGGCGGCGCAGCAGGAGTACATGGAGACGATCAAGCGGACGACCGGCCAGGACCCGAACCGGCCGCCCGGTCCGGCGGACGTGACCGCGGCAATCGAAGCCGCGCAGCGGCTCGCTCAGCAGAACGCGGAGCTGGTGGAATGGGCCAAGGCCGCAGGCGTGCCCGGCATGCAACCCCCTGCCGCGCCGGGCGGCGGGCCGGAGTCGAGCGCGCAAGCCGAGGGTGACCCGATCGAGCGGCTCGAGCGCCTGGTGAGGCTACGCGACTCGGGCGCGATCTCCGATCAGGAATTCGAGCGCCTCAAGGGTGAGATCACGGGCGGCTGACGGGCTGGGCGTCTGGCCCTCCTAGTCGCTGCCGGCGCCCGCCTTGGAGCCGGCACCGCGCTGATCGCCTTTGCGTGGGCCCGCCTGCTCGCGCCGCGCCGCCGCCTGGCGTTGCCTGCCCGCGTGGTAGGCGCCCCCGCCGATCGCCGCCGCGCGCAGTAGCGGCCTGCGCCGCGTGACGGGCACCTCTAGTCCCGGTCCTTGGGGTACTCGCCTGCGTCCGGCAGCGACAGGCCCAGCGCCAGCATGAGCTCGGGCGCCGCGGCCACCACCTTCGGCTCACCGATCTGTGGGCCGACCGCGTACAGCACGCCGACTATCTCGTCGGAGCTGACCCCGGCTTCGATCGCCGTAGCCACCTGGCAGGCGTACGACGACGGCGGAGCGTCGAGCGAGATCAGAGCCGCCAGCCTCACGAGGGCAAAGGTCCGCTCATCCAACCCGGCGGCCTCGCGGAACTGGTCGGGTGACCCGACCACTTCCTTGAGCGCCTCGGGCCTGCCGGCGGAAAGCCCCGCCAGCACCTCCCGGGTGCTCTCGGTTACCGAGCTCAAGTGCTCTCCTTCTGCTCGTTGCCGGTCCTGGCGGACTCTTGCCCCGGCGCCGCCGCCGTTAACGCGACGGTACGGCCGTCCCGACCCGAGGGCATCCCCCGATGTGGGTGATTTCAGCTCGTGCGCCGCGATCTCAGGCGTGCGTTCGCCCGGGAACGTCGCGATGCTCGATCAGGCCCGCGGCCTCGGCGCAGGCGACCGCTTCGGCCCGCGAGCTGACGCCCAGCTTGCGGTAGATCGCCTGCGCCTGCGTCTTCACCGTGTTGGCCGAGACGACGAGCTGCTCGGCGATCTCGCGGAAGCTGAGGTGGGTCGGCATGAAGTGGAGCAGGCGGAGCTCGGCGGGGGTCAGCGGCCACCGCTCGACCGCTGTCTCGGGGTCCGTCTCACGCCACGCGACCCGACTCCAGTCCGCCAGCACCGGTGCGTCGGGCACCTGCGTCGTGAACCGTCCCGCATCGGCGAGCTGCGCCCGCGCGCGGGGGATGTCGTCGAGCAGCGCGAGGGCCCGGGCGAGCGCGATCCGCGCTTCGGCTTCGTACCAGGGGCTGAGCTCCGAGAACGTCTCGAGCAGCGCGGCCGCGCGCTTGACATCGGTTCGCGCATCAGCGGCGCGCCCATGGCGCGCTCGCACCAGCGCGGCAACCGCGAAGAGGAGCGCCGAGGTCGGGTACTCGTTGAGGCCGTGGCGCTCAGCGGTCGCGAGCGAGCGCTCGGCCAGGCCGCTCGCCGCGTCGAGATCGTCCTCGTCGAGCTCGATCAGTGCGAGCTGGGCGAGGCACAGCGTCTGGACGTGAGGGGCCAACGCAGCTCCCCTCCGGGCCCCCTCGGCCAGTGCCTGGCGAGCGGCCCGGCGGTCGCCCGCGAGGTGGTATCCGACTCCCTCCGTGAACCGGCAGAGCGACCGCCACGGGCTGTCCTCGGGGAGTCTGTCGTAGGCCCGGACGGAGTCCTCGCGCATCCGGGCGACGCCATCCGTTGCCACCCCCGAGGCCTTGATCGCCCCGGCGGTGACCTTCAGCGCCTCCCGATCATCGCGGTCGCCGGCCGCGAGCGCGCGCAGTGCCGTTGCGGTCCATTGCTCGACCTCCGCTCCGTTGCCCTGGGACAGGCGACATGTGGCCAGGGCGAGACACAGCGTCGGCGTCGCAGCGATCTGCTCCTCGGTGAAGCTCCCGAGCCAGCGCTCCAGGGTCGGCTCGAGCCCGGCGCTCGAATAGGTCGCGGCCCGGCCCCAGATCAAGTCGCCGGCGCGCTCTACTTCCCCGGCGGCGATCGCATGTGGAACCGCGCGATCGAAGTCGGCCCGCTCCGCGTACCAGGCGCTGGCGCGGGCGTGGAGGCGGCGCCCCTCGCCCGGCGGGCCCCGGTGGAGTTCCGCCTCGAGCATCTCCCGCAACAGGGCGTGGTAGCGGTACGCCTCGTCGCGACGGTCCAGCGGGATCAGCAGCAGGTTCGAGCGGGACAGGCGCCGGAGGATCTCCCCGGACCCCTCGCGCTCAAGGACCGCGTCGCAAAGCCGGCCCGAGAGTCGGTCGAGCACCGACGTGCGCACCAGGAAGGCGAGGTCGTCTGCCGGCAGGCCGGCGATCAGCTCATCGCGCAGGTAATCGGCCACGACCCGATCGGCACCCGCGAAGTCCTCGGCTGCCCGATTCGGATCGTCGGCGCGTCCCAACGAAAGCGCCGCGAGGTACAGCCCGGCTGGCCACCCCTCGGTCTTCTCGACCAACCGCGCCGCCGCGTCGGCGTCCACCCCGAGTCCGGCCGCCGCCAGCAGGCACGCCCCCTCGGATTCGGTCATGACCAGGTCCCTGGCCCCGATCTCGACCAAAGCATGGTTGGCGCGCAGGCGAGCGAGCGGGAGGGGCGGCTCGTCGCGGGAGGAGAGGACCAGCTTGGACCCGGCGGGCAGGCTGTCGGCGATCCGGACGAGGGGGCGGAGCGCGTCCCGCCCCCGAGCCATGTGAACGTCGTCGAGCACCAGGACGAACGGGTCCTGCGCGGCGAGGAGCGACTCGCAGAGCCGGGGAACGACGACCCCCGCGATGTTGGGCCGCGGCGTTGCGAGCGCGTCGAACACCCCGTCGTCGATCGGCTCGACCTCGGTCAAGGCGCGAGCGAGCGAGCCGATGAGGCTGGCCGGATCGCGATGACGCTCGTCGAGCGAGAACCAGACGAACGGCCGCTCATCGACGGCGCTCCATTGCAGGAGGGCCGTGGTCTTGCCGTAGCCGGCCGGCGCCACCACCAGCGTGATCCGGGTCTCCGACGGGTTGAGGAGCTGCGAGACCAGACGCTCGCGCGGGACCAGGCCTTCGCGAACGCCGGGGGGTGGCCGCCCGATCCGCCGGCGCTCTGCGCCGGTGCTAGTCGTCATTGGGGGTGGAAGCCGGCGTCAATTCGCATCTCGCTTTCCATAACGGATCCCCCCGACCACCCTCTCTGTCCCGAGACTGCACCGGCAGGCATCGTACGCCTCGGGACGATGGCGTGAACAGCGGGCTGGTGTGCGGGCTCAGGAGGGGGCGGGGTCCGGGGCAACCGTTGCCGTCCCGGGAGGCGGGCGCTCCTCCATCGCGCCCTCCCGTTCTCTGGCGCGCGCCAGGTCAGCCGAGATCTTGACCGCGGCCGAGGTGACCGGTGCGGCCAGAATCAGCCCGATCGCCCCGAACAGGGCTCCGCCGCCGATGGTGACGATCAGCACCGCAAGCGGATGGATTCCAAGCGCCGCGCCCATCGCGAACGGCTGCACGAGCTGTTGCAGGATCCCGTTCGCCAGCAGTTGGAGCACGGCCATGCCCGCCGCCGCGTCGGCTCCGCCTCCTCCGAGGGCGATCAGCACCGCGAAGATGCCCGCCGTCCAGGCGCCGAGATACGGGACGTAGCCCGCGAGGAAGGTGACCACCGCGATCGTCCCGGCAAGCGGCACGCCCAGGATCAGGGCGCCGATGAAGACGATCACGGCGCTGTACGCCGCGACGATCGTGACCCCCAAGAAGTAGCCGCGAAGCGAGCCGAGCACGCGGTGGCTGACGACGCGCGCGACATCGACCGGCACCCCGACGTGGCGCTCGCCCCAGGCCCTGATCGACGGCCCGTCCTTGAGCAGGAAGAACAGGCTCAGAGCGGTTAGCGCAAGGAAGAACGCGAGCGACGAGAGCGCGGTGATGCCGGTGCCGAGGCCGTCGAGGAGCGCCGAGCCCGAGGCGTGGATCGACGAGCTCGCCTCGTTCTTGGCGTTTTCCGCCGTGCCGGAGTCGACTCCGATGTCCTTGAGCCAGCCCGCGATCGTGTCCTTCGCGTCCGCCAGGTTTCCCTTCAGCGAGCTGAGCTCGCTGGTGATGCCGGCGAGGACGAGCAGGACCAACCCGGCGCCGAGCGCCACGATTCCGAGCATGAGCAGGGCGGCGCCGGCCCCACGGGGAACGCCGTGGCGTTGCAGCCAGCCGACGAGGGGGGATCCGACCGCGGCGACCACGGCCGCCGTGATCACCGGGAGAACGATCGTATGGGTGAGCGACAGGAGCCAGACGGCGCCGACCAGGAACAGGGCGACGCCGACCAAGAGCCAGGCGGTGAAGCCGACGTCGCGCAGCCAGCTCGGTGCCGCGAAGACCCCGCTGAGCCCTTCGGCGTCGAACTCGACGACCTCGTCCGCGGTCCCGGCGGCCCCGGCGTGCCCCCGGCGTCTGAGCCGTCCGCGGATCATGGGCCGACCTTACGCTGAGCCGTGGACGGGAAGCGGCAGGCGGGGGCCCGATTCAAGGCACGCCCCCGCCACACGCTCAGACTCCTGCGGCTCCTCAGACTCCTGCGGCTCGCTCGTCCTCCCCGAAGACGATGATCCCGTGGACGATGTAGACACACAGGAAGAAGATCGCGAGCGACCACCAGGGGTAGGCACCGCCGATCGACAGCAGCGCTCCAATCGCACCAAGGCTCCCGCCGACGATCCCGAGGACTCGCCCGTAGGTGTTGCCGGACATCAGCGAGAACCCTCCGGTGAGCTGGATCACCCCGAGGATGATCAGGACCCAGCCGAGGGTGTTCAGGTTGTCGAGGACGAACCTCGTGTCGTTGACGAAGATGTTCGCGTCGTCCAGAGCGCCAATCCCGTAGATGATGTTGAGGAACCCCACGATCAACAGCATGGTTGCCGCGAAGACAACTCGACCCGCACCTCTCACTTGCCGCTCCTTTCTGTAGCCGGGCCGCTCCTGCGGCGGCCCTGAGCGCCGGCAACACGGCTTGCACCGGCGCGGGCCGACCGTAGAGCTTCCTCGCGGCCCCATCCTCACCCGGATCGGGTGATTCGGGATCTCGCCGTCCGCAGATCATGCGAACCGGGTGATGCACCGCCCCCGGCGCCGAATTAGCCTCGGCCGGCAACCGGTTCCCGTGCGAAAGGAACAACTTTGAACATGGCCGAGCTTGAAGAGATGGGGCCGATCGACTACGTGTTGATCGAGTGGCCCGGTCGCCAGCCCAAGGGAGAGGCGGCACCGATCCTGGTCGACCTCGTCGAGCGCGGGCTGATCCGGGTCCTCGATCTGGTCTTCATCGCCAAGGCCGAGGATGGCGCCGTCGCCGGAATCGAGATCAAGGATCTCGGCGAGGAGGTCGAGGAGCTGAAGGTGTTCGAGGGCGCTTCCTCGGGTCTGCTCACCGACGATGACGTCTCGGAGGCGTCGGGCGCCCTCGAACCCGGCACCTCGGCGGCGTTGCTCGTCTACGAGAACCGCTGGGCGGCCCCGTTCGCCACCGCGGTGCGCAGGTCGGGCGGTCAGCTGGTGGCCGGCGGTCGCATTCCGGTGCAGGCCGTGCTCGCCGCGCTCGAGGAAGCCGAAACGATCAGCCCATCGAGCTGACCAGGAAAGGAGCCAACTCATGCCAGGATTGCTACGGGGTGTCGCACGAACCGCGGTGGTGGCCGGAACGGCCACCGCCGTCAGCAACCGAGTCTCGCGCCGGCAGGCGGAGCGCTGGGCACAGCAGGACGTCCAACAGCCCCAGTACTCCGAGACTCCGCCGCAGGCTGCCGCCCCGGCCGCCCCGGCGGCGGATCCCGTCACACAGCTGAAGGAGCTGGCGGAGCTGCGCGACCAGGGCGTCCTGACCGACGAGGAGTTCGCCGCCCAGAAGGCGAAGATTCTCGGCTCGTGAGGGCATAGCATCGCCGGTATGGGCGCCGCGACCGGCGACGGGAGGAGGAGGCTTGGGTCGTCCCATGCCGTGGTGCGCGTGGTCGCGGTATGGGTCCTCACCGCGGCCATCCTGCATCTCCTCAGCGCGATCCTGCCGGGGTTCGCGATCGAGGGCGACGGCGCGGCCCTGCTGGCCGCGGCGCTGATCGGGCTGATCAACGCCCTGGTCTGGCCGCTCCTGATCCGCATCGCCCTGCCGTTCACGGTCCTCACCCTCGGGCTGGGTGTCCTGGCGCTGAACGGCGCGGTCGTGTTCCTCGTGTCGGAGATCGAGCCGAGCATGCACGTGGAGGACCTCGGCACCGGGATCGTCGTCGCGATCGGGATCACCGTGGTCAACACGCTGGTCACGTCGTTGCTGGCGATCGACGACGACGACTTCTACTACCGCAACGTGCTCAAGCGCCAGGCCCGCCGCCACGCCGCGGCCGATATCGATTCCGGCGTCCCGGGCGTCTACTTCCTCGAGATCGACGGCCTCGCTCATGCCGTCGTCCAGCGGGCGCTCCGCGACGGCCACGCGCCGACGCTGGCGCACTGGCTGCGGGAGGGATCGCACCGCCTGATGCGCTGGGAGACGGATTGGTCGTCGCAGACCGGAGCCTGCCAGGCGGGTCTGCTCCACGGCGACAACCACGACATGCCGGCCTTCCGCTGGTGGGAGAAGGACCGCGACGCGCCGATCGTGACCAACCATCCGCGCGACGCAGCCGAGATCGAGCGCCGCCACTCCAACGGCCGGGGCCTGCTCCACGAGGACGGCGCGAGCCGCGCCAACATCCTCTCCGGCGACGCGCCGCACACGTTGCTGACGATGAGCACGGTGCTCGACCGCGGCCGCTCGGGGCGGATCGGCCAGGACTACTTCTCCTACTTCGCCAATCCCTACAACGTCACCCGCACGATCGCCCTGGTGATCGCGGACGTCGCCCAGGAGCTCTACTTCGCCGCCCAGCAGCGGCGCCGCGACATCCGGCCGCGGATCAAGCGCGGCTTCAGCTACGCCCTCATGCGGGCGTGGGGGACCGTCGTCCAGCGCGATCTCCAGGTCTCCGCCGTGATCGGCGACCTCTACGCGGGACGGCCAGTCGGCTACACGACGTTCCTCGCCTACGACGAGGTGGCCCACCACTCGGGCGTCGAGCGGGTCGACACCCTCGCCGTGCTGAGGCGGCTCGACCGGCAGATCGCGCGGATCGAGGCGGCGGCGACCGACGCCGACCGCGACTACCGGTTGGTCGTCCTCGCCGACCACGGCCAGTCCCAGGGGGCGACGTTCCTCGATCGCTACGGGATCTCGCTCTCCGAGCTGGTCGAGGGCGTTAGCGGGGCGGCCGACGTCCACGCCGAGGACGCGCACAGCGACGAATCGGCCTCGTACCTGGCGGCGTCCCTGACCGAGGCGGGCCAATCCGACACCGTTGCGGGCCGCCGGATTCGCGCCTCGACCAAGCGCCGCCGCGTCGACGGTGAGGTGCGCCTCGGCGAGGACGAGGAGGAGCGCGCCGCCGAGGATGCGCCGCCGGAGCTGTCGGTCATGGCGTCCGGCAACCTGGGGTTGATCTCGTTTCCACGCGAGCCCGGCCGGCTGACGCGCGAGCGGATCGACGCGCTCCATCCGGCGCTGATCCCGACGCTGCGCGAGCACCCGGGAATCGGGTTCCTTCTGGTTCGCTCCGAGCGGGACGGGCCGGTCGTGCTCGGTGCGCGCGGCGCCCACCGGCTCGACACGGGCGAGGTCGAGGGGGAGGACCCGCTTGCGCCTTTCGGGCCGAACGCCGCCGACCACGTCAGCCGCACCGCCGGCTTCCCCCATTGCCCCGACATCGTCCTCAACAGCACCTACTGGGCGGACACGGACGAGGTGGCGGCGTTCGAGGAGCTGGTCGGCTCGCACGGCGGCATGGGCGGCGAGCAGTCCCATCCGTTCGTCCTCGCGCCCAGCGAATGGCACTGGCCCGAGGAGCCGGTGATCGGTGCGGAGGCGATGCACCTCGGGATGCGCCGCTGGCTCGCCGACCTGGGCCACGACGCCTACGCCGGTTCCGCCGCCGGTCGGCCGTCCGGTCGACCCGGGTCGCCGAGCCCCGCGGCCGAGTCCCGGCGCTAGACGTCCAGGACGCCGTCAATCGTGAGGACCACGCCGCAGGCGACGAGCCCGGCGGCCAGGACGCGCGCCGCCCAGCGGAGCACGCGGCCCTCGGTGCCGTCGATCGACACCCGCGCCGTCAGCCCGATCAGAAGACCGACGGCGAGCGCCATCGCCCCGGCGCTCACGAGGAGATCGCGGTCGGCACCCGCCCCGAGCGCGAGGATGAGGAGGACGGGCCGGGTCACGAGCGGCACCGCCACCGGGATCAGCGCCGCGCGCCGCCCCGGGAGCGAGGGCTCGGGCGAGGGCGGCCGGCGGAACAGGTCCGCGGCGCCGGCGATCGCGGCCAGGATCCCGGCGGCCACCCGGAACGAGGGATCGCTGACCTCGATCGCGCCCAGGAGCGGGTCCGCCACCGCGGCAACGGCGCACACCGCCACCCCGCCGATCGCACCGCCGAGGGCGGCGAGGCCCACGGCGTCCCGCGGCGAGCGACCGGCGCGGGGAATGCCGAACGCCGCCCGGGCCGGGCTGAGCGCCAGGAAGAGAGCCGCCGCCCAGAGCCAGCCCGAGGGTGGGCCGCCGTCCGGGCCGGACCCCTCGCCCGCGTCCGGGAGCGCGCTCGCCTCGATGATCGGCACCGTCCGCAGCAGCCCGGCCAGCGCGTGCTGCTGGTCGTCCATGCGCGTCTCACCGTCGGCGACCCACGCCCCTTCGACCCGCTCCGGGTTGGCGGCGCCCGCCGCCTCCTCGGCGGTCGATTGCGCGTCCACCATCAGGCCGGCGTTGCAGGCCGCGCGGTCGCCGATCGGCGCTGCGAGATCGGCCAGCATCGGCTCCCGCTGCGCGACCAGCCACCAGCCGGTCAGCGCCTCGCTGATCACGCCGTAGCCGCCGCCGCGCGGAGTGTCGTCGCCGCGGACGAGCTCCCCCCACGGCCCGGCCTGCTGGCTCACCCACCGGGTCGCGCTGCCGAAGAGCCCGGCCTGGCTGCGGGCGTAGCGGGCCTCGTCCTCGGTGAGGGGCGCGGCGCCGCGCTCCGGGAACTCGACGGTCTCGGCTTGCCCGTAGGCGGCCCAGTGGTCCGGGATCGCGGGCCAGTGGTCCTCCACCTCGTCGCGCGATGCCGCCAGGTAGGCCCCGATCCGGTCCGCGGTCGCTCCCCAACCCTCGTCGGGGAACGCCCGGTGCAGGAGCGCGAGGGCCCAGTAGGCCTCACCCGTGTAGTACTTGGAGTATTCGCCGGCGACGGGTGCTCCGGCGTCCGGGTCGTAGCCCGCGAGGACCGCGCCGCTCGGCTCGGTCTGCCCCACCAGGAACCGCCCCAGCCTCCGGAGGAGGCCGTCGGAGCGGGGATCCGAGGTGGCCTGGCGGCGGATTGCGAGCCCAGCCGCGAGGAGCGCGCTCGCCCCGGCCGGAACCTCGCCGAGGTATTCGACCGCAGCCCAGCCGTCGCTCTCGAGAAGGGTGTCGCGCGCCCATCGGGTCCCGCGATCGGCCGACTCCAGCGCCCCCGGCAGTCCCGCGACGGCGGCCTGGTAGAGGCCCATCGTCACGCCCGCGTGGCGGACGGCGTTGTACTCGGGCGCGACCGCGTCGTCGTCGACGTCGTAGAGGTAGAGCCAGGTGCCGTCGGCATCCTGGTTGCGGACGAACCAGTCGACGGTCGCCTGGGCGGAGGCCCGGAGCTGGGCGCCCGTGACCGCGGGGCAGCGCTCGGGCGGCGCCACCACCGCGAACGCGAACGCGCTCGCCACGGCGAGCACGAGCCCGGCGCGCCAGAGCCGGGCGGCGGGCCGCGGCCCAGGGCGCTCGGATGTTCCGTCGTCGGTCATCTCCGCGAGGGCGGCATCATCGCCCGCCGACCGGACCGCTCGCGGGAGCCGGGGCCGGCGCGCGACCGGCGCGACGCGCACGGCGCACCCCGGGGAGGAGCAGGATCGGGAGCGCGAGCCAGGCGGTGAGCGGCAGCCGGCTCAGGACGGTGGCGACGGCGGGAGCGCCCCGGAGGACGGTCCCGTCCCGGTCGCTCAGCTCCGGCCCCGATCCGGGCCGCGCCGGCTCGACGCGGAAGCGGGCCAGCCAGTCGAGCGCCCCCACCGCGACGCGCAGCCTGCGCTGGGCTGCCGACGTCGGGTCGATCCGCAGCACCCGGTCCCGCGTGGACGGCACCGCCCAGACGAGCAGCACCGCGATGCCGAGCAGGGAGAAGACCTGCACCGACGCCGAGGCCTCGATCGTGAGGTGGAAGACGACCGCGACCCAGACCGCGGCATAGCGCGTGCCGCGCCACCAGAGCCCGAGCGCGATGAAGAGCTCGGTGAGCACGATGCACTTCGCCGCCACGACGTGGAAGTCGGCGTCGGTCAATGCCGAAACCGCCCAGTCCGGTAGCGGCCAGGCCTCGAGGTCCTCGCGAGCTGCGACGACGCGCTGCCAGGTGACCGTGCCGCCGAACCAGTCGGGATCGACGAGCTTCGAGAGCCCGGACGCGCCATAGATCGCGGCGCATTCGAACCGCACCAGCCACAGCGGCCAGCCCGGCGCCGACCGGTCGAGCGCGGGGCGGCCCCGGCGGCGGCGGAGCCAGGCGTCGACCGAGAGCTCCCGCCCGCAGGGGGCGACGGCCAGCAGCCCGAGCACGATGATCAGGTAGGCGCGATTGTTGTGGAAGTGGGTGGTGGAGAGGAAGACGTTGTAGGTGACGACGGCGAACGTCGTTACCGTTGCCGGCCGGGTGAGCAAGCCGAGGGACATGGCGATCGCCGCCACGGCGCCGAGGGAAAGCAAGGCGACGTAGGCGGCTTCCGGGAGCTCCGGGTACCACGCTGCGTAGGGCTCGTGAAAGACGTCGGCATACGTCTCGCCCCGCCAGCCGTCGGCGAGGAACCCCTGGAGGTGGAGCAGCACGACCGGGCCGGCGAGCACGCGAAGCAGCGCCAGCGCCCGCATGCTGACCGGCCGGCCGAGCAGCTCGTCGAAGCGGGCGAGCAGCTTCACCCGGCGTCCTCGCGCTCGGCGCTTCGCATCACCTCGACCGCGGGCGGGTCGTCGTTGTGCCAGGCGGTGACGGTCGCCTCGAGGTAGCGGGTCTCCGCGTCGCGCGGGGTGTTCCGGGCGACCCAGTCGAGGGCGGACGCGAGGAACGCGAGCTGGTTGTCGAGCCCGGCGTCCGCGTGGTGTCGGAGCGAGGGGTATCTCAGCCCCCGGTCCTGGACCAGCTCGTCCCAGCGGTAGCCGGACCACGGCCGCTCGATCGGCACCCGGCGGCCGTCGGCGGTCACCCGCACGACGTCGGCGCGCCAGGTGCTGGCCTCGGGGAACATCTGAAAGGCGAACTCCTTGTGGTCCGCCCAGTAGCCGCGCGCGGCGAACCCGAGCTGGAGGGCGACGACGGCCACGACCACCGCCCGGCGCCCGACGATCCTGAGCCTCGGCGTCACGCGCCTACGATTGCACCCGCGGCGCGCCCGCCGCTGCAACGCTGTTGCCGGTGTTCTTCGAGCTCGACACCGCGGCGCTCGACGCCGCGCAGGCGCTCTGCGTCGCGCTCCCGGCGGCGGGCCTGCCGGCCGTCCTGCTGCGCTTCGCCGGCCGCGGCTGGTCGCTTGTGGCCCCGCTGTCCGTCGTCGCCACGGTGGTCGCGATCACGCTCGTCTCGGCGAGCGCGGAGGTCCTGACCTGGATCGCGCTGCTGCTGGTGCCGCCGGGCTGCGCGATCGCGCTCGGCTGGGCGGCGCACGGCGCCCGGCCCTGGCTCGCGATCCTCACCGTTCCGCTGCTGGCCGCGGCCGCGGCCGCACCGGACGACCCCCTCGGCCGCGTCGGGCGCCTCGCCCTGATCGTCGGCTCGTGCGTGGCCGTGGGACGCCTGCTCGCCGGCGCCGCCCCCCTCGCCCTGCTCAAAGCCGGCGTCTACGCGATGGCGGCGATCGACGCCGTCTTCATCTTCGGCGACTTCTTCGGGGAGCAGAACGCTCAGTTCAACGCCGCCGCGCCCGCCGGCCTGCCGCGGCTCCAGGTCGCCGAGGTCGGGGAAGTCTCCACCGACTACGGCGACTTCTTCGTCGCCGGGCTCGTCGGCGGGATCCTGGCCGCGGAGCGGCGGCCCCAGGTGCTCGCCGCGGTGGCGACGTTCGCGGCGGCGCAGGCGTTCAACCAGCTGTTCCTGGTGGTCGACTCGCTACCGGGCACGATCCCGCCGGCGCTCGTCCTGCTCGCGTTCGAGCTGCGCGAGCGCCGCCGGCGGGCATCCCGCCGCGACTATCGTCTGCGTGAAGCGTGAGCGACGTATCTCCGAAGTGGCCGGTGCTCTACGACCAGGATTGCGGGTTCTGCCGGTGGAGCCTCGACAAGATCCTGCTCTGGGATCGCCGGCAGGCACTGCGCCCGGTCGCGATCCAGAGCGACGAGGCCGAGCAGCTTCTCGCGGCCGTTCCGCGCGACGAATGGCTCGAGTCCTGGCATCTCGTGCTGCCGTCGGGGGAGGTCCGGTCCGGGGGGGCCGCGGCTGAGCCGATGGCCCGCCTCCTGCCGGGCGGGCGGCCGCTCGCGTTCCTGTTCGCGAGGTTCCCGGGCATCACCGACCGCGCCTACCGGTGGGTCGCGGCGAACCGCGACGGGATCGCTCGGCTCCTGCGGATCGATTCGTCGTGCACGGTGCGCCGCGCGCGTTAGGGCGCGCCGGCCGGGTCAGCGCCCGCGGCCGCGCGGCCGCGGGCGACGGGGACCTCGCGCACCCTGCCGACCGCTCGCCGTCGGGGCCAGGATGGATCGCCGCTTGACATGTGACTATTTGGTCACCTATACTGCTGGCATGGACGCGGTGTTCAGAGCGCTGGCCGACCCGACCCGCAGGAGCCTGCTCGACCGGCTCTTCGACCAGGACGGGCAGACGCTCAGCGCCTTGGAGAAGGAGGCGCCGATGACGCGCTTCGGGGTGATGAAGCACCTCAAGGTGCTCGAGGAGGCCGGCCTGGTGACCACCAGGCGGCGCGGGCGCGAGAAGCTCCACTATCTGAACCCGGTCCCGATTCGGCTCGTCCACGACCGGTGGGTGAGCAAATACGCCGAGCCCTGGGCGGCGACGCTCAGCGGGCTCAAGGCGAGATTGGAGGACGATGCGATGGAAGCGGTCAAGCGAGTCTCGTGGGCCGAGGGAACGGCGCCGGTGGCCGGCGGCACCGCGGTGTTCGAGGTGTTCATCAAGACGACGCCGGAGCGGCTCTGGGAGGCAATCACCGACCCGGAGCTGCGCAGCAAGTACAGCTTCGGCGTCGAGACGCGGTCGGACTGGAAGCCGGGCTCGGAGTATCAGGCGTCGGTGCCCGGTGTCGTCGACATCGCCGCCGGCGAGAACGTGGAGGTCGACCCCCCGCGCCTCCTGGTCCAGACCTTCAACGCGCTGTGGAGCGACGAGGTGAAGGCCCAGGGCCCGACCCGGGTCACGTGGGAGATCGAGCCCGTTGGCACCTCATGCCGGCTGACCGTGACCCATGACGGCCTCCCCGAGGGCGCGAACGCCGAGCTCTACGGTGGTTGGCCGATGATCCTCTCGGGGCTCAAGACCCTGCTCGAGACGGGCGAGCTCCTCGACACTCCGGGCTCGCTCCGTTACGCCGGCGCAGCGGAGGAGTAGTCGCGGGCGCGGGTCGCGGGCGCCGAACGCGCCCGCGACCCGTCATTCCGACGCGCCCGGGGATCAACCGCAATGATGCGCGCGTGTCGACCCGGGAAGAGCGCAGTAGCCGGCTGAGCGCCGTGATGCGGGAGGGCGAGCGGGTCAAGCCGCTCGAGCTCTTTTTCGACCTGATCTTCGTTCTGGCGATCACCCAGTGCACGGCGCTCATGGTCCACGAGGAGAGCTGGGCCGGCCTCGGAGAAGGCGTCCTGATCCTGGCGCTGCTCTGGTGGGCCTGGGTCGGCTACTCGTGGCTGACCAGCGTCGTCGACCCCGAGGAGGGGCCCGTCCGGATCGCGATCTTCGGCGCGATGGGCGCGCTGCTGTTGGTCGCGCTCAGCCTTCCCGACGCGTTCGGCGACGGGGCGCTCGAGTTCGCCCTGGCCTACTGCGCGGTCCGGGCCGGGCACATCGCGCTGTTCCTGCTTGCAAGCCGCGAGGACTCGGCGTTGCGGCACTCCGTGTCCGGCTTCGCCGCGGGGACCGCGGTCGGCTGCGCGCTGCTGGTCGTGGGCGCGTTCCTCGACCCGGGCTGGCAGGCCGCGGTCTGGGCCTTCGCCCTGGTGCTCGACATGGCCGAGCCGTACGTCGCCTCGGCCGACGGCTGGCGGCTGATGCCGGAGCACTTCGCCGAGCGCCACGGGCTGATCATGATCGTCGCCCTGGGCGAGTCGATCGTCGCGCTCGGGGTCGGCGCCGAGGCCGGCCTCGGCTTCGGGGTCGCGGCCGCAGCGGTTCTCGGGATCGCTCTCGTCTGCGAGCTCTGGTGGATCTACTTCGACATCGTCGCGATCGCCAACGTCCGCCGCCTCGTCCGCGCCCCGGTGGGCGCGCCGCGCAACGAGATGGCGCGCGACGTCTACTCGTACCTGCACTTCCCGCTGGTGGCCGGGATCGTGATCGCCGCCTTCGGCCTGCACGAGACCCTCGCCCACGTCGAGGATCCGCTCCCCACCGTGCCGGCGTTCGCCCTCCTAGGCGGCGTGGGGATCTACCTGCTCGGCCATGTCGGGGTTCGCCTCCGTGGGGCCGGCTCGCTGAGCCGCCGGCGCCTGTTCGTTGCGCTCGTGATGTTCGCCCTGATCCCGCTCGCGGAGGAGATCCCGTCGCTCGCGACGCTGGCGATCATCGCGGCCGTTCTCGCCGCGCTGATCGTCTACGAGACGATCAGCTACGGCGAGGGGAGGGGGCGCGTCCGGTACGCGTTCGACCGTGGAATCGAGGACACGGACCTGGTTCCGGCCCCGGCCGAGCGCTACGGCTCGGGAAGCGCCGACGCCGCCTCCTGAACGGCGGCCAGCAGCGCCCGGGTCGAGGGGCGGGCGGCGTCGGCTTCGCGGGTGACCGCGACGATCGCGCGGTCCACCCGCTCGCCGGCGATCGGGCGCAGCGCGAGGCCGGGGCGGTGGCCGATCAGCGCCAGCTCCGGCAGCAGGGTTACGGCAAGCCCGGCGGCGACGAGCGCGAGGCTGACCGTCGCGTCGTTGGCCCGGTGGCGGATGTCCGGGTCGAAGTCCCCGTGCGCCCGGCAGGTGCGCTGGAGCATCTCCTCCCAGGCCATGCCCGGGTGCCCGGTCGCCCAGGCCTCGCCGGCGAGCTCGGCCAGCGGCACCGGGCCCCGGTGACGGCGTGCGAGCGCGTGCCGGGCGGACAGGACCACGCGCACCGGATCGCGCAGCAGATCGCGGCGCGCCAGGCCGGTCGGCAGCCGCCAGGGCTGATGGCGCCACTCGTCGCCCAGGACGAGGTCGACATCGCCCAGCGCCAGGGCGGGGAGCGCCTGCTCGGGCTCAGCCTCGACGAGCTCGCAGCGCAATCGCGGCGCGGCGCGGCCGAGGGCCCGGATCGCCGGGATCGCAACGTGGATCGACACCGATTGGAAACCGGCGATCCGACCGCGCCCGCTGACGTTGCCCGCCGCGGCGGCGAGGTCGGCCTCGGCCCGCTCGGCCCGCTCGAGCAGCGCCGCCGCGTGCTCGACGAGCGCCAGCGCCGGGTCGGTCAGCCGCACGCCGCGCCCCGAGCGCTCCAGCAGCGCCACTCCGGCTTCGCGCTCGAGCGTCGCCAGCTGCTGCGAGACCGCCGACGGCGTGAACCGAAGCGCGTCGGCCACGGCGGCGATCGTCCCGCGCTCGTGCAGCTCTCGGAGCAGCCGCAGGCGGTGGAGGTCGAGCATCGTTAAGCGATACTACTGAATATAGCTAAGGAATCCGAGTGGTTCCTGATGCTTATGCCGGACACGATGCCGGCATGGCCAGGTCGCCAGGAACCCTTCTCTGCCTCGGCTCCGGCGCCGCCTTCGGCGCGATGGCCGTGTTCGGCAAGCTTGCCTACGTCGAGGGCGTCACCGTCGGGACGCTGCTCGCGGTCCGCTTCGCGCTGGCCGCGGCGCTGTTCTGGGGGATCGTCGCCGCGGCGGGAGCCGCCCGCGAGCTCCGGGCGATCGGCCGCCGGGACCTCGCGATCGGGCTGGGCCTGGGAGGCGGCGGCTACGCGCTCCAGGCCGGCTGCTACTTCGCCGCGCTCGGTCGGATCGACGCCTCGCTCTTGTCGGTGCTGCTCTACTCGTTCCCGGCGATGGTCGCCGGCGCTGCCGTCGCCCTTGGGCGCGAGCGGGTGGACGCGCGCCGGGTCGCGGCGCTGGCGCTGGCGCTGGGGGGCGTGATGCTGGTCGTCGGCGGGGCCGGGACAGGCGCGATCGACCCGCTGGGCGCGGGCCTGGCCGCCGCCGCCGCGCTCGTCTACAGCGCCTACATCCTCGTCAGCGAGGGGATCTCCGCAAGGCTGCGCCCGCAGCTGCTGTCGGCCCTCGTCTGCACCGGCGCGGCGGCGACCCTCACGCTCGCCTCGGCGGCGCTGGGCGAGCTTCACCTGGGAGCGGTGACCGGGGCGGGGTGGTGCTGGCTCGCCGCCCTGGCCGTCGTCTCGACCGTGGTCGCGATCAGCCTGTTCTTCGCCGGCCTGCGGCGCGTCGGCCCGACGTCCGCGTCGATCCTCGCGACCGCGGAGCCGGTCGTCACCGTCGCCCTCGCCTTCGCGGTGTTCGGCGAGACCCTCGGGGCGCTCCAGCTGGCCGGCGGTGGGCTGGTGCTCGCGGCGGTGCTCGCCTTGAACCTGCGCCCGCGACGGCCGCGGGTCGCGGGGCTCGCTGCGGCGAACCGCGGGCGCCTGCCGCTTCGAGCCGGCGCGTGACAATCGGTAACGACAAGGAGGAGAGAATGAACGGAGAGCTACGCGGCAAGGTCGCGCTGGTGAGCGGCGCGACGCGCGGCGGCGGCCGCGGGATCGCGATCGCCCTCGGCGAGGCGGGCGCGACCGTCTACGCCACCGGGCGCAGCACGCGCGAGCGGCGCTCGGAGATCGATCGGCCGGAGACGATCGAGGAGACGGCCGAACTGGTGAGCGCGGCCGGCGGCGAGGGGATCGCGGCGGCGGTCGACCACCTGGACCCGGCTCAGGTGTGCGCGCTCGTCGAGCGGATCGAATCGGAGCGGGGCCGCCTCGACCTGCTCGTGAACGACATCTGGGGCTCCGAGCACCTGTTCGAATGGCGGACGCCCGTCTGGGAGCACGATCTCGACCATGGCCTGCGCCTCCTGCGCCTGGCGGTCGACACCCACCTGATCACGAGCCATCACGCTCTGCCGCTGCTCGTGCGGAACCCGGGCGGGCTGGTGGTCGAGGTCACCGACGGAACCGCCGACTACAACGCGGACCACTACCGGGTGTCGATGTTCTACGACCTCGCCAAGGCGTCCGTCCTGCGGCTGGCCTGGGCGCAGGCGCAGGAGCTCGGGCCCCTGGGCGCGACCGCGGTCGCCCTCACGCCCGGCTGGATGCGCTCGGAGCAGATGCTGGAGATCCACCAGGTGGGCGAGGAGAACTGGCGCGAGGCGACCGCGCGCACGCCCCATTTCTGCGTCTCCGAGACGCCGAGGTACCTGGGGCGGGCGGTCGCGGCGCTGGCCGGCGATCCGGACGTCTCGCGCTGGAACGGGCGGTCGCTCTCCAGCGGGCAGCTCGCGCAGGTCTACGGCTTCACCGACCTCGACGGGACGCGACCCGACTACTGGCGCTACGAGGCCGAGGTGATCGACACCGGCGCGCCCGCCGACGACGCGGGCTACCGCTGAGGCCGGGACGAGTGCCGGAAGCAGGACGCCC
>Ga0299914_10000940_pt1 | contig 18469 bp, 14 predicted proteins | sample RVTome_10_FD_201361 | JGI IMG/M metagenome (GOLD analysis project Ga0299914, IMG submission 201361) | Soil microbial communities from uranium-contaminated site in the Upper Colorado River Basin, Wyoming, United States - RVT153D57 (version 2) ...
CTATCTTCATGCCATTCAGTATCTTCATCATTATCAAATGCCGACTGAGCAGCCATACTATTGGTATTATCATTATCAATGTTGCTGCTTGACACGTTTTTGATATCGATCGGATCGTTACATTCTGTCTTTGGATTACTTGTTTTGTCTTGAACTTTTGAAGTATCTCCTGATACACTCAAGGTGCCTTGGTGGGACATCGATTGAGCACCGGCCAGACCGGGCATCGAAATCATTGATAGTAATATCAGAAATGCTGTAAAGGTAACACTCGCTTTTCGAATATCGTTACTATACCTCAGATTTGACGGCTTGATCATTAACAACGATAACAATCCGATAATGGATTTCATTCACAAACCGCTGGAATATTAAGTATTTATAATGAACTAAAACATATACTAAACCATACGTTAGTGTAAATCGAAGATAAGCATAAATCATTTTATCGAATATAACTGTCTGGAATAATAAATAAGTATTCTTCTAGAAATTTCTTACTAGGGATTATATCGTGCTTTGAATGGATAGATATTTGGTGTCTGCTGTGATACTATAGAGGAGGATGATTTCTCCAATTGCATCCAATGTCTGATGTTGATACTAGGGCTTGATCAAGGTTTTATACCAGCACTTTTCATTTTACAATAGTATGGGTAAGGTGGATAAAGGAATTGCATGTAGTGTGCAAGGATGTGACCAGATCGCCCTTAGATCCATGAGTGGAAGTAAAGCTGCAATGGCCATTGATCTAATGATCGATTCTGCAAACAAACGGATTTACCTTTGTAGACAACACTATAAAGATTGGAAAAAAGCTACCAAAGATGATCGAGAAAATGAACGAGCGAGATGGGATTAGCGTGTATTTAATGGTCTGAAAAAATGCCACAAAGATGGTCCTACATCTCATTTCTTGACCATCCAGGTTCAGGTATAGCCCATACATAGTTCAAAAGCCTTTAATCATCCAAGTATTCCTACTATCTTCCATAGAATGCGAGTACTTCAACTTCATGCTGAACTCTTCGAGTATGAGCCTGTTACTAGAGAGATAGACGAAGAATACGCCGATCAGGACGTATCGCTCGATAAGGTGAGACTTCAAGACTTGGTTGTTACACTTGTAGCAATCGAGGAAGGCGATGATATTTCCGTTGTCAAATTTGCTGCGCAGGATATCAAGCGCTATATGCAAGGGATTAAGAACAATAAGCTCCTAATTTACCCTTATTCGCACTTGAGCTCGAATCTTGCATCACCACAACAAGCTTTGGCGATCATGAACATGATGAAAGAAGAAACCATGAAAGAAGGTATTGAAGTCAAGAGGGCACCGTTCGGATGGACAAAATCATTTTCAGTAAAAGTCAAAGCGCATCCTTTAGCGGAGAATTTTAGAACATATGATAAGAGTTCTATTACTAAATATTCAGATAAAGAGAGTGGTTCGCTATCAATGACAGCACTGAATAATTCTGGTACAGGCATATCCAGTGCGCTTAGCGCAGAAGATTCATTACGATCACAATGGTTTGTATTGAAGCCAGATGGGAACATGATCCCCTTAAAGGAGTACAAATATTTGAACAATCAAAGCAATCTAAAGAGCCTAATAAGTTACGAGATCGAGAAGAGGAGAGCTGTTGATGAAATTCCACCTCATGTTAAATTGATGCGGAAATTAGCTATAGCCGATTATGAACCAGCATCTGATTCCGGGAATATGCGATTCTACCCCAAGGGTCGCTTGATCAAGTCATTGATAGAACAATACGTTACCAAAATGGTGAGCGACTACGGTGGGATAGAGATAGAAACTCCCATAATGTATGATTCGAAACATCCATCACTGGAGAGTTACTTTAACCGATTCCCTGCAAGACAGTACAATATCGCTACTGACCATGGGAAACATTATTTCCTTAGATTTGCAGCTTGTTTTGGCCAGTTTCTAATGGCAAAAGATTTATTGATATCTTACAAGAATCTACCCCTTCGGCTTTATGAACTTACCAGATATAGTTTCCGTAGAGAGAAGACCGGAGAGGTTGTGGGGTTGAAACGGTTGAGAGCATTCAGTATGCCTGATTGTCATGCATTCTGCAGAAATATGGAGGAGGCCAAGTCGGAGCTTCTAAAAAGATTTGATTTATCGACCACTGTTTTAAATGATTTGGGAATTTCAACCTCTAGCGACATTGAGATGGCAATACGGTTTACCGAGAATTGCTTCCAGGAGAATAAAGATATGATAATTGAATTAGCTCGTAAATTTGATCGTCCTGTGCTAGTGGAATTGTGGAAAGAGCGGTTCTTTTATTTTATCCTAAAATGGGAGTTTAATTTCATAGATAGTCAAGGAAAAGCTTCAGCACTTTCTACAGACCAGATTGATATTGAAAATAGTAAACGATACAACATATCGTTTGTCGATGAAGATGGATCGAAAAAGTATCCTGTAATCCTGCACAATTCACCAAGTGGAGCAATTGAACGAGTAATTTACGCATTGCTAGAAAAGGCTGCAAAAAGTTCAAAAACTGGCGAAAAGCCTACACTGCCACTATGGCTTTCGCCCACTCAAATGCGTTTGATTCCTGTGACCTCAAACCATACCGCTTATTGTAAGGAGATTGCTGATACACTTTCAAAAAAATACATTAGAGTAGATTTAGATGATCGGGATGAATCAGTAGGAAAAAAGATCCGAGATGCAGAAATGGAATGGATTAATTACATCGTTGTTATAGGGGATACTGAAGTAGAAGAAGCAAAATTTCAAATCCGGGATCGTTTAAACCTAAGTGAAAGAAGAACCATGACAATAGATGGATTGGCCGATGAAATAACAAATAAAACTGCAGATAAGCCATATCTCCCCTTGAACCTTCCTATGTTACTTTCGAAGAGACCCCAATTCACCGGCTAACACAATCATTATACAAGCTCCCATTTGATTCCAGCGACTATTAATAAGCCTTTTGCAGATTAACCAACATCCTGTAAAGGGTTTGGACAGCCAGCGTACCTTCTCTATGATCATTACTTCTAGCCGCAACCTCCACCATATCCATACCTATGAGCATGGCCGAGGGGCTTATGCTTTTTATGATTTTAGCCACCTGGAATGGGTCCAAACCGTATGGTTCAGGACATCCGGTGCACGGAACATATGATAGGTCGTAAACATCTATGTCAAATGAAATATAGATAACTCTATTACAAGTAACTTCGTTGATGTATAACAATAATTTATTAATGTTATCATGAATCGTCCAAGCATCGAACGTAACGACACCTTTATTTAATGCAAATTGATTCTCCTGTCGATCACATTGTCTTATTCCAATTTGAACTAGATCGTGACTACGAATATGTCCGTCGTTGATTAGATGGTAAAAAGGAGTTGTATGACACATAACCATCCCATCATATTCAGGCTTCAAATCTCTATGAGCATCGAAATGAAGAATCAGAGGCTTGGTGTCAGCCAGCGCCTTAAGCTGGTAGTATGAGATGGTGTGTTCTCCCCCTAACAAAATTGGAATTTTGCTGCTCGCTTTTATACGATCTGCAGTCATAGTAATGTTTGATCCAATTGATGAAATAACGGAGCTCAAAGTGCAGTTAGAATCAAGTTGAGGCATCTTAAGATCGCCGAAATCATAGAGTTTGACCTTGTCAGCCAAATCAGCATTTTCTTCAATTAAGTAGGTTTCTATCTGTTTTGCCGAAGTCAATCTGATCGAATTGGGTCCTTCCCTGGTTCCTTTTCCAAAGGAGGTTGTGAGGTCCAATGGAACTCCATAGACTATCACATTTGAGTCGGTAAGCGAAACTTTCATAGGAAAATCAGCAAAAGATACTCCAACGTCTCCTAATTCTGGCGAGACGAAGAGTGGCTGGACCTCCTCCAAAATGGACAACGGATAAGATCGAACCAAATTATAGTATAAATGTTAATGCATTGCTCACTATATCTTTTAAATTTACCGTGCTTGTACGATACGAAGGTCAACTCTTTCAAACACAATGCATTATAAATGGGAGTCTGTCTACAGCCTCCAAATGAATATAAGTTTGAGTATCATAGCGCTTACCGTTTCTGCAGCTGCTATCCTGGTCTTGTCAGGCGCTGGTATCCATAGCTCAGTTGAGACAGTTTATGCTCAGGTAAATGTTTTGCCCGGGACCGAGGAGCCCGCAAATACTACTTCAAGTGAGGGAGGGGTTGGTTCGAGTACAGCTCCTACTGCGGGACCACGATTCAACGCTGGCGACATTGCACAGACGAATTCCATGAAGTTAGATTCTGACGTACATAATCTCGTCATTTTGATCCCTGATAAAAGATTAGTTAATCAGGGATTCCTTCCTCTTGATGCAACAATCGTAGAAGGGACGAAAGTTATCTGGTCTAATGCTGACAATAGCACAATGAGTCCTCAGGGTACTCCTCACGGTATTTCACTTGTCCAAGACAGCGATAATCAGGTTCTTCTCACCAATGGGACCATACCGTTTGGGGATGCGGCTCAATATACGTTTGACACCGCAGGAACGTATACATTTTCAGATCCTACGAACACAGATCCAGCAGCTCCTAAGGGTAAAGTCAATGTCATTGCTCCTGCCAACGCACCAGATAATTTATCGACAAATTCAACTCAGGCTACGGCAGGCTTGTTCGTAGTACAAGCAGATGAGAAAGACTATTTTGACCTCCACTTCAACACATTGGGATATCATATCGAAGATTCTTACATGATACCTGGACCTGAAGGAAACGATATCCAGGTCTATGTGTATACTCAGAAATCGGGCAAGGATTCTACAATAATTGATAGGACAGGTTTGAAGTCGGAGTTCGTGGATAGTCATATAGGGGATGAATAAGAGTAGCTTCAGTTAGAGATAGCTCTCTTTTCTTATTTTTCTCGAAAGCATAATTACAGATCCTTCATGGTGAATCATTTTGATAAATTCTTATGGCAGAAAAGATTTGATCATGTTTGGCTAAATTCCATATCGGTTATATTTTTCCAAGAACCTAGACCGATCCTCCCCAAAAAAGCTCATCCAAATTGGATTGACGTGGTTGTCCCACTAATGATTTAAAATTAAAGTTAAGAGATGCGAGTAGCTGATCGAATGTAACCTCCATACTTTCAAGGTACTTGTCGGTGTCTATCTCTTCTGGCTTTGCGAGCTCGACCGGTTTCACACCTTCCGCTGTACTAGTTTTCACATAGGAGATAATACCGCCAGCCTTTATCTCTCGTCCTTTTGCTACAAGAAATCTTGCTGCCTTGATATGCTGTGGTAGGCCTTTATGAAAATCTTTTCCGATGATATCAGTGCCATCGATTGAGCCGGATTTTACAGTCGAGGGGGCAATTTTCTTCCCATACTTATCAGGTGACTTGTTTATCATAACATTAAAGCTCAAATCCTGTACCGGGATCCGGCGGCTTACTAAATTCTTTGCATTTTCCTGAAGAATGCTTTTTATCTTTTCTCTTGCCGATTCGAAATCATTCTCGGAATTCACTTTACTTAAGATATCTAGCATATGGGAAAAAGCATTTCTAATAAAAGGTGGAGTATGAGACTTTTTTCCAGTTAGGCCCTTGACATCTACCGTCCCGTCAGAGAGGACACCAAGATAATTTTTTTTCAATTCGCTGAATACAACATACCGATATGTCTTATCAATCTCTAAATCGACTCCATGTTTAGCTCTGGCCCATCTCGTAATTTCATCTACCTTAGTTGGAGAAGGACCTTTCAGGAATAAGGAATCGGTATCCCCGTAAATGACATCGATACCAATTTCTTTACATTTTTCGATGGCAGAAAAGGTAGTCGTTCTCCCAAGCGCAGCAGTCGCGTCAGCGACAGGTAAGCAATAGAGCGGAAATATTTCGGCCCCCATCACTCCATAACTTGCATTGAGGATCACCTTAATTGCCTGGCTTACCACGCCGTAAAGCAGACGTTCTTCCAAACTAATTGATATTTCCTTAGATAATTGTTTATAATACCTAACACGCAGATCTCTAAGAGATCCGATAAGTTGTGACGTAAGTCCTTTGTTTTTCTTACAAATCCAATGTGTTGTGCCAGCTATCCGCTGGCCTGCGTCATTTTCACAGTCATGATGTGGACAGTTGACAGTCTCATAGGATAGGTTATACACTTTAATGATACTAGGATAAAGACTAGCAAAGTCAACTACTATCACATTAAAATGAATTCCTAACTTAGGTTCTACCACAAGCCCTCCACGATACTTCTTTTCTTTAATGATAGCGATGGTCGACGAAGACCCTTTCGCACCGAGTTCCTCTCGTCTTGGGATAAGAAGATTATTTTTTCTGTGTTCATAGTATAGCATTCCTCTGATCCATTGGTTGACACCAAATCTAGAAACGTCGTCAAGGGATGATCGTGCAATTCGGGCTATCACTATTAAAAGTTTCATCAGGAGATTGTTACCGAAGCTAGTCAGTCTAAATGTTAGATCGGCGTCTTTAAGACAGTATTCTGCTAGCTTCTGTGTTGGTAACTCACTAATGTCCAAATCTAGATCGAGCTTACCTTCACCTAGTAGTGCCTGAGAGATCGCATTAAGCGTATACTCAGAATACTTATTACCAAATGCATAAATCTGGATTGATCTGTTCTGAAATGTCCTAAACAAATCAAGATGGATTGCGTTCCTTAAATGAACTGGTTCTGCTAATGTTCCTCGTTTTACAAAGCTATCTCTTTTTACTAGAATTGGTACTTGTTCTTTTGGGATAGCAGAATGGGAAATTGGATCGATCCTAGGATCCTGAGATCGGGCGTACAGATAGGGAAGATCAAAATCATCACCATTGTAAGTGAGAACTATCGGATAGAAGCTTATTACCTCGAACGTCTTTTCTATCAATTCTTTTTCGGTAAGACACAGTTCAGCTTCGGCCATATTCACCTTCTCAACTTCAGCTGAATTTCTCTTGCCCAAAACAAGAATCTTCTTGAAATCATCAGTGCCAACTAGTCCCACGGCGATTATTCTTCTTTCATGTTCTCGAGGCGTAGGCATTTGCCCTTCTTCCGATTCTACTTCAATATCAAGAGCAACTCTTTTGAGTTCCGGCACAGGTTGGTTCAGTAGATTTGCCCAACTGATAACATGATCTTGATAGCCATTACTAGAAATGTGTCCGTATCTATTACCATTTTCACTACTGTTATTACTACTATTATTATTCAAAGTAAGATGCTTTAATGCCTCCTTAACTGTTCCAGAAATTCCGTAATCCTCATTGACAATGGATTCACCATTTCGTTTATAGTATGAGCCTGGGATTAGGCCAGAATCATAAAGATAATTTTCATGATATTTAATGTCTGCTTCCCATGATCGAACTCTTTCTCTTACGCTACTATCCGTTCCACCAATTGAAAGCGGATCTGGAGCTACGATTTTTACGACTTCAATAATCTGATCGTTAATTAAATCTCGCTTCGTTGTTAGTTGGAGTGATAACTTCTTATCCTCATTGCAGATAGCCTCGGCTATGCCTTTATACTCCATCTTCGTATAGCAGTAAGGCTTATGATTGGTTCTATCTCTCCAAGTTACAAGACTATTCTCCTGCGGGTCATAAAATAAGAGATAAACTGTCTGTTCATCACCTACATAGACGGATGATAGGAGGAGCCCGACCCGACCCTCCTGAAGTTCGGGCAAATTATAGAACCTTTTCCTTTTTTCAAATGATGGTATGAGCGGCGGCGTGTTTTCCAATATATCTCAATCATTAACGATGGATATAAAATATTCAGTATTAGAGATCATGAAATTAGCCAGCTAGGGAAAATCTGTTATCAATTTTTGTCCATCATGTCGGCAATTAATTGAGACTTGTTTTGATATATATTCTAGAATCTATGTATACATACACATAAAATCATGACCTTGAACGATTTTCTCTTGCCTGTCGAGAATGTAAAGTTTTATGGCAAATGTCCTGTCGAATACTCTGGAAAGAAGTACAAATTATTATTGACCGACCGAAGGATCATTCTATTTGCTAAACGAGGCCATATCCATAAGTCAAATGATATAGTCAGCGAGAGGCTGGACAGACTGCATGGGTTGGAATACTCAGAAAAAGGATTTCTACTTAGAAAGGCCAAAATCTGTATACAGGGAACAGAGAAGCTAGAAATTCACGGACCAGTGGCTGAACTAAAAATATTATTTAGTAGTGCTCAAAAATTAGTGAACCTGCATTAAAAAAAGGTGTTCAAAATACCCTAGTGTTATGAACAAATAGTCTGGTTTGTGCTTACGGAAGAATAATGATGCTCTGATTCGGTAAGCTAATGGCTAAAGTTCTATTGGGTTAAGGAGACCTCAATATACACGTCGTCAGGTATTTTTAACCGCATCAACTGCCTAATTGCTCTGTCGTCTGCTCCCAAATCAATTACACGTCTATGGATTCTCAATTCGTACTTATCATACGTGTTCGTACCTTGTCCACAAGGTGATTTTCTTGTTACCACCTTCATCTTCTTTGTAGGTAACGGATGTGGTCCCTTTAGCCTTATTCCGTTTTTCTCCCCTAGGCCCTTAATTTCAGAGCAAACAGTTTCTAAGGTAGAGAGATTGGTACTGGTTAGTTTTATTCTTGCTTCTTGAGGCAACTAAATCACTCATTTCTTGCTAGGATCATACTTTTCTATAATCCCTTTAACCACACCTGCTGCAATTGTAGTTCCCATATCCCTGAGTGCAAATCTTCCGATTTCCGGGAACTCTTTGAAGGTCTCAATCGCGAGTGGTCGGGTAGGTTTTATTCTAACAATCGCAGCATCGCCAGTTTTCAAGAATTTTGGCTTCTCTTCTACTATTCCCCCTGTCTTCGCGTCTATTTTTGCTACAAACTCCGAAAGCGTAGCTGCTACTTGTGCGGTATGAGCATGTAGAACTGGCGTGTATCCTGGAGCCATCGCTGTCGGGTGATGAATCACAATTATTTGTGCCTCAAATTCTTTAGCTACAGAAGGTGGTTTATCAGTGGATCCTAGTATATCTCCGCGCTTTATTGATTTCCTATCAACCCCCCGTAGGTTGAAACCAATGTTATCGCCTGCTTCAGCTGAATCCATTTGAGTATGATGAGTCTCTATCGACTTGACCTCACCAGTCACTCCAGATGGCATCACTATTACTTTGTCGTTAGCCCGAACAACTCCTGTTTCAACTCGGCCCACGGGTACCGTTCCAACGCCAGTGATAGTATACACGTCTTGGATTGGAATTCTGAGAGGCTTCCCGATTGGTTTCTCTGGAGCCTCAAACATATCAAGAGATTCTGCAAGTGTGGGTCCTTTGTACCATGGGGTATTTTCAGAAAGTTTAGCCAAATTATCTCCTTTCCAAGCAGAAACTGGAATAAACTGAACTTTACTCGTATTATATCCGACTAGCTTCAGCATTTTTTCTACCAGGTCTTTCACTTCCTTAAATCTCTGTTCCGAATAGGCGACATCATCCATCTTGTTTAAAGCTACGACTATTTGGCTCACGCCTAAGGTACGGGACAAAAATGCATGTTCTCGGGCTTGGCCTCCGGGGTCGGTGGCAGCTTCGGTCTCGCCTGGTTTCACAGAAACTACAAGAACAGCAGCATCAGCTTCAGACGCTCCAGTAATCATGTTCTTGATAAAATCTCTATGGCCTGGTGCATCAATAAGCGTGTAAAAGAACTTTTGAGTCTCGAATTTCTGGAAGGCAAGGTCTATAGTTACTCCTCTATCCCTCTCTTCCTTAATGCTATCCAAGACCCAAGCATATTTGAAGGTGTCACCCTTTCCCGTCGCTTCTGATTCCTTCGCGTATGCATCAATAGTCCGCTGATCAATAACTTTCAAGTCCACCATTAAATGACCAACAGTAGTCGATTTACCATTATCGACATGACCTACAACAACTAGGTTCATGTGGGGTTTCTTGCTTGCGCTCATAACGGTAGAACACTATTAGGGCTTTATTTGTATTTCGTTGATCGTTAGAAAAGTTATGTTGGTCGTGGGTTGCTTGAATCGGTTCTGTTAAAGTCGTCCTCAATCCGCACAATGTCGTCTTCATCAAAGTGACCATAAGAAATCTCCAACACAATGCAGCCTTTTGCCAAAGCTTTGATTCGGTGATGACTTTTTGGTCCAATAGAAACATCATCTCCCTCCTTTACACTAAAGGTCTTTCCATCCACCTCAACTTCTGCAGTTCCGTTTATTATCCTCCAGAATTCATTTCGGTGTGTATGGTATTGAAGACTAAGCCGGTGATTCGGTGTGATATAGATCAACTTTACCGTGCTTAACTTATTTTCATGAAATTTTTCAAACCTGCCCCATGGTCTATCCTCCGTATATATCTTCATAATAATGCAAAGGGAGATCGTCTTTAAAAGTGGTTAACTCGTATGATAGTAATACTTTAATTAAAGGAATTTTCACCCTAACGCAAAATATTAGAGATTATAAGATTGTACAAGACCACAAGATCCATTATGTGACGGAATAGTTAGGGATCTAAACTAACCTATCACATTAAGTTTTGTATGTGTCTGCGTCACGCCCATAACTATCAATGACGAGACGTATCAAATCGGCAATGAATTCCACAATAGCCACGGTTGGAAATGAGTAATTGCAACAGACTCTAATTTAGGCAAAAATGCGAATCAAATCTTCCAGAAATCAAAGTTCTTTCTGATATTAAGCATCTCCATTTTCCGAATATTGGTTTATTGGCCCGACATTATTAAGTTCTTCAATATTTTCGAGGCATTGCATCACGAGTTCACGGCTACGATGCATAACCCACGACGCAAATTTGTCTAGGGTGAAAATGTATTGCTGTTGAAAACTGGGGGAAATAAATCCACCGTATATTATTACCTGTACGATGATGAAATCCTTACAGACCGTCGCGACTTCTTCCTCAGCTGATTGCTCAGATTCTTCTATAGTCTTTCTGTACAATAGAATCGGATGGCGTAGCCTTCCGGCAAGTAGCGAGGTCTTTGCAAGTTTATCTTGAAGTCTCTCTACGAGCCATTGATCTAAAGTAACTTGCCCGGTATCAAGAGCAATCTGCTTATTATTAATCAATGGCAACCGTTTTCCAACTTTGAATATTTAATTTACCACGGTTACAATTCTTGATGGAAAGCTAAAATTGTTTTTAATGGTCCTGCTTAGCGGTTTGATTTCTATATGGAGATCAGGATTTGCCGGCCATCTAGATCGATAGCTTTATAGCTAACACCATCTAAGGCCTCCTTTGAGAATACAATCTCGTTGACTCTTACCAAGAATTTTAGTTCATCTTTTAGTTGAGAAAGGTCCTCCATTTCTGACTCGTCAAGGTTTGCTACATGAGCAATGGGTAAAATGTCAGTAGGGTTGCGCCCATGCTCTTTTCTCAGTTGCTGCAAATTCCTAGCCAAATCTCTAAGAAAACCCATCCTTATCAGTTGATTCGATCGGGAAGTCGAAATGAAGACTACTAGACCATCAAGTTCAACACTAGAGTAGCCCTCTAAAGGGAAATACTCCATTACAAGGTCATTGTTCCCCAGCTCTATTTTCTCGTCTAAGACATTAACGGTTATCTTGCCTTCTGTTTCCAAGGACCGAAGAGCCTTGATTTTATCGATCTCCTTAAATTCTCGCATTAGAAGGGTTATCTTGCTCTTAACTCTTGGAGCAACGCTTTTCGTGGAAATATTCATCTCCACATTGATAGGAGCACCCTTAGCGATTAATGAATTCAGTCTCGAAGTTTCAGACTTGAAGGACGGAATTTCAACTAGTCTACAGTTCAGGGCATTTACTTGATTTTTTAAGATCCCCATCAGATCAGGGTTATCAAGAAGATGAATTTCGGTTGAGAATACTAGAACTTCATTGACGGGCCATCTGCGTTTTAGTTTGGCCTTCATTCTAGCTGCGTTCGAAAGGGAAATAATGTTCTTTAGTAAATCAAATCCTGATTCCACAGTACTGACCACATACTTAATGTGATGGATTGGCCATTTCTCAAACATTACACTTTCCTTTTCCTTAAAGCACATCTGGTATAGGTACTCTGTTACAAAAGGAGAGATTGGATGAAGCATGATATCAAGATTCTTTAGCACATAATGGAGTACAGAGTATACAGAGAGTCGTCTTTCCCATGATTCTTGATTGTCGTCCCATAAATCATTTCGGACAATAGGAATGTAGGTTTGACTAAGAAGGTTGATTATGAATTCCTCAAGCAACTTTGCTGCTTCATGAAATCTACATTCATCAAAAGCTGCTGCAAAACCTGAGATTAAAGCTTGAAATTTGGACAGTATCCATATTTCAGGAATTGATAGAAGATTTCTACTTATTATCCAATCAAGACTATGAATTTGTGGATCGTATTTGTCATACTTACTGTTCTGGCTAAAATATATGTGTAGATAGTAGAGTGTGCTAATGATTTGATGGGGCCTGCTCAACATTTCTTTTGCGTCGAAATTCAGTGACTCGACAGGCGAAGACTTCCACAAGAAGTAGTATCTAATTATGTCCGCTGGATTACTGCTTAGGAACTCTATAGAGTCGATTACGTTGCCTAAACTCTTGCTCATCTTATTACCCTTTTCATCTAACACATGGCCTTGAAAGAGGAATGATTGGTAAGGAGAGATGGGTGATCCTGACAGGATAATATTCTCTAGCAGCATAGTGTAGGCCCATCCTCTGGTCTGATCAATTCCTTCAGTAAGGAACGAAGATGGGACAAGTTGATGATATTCAGAATCAGTCAATGAAGCATATGGAGCAGCTCCACTATTGTGCCAGGTATCCAGAACAAATTGCTCTCTTTGCATTATCGACCCACATGAGTCACATTTAAGATTTATTCTGTCCAACTGGGGCCTATGCAATGGAAATTGTTTCCCGTCTGGCAAACTAATTGCCCTTTCTATGATCTGCTTCCGTGAGTACAAAAGATTCTTCCTTTTACAATTAACACAGGACCATATGGGAAGAGGGGTTCCCCACAATCGTTCTCTTGTAATGCACCATGGCACCTTTTCCTTAATAATCTCAATAAACCTATTTTTGGGAGCGTTAAAAAAATATCTAACACTCTGAGCAGCTTCTAGGGGTTTTGAGCCCAACATTTCCGTCATATAGAAATACTCTCGTCTGGACAACCATACCAATTTATGATGAGAACGCCAACAAGTTGGGTATTGATGCTTAATTCGTCCTGCTTTGATGTAATGACAGGTGTTTTTTAATTTCTGAATCACAACAGCATCAGCATCTCTAACAAATAGCTGGCTGAATACACCTGCATCCTCTGTAAATACAACCCTATCGTCAATGGGAACAAATATGGGTATGCCACGCTTGGTAGCAATTTGAAAGTCCATTTCTCCATTGGCTGGAGACAGATGGACTATCCCGCTCCCAGTTTTAGTATCAACAAAGCTTTCAGCGACAACTAAATGTATCTTTCCTGTTTTTTCTAACGTTTCTAATCCAGGTATCATCGTAAGGAGAGGATGTGTGTATCTTTGCCCTTCAAGTTCTTTTCCCGATACAATTTTCATTATTTTAAATTCCCGAATATCCAAATAGTCAAATAGCTCTTCTAGTCTTTCTCTCGCCAAGACCCAGATCTCCTGACCTGTATTGACATACGCATATTTTGCTTCAGGGTTCACGGCAACTAATTCATCGGTAACAAGCGTAAAAGGCATTGTTGTCCATACTACTAAAAATACATTCTGATCTTTCAACTGGACCCTGTAATATAAAGATGGATCTTCCACATTTTGATAACCCTGGTTAACTTCTGCATTACTAAGTGAAGTCTGACACGATGGACAGTAGGGCACAACGCGAAAACCTTCCTTCAGTATGCCTTGCTCCCACGCCCTTTGGAGATATCTCCATTCTCTTTCGATGTATTCATCTTTGTAGGTCCAGTAGGCTTGTGAATAGTCGAAAGACATCCCAAGTAATTCGTCGGATTGGATCCACTTGGCATTATATCTGTGAATAAGATCTATGCATGCCTGTACTAACCTCTCTGCCCCCACTTTACGTATGTTTTCAATCTTGCTACCGGTAAGACCTAGTTCTTTTTCTGCTTGTAGCTCCACTGGCAATCCTTGAGTATCCCATCCAGCCCGGAAAACCACTTTGTTCTTCTGAAGTGTCTTAATCCTGAACCATGCATCCTTTATAATACGTCCCCGTAAATGGCCTAGATGGGGGTCTCCATTCATAGTGGGTGGTCCTTCAATAAAACCCAAAAGCGGATATTTACTGACTTCTGATTCTTTTTGGATAAGTTGTTGTAGATTTACTTTTTCCCAATGTTCTCGTACCAATTTTTCTATTGCTTTAGCGTCGAAAGTAGGAAGCAAATCCAATTCTATGGAAGCAATCTTTCTTTAACCCTCTTTATATTTTTGGCATGGCCTTCAATAGAAACATAATAATGTCTCACTATAATATGTTACCAAAGTTGTCTATTCTAAATAAAATACCACCAATGAGCGAACCTCTAGGACATATCAACGTGGTTGTTGAAATTCCTAAGGATAGCAGGATCAAGTACGAGGTAGATCACGACACAGGAATTTTGTTTGTAGATAGAAAACTATACACCTCCATGGTATATCCATTTAACTATGGGTTTTTGCCGGGATCCTTGGAGGAAGATGGAGACCCTGTAGATGTGTTGTTGATCGGTGACGATAGCCTCTTTCCATTGTCGGTTGTCCGTGCTACCCCTCTAGGAGTTTTGTTAACTGAAGACGAGGAAGGAAAGGATTCCAAGATAATTGCTGTGCCTAGCCCGAAAGTAGACCCAGGCTATTCAAACGTAAATCAATTATCGGATATTCCAACTAGTGTATTGGATAAGATTAGACACTTTTTCGAACACTACAAAGAATTAGAACCAGGAAAGTTTGTAAGAGTAGTTGGTTATGCCAATGATCAAGTTGCCAGACAAAAAATAAAGGAGGCGACGGACAGATATTCAGCCGGGAACCGTTAGAGTGCTTTGAATTGGTCACTCCACTTAACGTAGGCCTTGAGCATTTCTGCACTTACACTAGGTTTTCGAACCTTGAAGATTTCCTTGAAATCGGTTACACTTATAGACCTAGGGCTTGATTTAGTATCCATAGCCATACCACTTTCAAATAATTCGTTAACAACTCTGAGCTGAGCAGCCTGACAAATGTCCTTTATGTCGCTAGCACTATAACCCTCACAAAGCTTAGCCAAATCATCTGGTTTTAACGATCTTTCGCGATTTAGAGGACGAGTATATTGACGAAACAGGTCTACTCGAGACGGAAGAGAAGGAAGTGACACATTGATGCGCTTCTGGAACCTTCGAAGAAATCCTGACTCCAACGTCCAAGGCTTGTTTGTTGCACCAATCACGTACAACTGAGATGTTTTCGTCTTGACATTTATTCCATCCATTTCTGTAAGGAATTGGTTCTTCACCCGTACTTCTCCACCAATCTCACTCGATCTAGTTCCAAGTAATGAATCAATCTCATCAATAAACAAAAGAACGGGAACGCCTTCATTCTCATGGAGCCGCCTTGCCAGCATGAATAATTTAGATACGTTTTTCTCTGCTTCTCCCAACCATTTGCTCATCATGCTTGCTGCATCCACATTCAAGAAATATCCGTCAATTTCAGCAGCAGCTGCAGCCGCTAGCAAGGTTTTGCCGCAGCCTGGTGGGCCAAATAAGAGTATTCCACGAGGCCACCCTAGTGGAAACAAGTCAGAACGTTTGGTAGGATAGACAATCGACTCACGAATTGCTCGTTTTGCGTCGTCCAGACCGATTACCTCCTCCCACTTTACATGTGGCTTTTCTTTCAGCACAAGCTCGTCGAAATTCGGCTCTGAAGAAGTAGATGACTCTGAACCGCCGCTCTGACGGGGAAAGTTCATAGATGACATCTTCGATTTTCTATCATTTCGCAATTCGTTAGAATCTTGACCCACAGAATCTTTTGTTACTGAGGTAATGGTTCTACTTGGCGTCTTCGAAGTCAGTTCTGTCGAAAGCTGGAGTGTGCGTATTCGGTTTTGATAAGCAGTTGCTCGCTCTCTATATACTCTATTTAACCTATACTCTGGATATATTTGGACTAATTTCACCAACGCGTCTATGGCTCTTTGATAGGATTGGATAGCCATCCCTCTCGAACCCTGCGAGTCAAAGCTAATTGCTTCAGCAGCAAATTTGCTCGCAGTATTTTCCAGTTCCTGTGGAGCAAGACTCATAATAACTATAATCGTTTGGAATTAGTGTGTCACTTTGAATTATTTAGGTGTAAATTGATATTGTGTAATAAACTAAATTATTTGAACCTGCTTCCAATTTCTTAAGCAGCGTTGTGACACCTAATGCGTACAGACCTTTTCTTGCATTAGTACCGTTGGCCTTGATGCCTAAGATCGAAAATAAGTTTGCCAGATGCCCGTAGGCAGATGCAACTTGTCTCTTCATACCCTAAAGATATCGCCTCGGAAAGGAGTATAATGAAGCAGCGCAGCTTACGGATTTGCGAATTGGTTGCGAAATTTCTTTAAGATTAAACGGAAACAGCTCATGGATATTGCCAGCCGCCAATTCTAGTTGTCCATTCGACACCTTCGAATAGCAAGATGCGATGACGTGTCAAATTGTAAAATCGTAAGGGGATGAAATATTAACAAAAATTACCGTTGCAAATTATGTCAGCCTTGTAACAAAATTAATTCTAATTTCTGATCACATCACAGCGATTTTATTGATAATAATCTTCCACTTGCAATCCTTCCTCCTCATAAATATCCAATGGAATATTTTTTCTAGATTGATACTAGATTATTCATAACACTTTATAGCAAGATCGTATTGTAGTATTTACTGATTGCTGATCGAGAATCTCTTTCTGCCCACTCTCGCATCCCAGAACGTATGCTTGAAAAGATGTGCGTGCATTATGAATTTCCTTTCTTCTTGACACATCATTTTATTTGTGCATATAAGGTCTTTCATAGATTCCTAGGTCCAAAAAATTTGGGCATTTGCGAGAGGCTCCCATAGTTCTGCTATTTTATTACCGAGTCTAGAATATTAATTATCATGGGACCGTCCATGTCTAATCTCAATTGTCTTTTTTTAATTCGTAAATAATGATAGTTTTACAAAGAAATGAGAAGAATGGGCCGAAAGGGAGTTGAACCCTCGACCTTTCGATTATCAGTCGAACGCTCCACCAAGCTGAGCTATCGGCCCATTATTGTGCTATTGATGTTCAAATCCTGTGTTATTTATTCGTGTGGGTTCCCTCAGAAAACAAATTGGACAGTTTTTTTTCAACACTGATGTAAATGCATTTAAGTGTATGCTCAGTGATATTTTCTATTAGCTCATGTCTGAGGACATCCACAAAGTGGCCATTGCAACAAAGGTGAACAGCAAGGAAGCACAGGAGACCGCTCAAGTTATCGTCAAGATGTTAGGTGCGGCCAATATCAGCTCATATTCAATCCTACCATTATCTATTCAGGGATCAATTCCAGCATCCTATTCAGACTTAGAAAAAGCTAATATAGATATCGCGATTGCTATCGGCGGTGACGGGACAACTCTAAGGGCATGCAGAGGAGTGCCACCCAACACGCCGATACTACCCATGAATATTGGAGGAAATAGAGGCATTCTGTCTGAGATAGGTGCAGACATGATAGAAAAATCTATATACGACACGCTCAGCGGCGATTATCTTCTGGAACGACGACTCAGAATTTTTGCAACCGCTGATGGAATACAAACTTTTCCTGCACTGAACGAGATCTTATGTACAAGATCGAGTGATATGAGAACCCCATACTTCTCCATAAATACTCTGGGAGATGAAATTAAGCAAAGAATGGATGGTGTTGCGGTGTCAACTCCTACCGGTTCTACCGGTCATTGTTATTCTCTAGGTGGTCCATTACTGCAAGAGAATCTAGAATCTCTAATAATTGTTCCAGTAGGATCAATTAATCGAATGCCAAGTATTGTTGTTCCTGTTGAAAATATCGTTGTCGAAAGCAACTATGACACCAACTTGATTATAGATGGACAAGAAATTTATCCGATTCATTCACACCAGAATATTTTGATTTCGCGATATCCAATAGATGTAACCTTTGTACGATTCAAAAAGAGAGGTTTAAAACAATTGGTAAAGTTAGGATTTTGAATTAGAACGATAGCAAATTATTTCTCCAATAGTTTCTAGCAGTATTGGCTTCTATGCTATTAATACTTCGCAATGGATCGAGTGCCGAATCACTCTAATTTTGTATGGCCTTCGCCTCAGTC
>Ga0299914_10000941_pt1 | contig 18468 bp, 18 predicted proteins | sample RVTome_10_FD_201361 | JGI IMG/M metagenome (GOLD analysis project Ga0299914, IMG submission 201361) | Soil microbial communities from uranium-contaminated site in the Upper Colorado River Basin, Wyoming, United States - RVT153D57 (version 2) ...
CGATCCTCGAAGATGGGCTTGCGCTTCTCCACGAAGGCCGACGTGCCCTCGGCAGCATCGGCGGTCTGGTATGCGAGTGTCCCGAGGTCGGTCTCGATCCGCAGGCCTTCCGAGATCGGGTTGTCGAGCGCGCGCTTCACCGCCTCGCGCGCGAAGCCGAGGACCGGCAGGCTGAACTGGGAAAACTCGCGCGCGAACGCGATCGCCTCGGCGAGCGGATCGGCACCCTCGATCAGGCGGTTGACGAGGCCGATGCGCTCCGCCTCCTCGGCGCCGACCGTGCGCCCGGTCATGATCATCTCGAGCGCCCGCGCCTCGCCGACCAGCCGCGGCAGGCGCTGGGTGCCGCCATAGCCCGGGATCAGGCCGAGCTTGATCTCCGGCAGGCCCATCTTCGCGCCCGGCGTCGCGAGGCGGAAGGTACACGCCATGGCGAGCTCGAGGCCGCCGCCGAAGGCGTAGCCGTTGATCACGGCGATCGAGGGTATCGGCAGAACATCGAGCCTGGCGAACGCATGCTGGCCCGCCTCGGCGTCGCGCTTTTGCGCAACCAACGTGCGGCCCATCAGCTCCTTGACGTCAGCGCCCACGCAGAACGCTTTTTCGCCGGCGCCGGTCACCAGCAAAGCGCGAACGTCAGAGCCCGCGACCTCGTCGAGCGCCGTCGCCAGATCGCGGATCAGCGCGAAGGAGAGCGCGTTCAGCGCATCGGGCCGGTTCAGGGTCAGTACGGAGAACTCCTCGCGCCGGGTCAGCTCGATCGCCATCGGGACCTCTCCCTCATTTTGCCGCCTCGAACCGGCAGGGCTCGGGCGCGATCCGCCCCTCCTTTGCCCACAGCACGAGCTCGCGCTTCAGGATCTTGCCGCTCGCCGTCAGCGGGAACGCCTCCAGCACGATGAAATACTCCGGCATGTCGAGCCTGGACAGCCCGGCCTCGAACAGGTGCCGCAGCACCTCGTCCGCGTCCGGCGCCTCGTCGCCGGTGACGCCGACCGCCAGGCAGAGCCTCTCGCCGAGCCGCGCGTCCGGCACGCCGAACGCGGCACTGCGGGCGATCTTCGGGTGCTTCAGGGCGAGCTCCTCGACCTTGGCCGGGTGGATGTTGTGGCCGCCGCGGATCACGATGTCCTTGAGCCGCCCGACGATCGAGAGATTGCCCCGCTCGTCGAGCACGCCGAGATCGCCCGAGAGGAACCAGCCGTCTCTGTTGAAGGAACGCTCCGTCGCCTCCTGGTTGTTGAAATAGCCCAGCATCAGCGCCGCGCCCCGGCCGCCGATCTGGCCGACCGTACCGGGCGGCACCTCCCGGTCCGGATCGTTCTGATCGAAGATCCGCACCTCGTAGCCGCGCCCGCCGCGGCCACAGGTGGCGCAGATGGTCTTCGGATCGTCGTCGGGGTGGGTGTACTGGTGCGAGGAGTTCTCGGTCATGCCGTAAATGTTCTGCGGCTTGATGCCCTGCCCCAGGAAGCGCTCGGCGACCGGGCGCGGGATCGGCGCGCCCGCCATGTAGAACAGCCGCACGCTGCCGAGGCGCTCGATGCCGCGTCGCTTCTGCTCGGCGAGCATGTCCATGGCGTGGGTCGGCACGCCCATGACGTAGGTGGCGCCGGTCAGGGTCAGCCAGTCGAGCCGGCTCGTGCCGGGCGGCGGATCGTCGACCACCAGCTCCATGCCGGCGGTCAGCGCCTGCCCCGCCGCCACCCAGGCGATGTGGTGCGAGAGCGGCGAGAGGGTCAGCAGGACGCTCGTGTGATCGTGCCCCCAGTCGCGTACCAGGTCCCGGCAGTTGGCGAGCAGGGTGTTGTCGGAGTGCATCACGGCCTTGGGCACGCCGGTCGTGCCCGAGGTGAAGGCGACGTAGGTCACCTTGTCCGGGTCGTCGTCGACCGGCGCCAGGCCGCGCGGGGCGACCTCCGGCCCCGGCAGGTCGGTCCCCGGCTCGCGCGCCTTCGGCAGCCGGTAGACCTTGCGTATGTCCGGCAGCCCGGCGAGCACGGCGAACGGATCGTGACGGCCGGCATCGGCGCCCCACTCCTCCTCAACCAACACCGCACGGGCGTCAAGATAGCGCAGGAGCGACGTGACCTCCTCGAGCCTGTAGTTGCGATGCAGGGATGGGTTGCAGACGTAGCCGTTGCGCGAGCAGGCGATGAACGCGGCCAGCGCCTCGAGCCGGTTGGACATCCAAAGGCTCACGCGCTCGCCGGGGCGAAGGCCGGTCTCGGCAAGGGCATCGGCGAGCGCATCGACCCAGCGCAGAAGCTCGGACCACCGCAGGCGCCGGGCGCCGTCCCGCGCCGCGAAGTCGTCCGGCCGCGCGTCGGCATGCCCGGCGAGAAGCGTATAGAACGTGTCATCCGTCCAGGTGCCGGCCTCGCGGTAGCGCCTGGCGGTCCGCGGGTCGTGCAGGGTCAGAAGACGACCCATCGCCGTCTCCGGCGGCCTCAACGGCCGAACTTGCCCGGGTCCGGCGTGCGCCGCTCGCCGAAGGCCGCGCCCAGCTCCTTCGATTCCTCGCTTTCCAGATACTGGCGCAGGAGCAGATCGTGCGCCATGCGGGCGAGCCCGGACACGCCGCCGTGGCGGGCATTGAACGCCGCCTTGATCGAGGCCAGCGCAAAGGCGCCGCGCGCGGCCACCTCGAGCGCCCAGGCACGGGTCGCTGCGCGCAGCTCGCGGTCCGGCACGACCCGGTTGATCAGACCCATCTGGAGCGCCTCGCGGGCGGAGATCTTGGGATTAAGGTACCAGAGCTCCTTCGCCTTCTTCTTGCCGACCAGGTCCTCGAGGTACCAGGTGCCGTAGCCGGCATCGAAGCTGCCCATCATCGGCCCGACCTGGCGGAAGACCGCGCTCTCCTTGGCGATCGTGAGGTCGCACACCGCCTGCAGTACGTTGCCGCCGCCGACCGCGAAGCCGTTGACGCTCGCGATCACCGGCTTCTGCAGCCGATCGATGCTCTCGTACATCTCGAGCGTCGGCAGCACGCCGGCGTAGAGCCGCGTGTCCTCCATGCCCTCCTTGCGCCCGCCGATGCAGAAGAATTTCTCTCCAACCCCGGTGATCACCAGCACGCGCGTTCGCGTCTCGCGGCGCATCGCCTCGATGCAGTCGCGGATCTCGTGACACATCGCGGGCGTGAACATGTTGCCGTCGTCCGGCCGGTTCAGCGTCAGCCAGCCGATCGGCCCGTCCTCCTCGTACAGGATGGTCGTGAAAGCCAAGGGAGCCTCCCTATGCGTCGTTGGCGTCGCTGAGCTCCCGGAGCTCCTGTCGGTCGAGGCCGATCCATTCCTCGAGCACCTCAGCGGTGTGCTCGCCGAGCCGCGGCGGCGGCATGCGCGGCACGTTCGCGCGCCCGTCGATCCGGAAGCCGGTCCCGACCATGGGAACGACGCCGCGCTCGGACCGGAGGTTATAGAAAAGCCCGCGGCGGCGCAGCTCCGGGTCGGTGACGACCTCGTCGATGCGGTTGATCGGCCCGGCCGGGACGCGGGCGGCGCGGAAGGCCTCGAGCCAGTGGTCGCGTGGCTGTGCCCGGAGGATCACCTGGATGCGGGCCACGATCTCCTGGCGCCGGGCGCGCCGCATGGCGTTGGTGGCGAAGGCCGGATCGTCGCCGAACGCGGCGTCGCCGACCGCGGCCCAGAAGCGGCGCCAGATGTTGTCGTTGCCGAGCGCCAGGGTGATCGGCTCGTCGGCGGTCTCGAAGGCCTGGTAGATCGCGAGCACGCTGTCCTTGCCGCCGGAGCGCCTCGGGACCTCGCCCGAGCCGAGATAGGGCACGATCCGGCAGGCGAGAAAGCGGGTCATCGAATCCACGAGCGCTATGTCGACGATCCGCCCGCGGCCGGTTCGTTCCCGCTCCAGGAGCGCTGCCGTGGCGGCGAGCGCGGCGTCCTGCCCGGCCAGCATGTCGGCGGCCGGCGCGCCGACCTTCTGCGGCTCGCCATCGGCCGGCCCGGTGAGGTCCATGACCCCGGACCAGCCTTCGGCGATCAGGTCGTAGCAGGTCCAGTCCGCGCGCTCTCCGGCGAGCCCGAACCCGGTCACCGCGATATAGACGAGCCGCGGAAAGCTCTGCGTGAGCGCGTGCGGCGCGAGCCCCAGCTTCTCCAGCACCCGGCGCGGCTGGTTGACCAGGAGGACGTCGGCCTGTCCGATGAGGCGCCGCAGCACGGCCGCCCCGGGCGGCGAGGCATAGTTCAGGAAAACGCTCTTCTTGTTGCGGTTGACCGCGAGGAACCAGAGGGATTCGCCATCCAGGAACGGCGGGCCCCAGGCGCGGACGTCGTCGCCGCGCTCGGGCCGCTCGACCTTGACGACCTCGGCGCCGAGGTCGCCCAGCAGCATGCCGGCATAGGGCCCGGCGATCGAGGTGGAGAGATCGAGCACCCGGGTCCCGGCGAGCTGGCCGAAGCCCGGCCCCGGCTCCACCTCGGGCAGGTCCGGCCTCGCCGTTTTTTCCAAACTTCCGCCCGCCATCCGGCTTTTCCCCGACCTCCCGGACATCGCCCAGCGATTCGTGGGCCGCAGCCGCTCCTACGCCGCCCGGCCGACGGCGAAGCATACCCAAAAACCGCCGCCCCGCACCCCCCATAGGCGAAGGTATCGGCAATGGCACCTTACCTTGCAGGCTGGTCGGAAGTGCCTATGTTTGCGACCTTGGGTCTTAACATCTCGGCGATGGGGTGAGCTCAAAGGTACAGTGATGAAGTGGAAAGAGCGGACGCTTGACCAGATCGCCGACATGATTTGCGGCCATTTTCCAGCGCATCAGTCATTCTTTCCCTATCGCAGCAGCAGCTACATCACTCGGTTCTTCCGCGACGCCGACACTGACTACATGCACGATGGCTCAACTCGGAGCCGATGGGTTGCGGATACACTCGCGCTAATTCTTGAGGAGCCGCACCCGAATGCACAAACCCCACCCGACACCTTTTGCCGCGTCATCCGTACCCTGATGGACACCGAAGAGGCTACAAATGAGGGGCCAGAACGCGAAGGTGCTTTGCAAAATCTCAATGGAGCCATCAAACGCGAGGGCTTCGAGGCGTTCTATGCACCAGACCAACAGTGCTATCTTCGACACCTTGGTACGAACACCATCGTTGCATCGGCCGCCAATCCGCATCGTCCATTTTCAAAGGCTGAGTTGGAGCGTCGAGAACGACTCATAACATACCTAGATCAAGCTTCTGAGGACGAACTGATCGAGCAAGCACTATTACCGCTTTTTCGACACTTAGGGTTCCATAGGATCACTGCTGCTGGGCACAAGGACAAGGCCCTAGAATACGGCAAGGATATATGGATGCGATACACGCTACCAACGACGCATGTTCTCTATTTTGACATTCAGGTCAAGAAGGGGAAATTGGATGCATCAGGCGCGAGCACAGCGACAAACACAAATGTGGCGGAGATCCACAATCAGGTAACTATGATGCGCGGACACGAAATCTTCGATCCCGAGGTGAGCAGGCGGGTTTTGGTCGATCACGCCTTCATTGTGGCAGGTGGCGAGATCACCAAGGCGGCACGCAATTGGCTCGGTAGCAGGCTCGACCAAACCAAGCGCAGCCAGATCATGTTCATGGATCGAGACGACATAGTGAACTTGTTCGTTGTCACCAATCTACCGCTGCCGGCCGGTGCGCTGTCAGCGACAGACCCGTTGGACGACGAAGAACTGTCATTCTAAGATCTCTATCGGTCGCGCCCACCGGAGATGTGGACATGCGTCAGATCTAGCCCTGGATACTCGACGCTCTGCATCAGGTCGGCGAAGATCATGATCGACGGCCCGGAGCCATACCCTTCCCGGATGTTGCCGCGGGACCAATCGAGGATGCCGTCTACGGTGGCGCTCACGTGCCGCAGCGCGTCGGCGATCGCGTGCCGGTATCTGGTTTGATACCTGACTTAATACTTGGTGCCCCCGGCCGGACTCGAACCAGCACGCCCTTGCGGGCAACAGATTTTGATTCTGTTTAGCTTGGTGCCGGGGACGGGAGTCGAACCCGTAAGCCCTTGCGGGCGCTGGATTTTGAGTCCAGTGCGTTTACCAATTTCGCCACCCCGGCAACATCGGCAACAGAATGCAACATCTCCGCAACAATGCAACAGGGGGCGACGAAGGGCGTCAGCGGCCAAACGTGGAAGTTGGGTGCCGGTGGTCGATGAGACCCAAAAGCGGGTACGCTGGGTCGATCACGCGATTGTGATTAGAGGCTCCCGGCGGGTGGAAGCGGGTGTTCGTCAGGAGTGTGCCGGAGGTGGATTGCGGGTGATCGCGTCGCCGAGCGTGGTCGATGGACACAGTTACTCATCGATCTGCCCATTGCAGCGACCGGCCGTAGGGGTGTCATACTCTCGCGCATGACGCATGACCCACTCCTCGAGGTCCCCGCCCACGCGCTAGGCTGGTCGGAGGCCGTCCTCCAAATTCTCCCGCCCACCTTGACGATCGAGGTCTCCAGCGGCTGGCTGATCGTCCTGCTCATCGCGCTGATGATCTGGCGCGACCGGCAGCGGCGGTGACCGGTCACCACGCCGGCTTGGCGGCGCCTAACGTTCAGCCACTCCGAGAGCGTAGGGGTGCGGCAATTCTCAGCCCAGGTATTCCTTACATACGCCGATCCACCTGGCTATATCCGCCGGTATCGTTCCTAAGATGACACCTATGGATAGCCACAACGCACCCGTGGCCGAAATATGCAGCCCACCGCTATGGGTAGAGACCAGCTTATCGCGAAGCGACTGAACTTCTTGCTCCCGAGTTTTTCGCTCCGTCTCAATCGCCTGTACGTTTTCGCTATGACGTTCCTGCGTGTATATTCGGAATTGATCCAGGTGATCGCGCAACTTTGTATGTTTTTCTCTGCAACCTCAAGGCGGGCTTCGATAGACGCATTGGCTCCCGCATTCTCCCAGACAAAAGCAAACCCCTTACCAGTGGCGATGTTCACGCTCAAGCTGGCCGATACTGTGCTAACTTGCCTGCCCGGCAGCGGAATTCGCCGCAGCCACTGGTGTGCAAACGCCCAGATGCTCGGGTGTCCGAATTCCTTCCTCGTTCGCCGAATGCCCACTGCGACGAGCGCAATCCCGAGGAGCTGTAAGCCCAAGCCAACATACCGGGCAGTGACTTCGGTAGGCCATGCCCAGACAACTCCAAACGCGGCCAAAACGACTAGGATGGCGCTCCAGAAGGGGAGAGGCTCCATAGCAAGCCAAACGATGAAGCGCTTCCCCCAGGCAATGAGGTGCTTGGCCCAGATAATCAGGGTTCTGACAAGCGCGCGCCAGGAGCGCCAACTGCGCTTGATGCGAGAGAGCGCACTTTCACCTCCTTCACGCACTATCCCTTTGAAGCGGTGCACGGCCATGCGCTCCCGCATCCCTTTCCGGTCGGGCCGGTCGTCGAACCTACATCTACACCCGTGAAGCCGAAATCCGAACTGATGCCGGACGCAGGATCATCGCGCGCTGTCCGCCTGAGTCCCCACTTTCCGGTCAAGCGGCTCTGTGCGAGCGGCCCGGGCGCACGCCCGCAGCGGCGAGCCAGCGCCCCGCGTGGTCGCGTTGCGTCGAGTCCGAATAGCCTATTGAGCGGGGAGACCGCTCAGGCAAGGAATCAGGCGGAATTCTCGGCCGGGCGCGCGGCCGCGGTGTCCGCGACCGGGGCGACCGTGAGGACCGCGCCGTCCGCGGCGATCACCTCGACCACGCGGCCGGCCGGCAGGTCCGGGCCGGTCACCGGCCATGTGGCGTCGGCGAGCCTGATGCGGCCGCGGCTGTTAACGATCGGCTCCACCAGGCTGAACCGGCGGCCGACATAGTGCGCCGCGCGGCGGTTGAGGTTCGGCTGGTCGCTGCGGTCCGGCCGGCTGCTCTGCCAGCGGCGCCAGCCGAACACGCTGGCCAGCGACAGCCCGGCGAACGCCAGGAGCTGGAGATCGAGCGCGGCTTGCGGCCAGACAACCAGCACCGAGCCGACCACGCCTGCGGCCACGCCGAGCCAGAGGAACACGAAGCCCGGCGCGAAGGTCTCGAGAATCACCAAGAGGCCGCCGAGCACCCACCAGTGCCAGAACTGAACCGGCTCCATACCCGGGATCACGGCCGGTCGGCGCCGTTGGCCGCGCCGTTGGGCTTGCCGAAGGCCTCGCGGGCGATCTCGCCGATGCCGCCGAGCGAGCCGAGCAGCGAGGTGACCTCGAGCGGCAGGAACACGACCTTCTGGTTGGGCGACGTGGCGAACTGGGCGAACGCCTCGACGTATTTCTGGGCGACGAAGTAGTTGATCGCCTGCCGGTCGCCCCGGGCCAGGGCCTGGCTCAGCATCGCGGTCGCCTTGGCCTCCGCCTCGGCCTCGCGCTCGCGCGCCTCGGCGTCGCGGAACGCCGCCTCCTTGCGGCCCTCGGCCTGGAGGATCGCCGACTGCTTCTCGCCTTCGGCCTCGAGGATCGCGGCCTGGCGCAGACCCTCGGCCTGCAGGATCGCCGCGCGCTTGTCGCGCTCGGCCTTCATCTGCCGGGCCATCGAGTCGACGAGGTCCGTGGGCGGCGCGATGTCCTTGATCTCGATGCGGGTCACCTTGACGCCCCAGGGCGTGGTCGCCTCGTCGACCACGTGCAGCAGCTGGGCATTGATCCGGTCGCGCTGCGAGAGCAGCTCGTCCAGGTCCATCGAGCCCATGACGGTGCGCAGATTGGTCATGGTGAGGTTGAGGATCGCGAGCTCGAGGTTGCTCACCTCGTAGGCCGCCTTGGCGGCGTCCAGGATCTGGAAGAACACCACCCCGTCCACCCGGACCATGGCGTTGTCCTTGGTGATCACCTCCTGCGAGGGCACGTCCAGGACCTGCTCCATCACGTTGAGCCGGGCGCCGATGCTCTCGACGAACGGCGTGATGATGTGCAGCCCCGGCGACAGCGTCCGCATGTAGCGCCCGAACCGCTCCACGGTGTACTCGCGGCCCTGGGGCACCGCCTTGACCCCCAGGAACACGAACACCATGGCCAGGCCGACCACGACCAGCACCACCAGCATGAACCCGCTCACCGCGCCTGCTCCCCGCTGTCCCGGTTCCGCAGCCCATACGCCAGCCGGCTTACCGTTTGGTTAACCATGCGCCCACGAGGCTTGTGACGATGAATGGCATCGGCTAAGCGACACGCGCGACACGTCCCCGACTGCGTATGCCTTCCACGTTCGAGGAGACCTCCGCTGAGCCAGCCGCCCGAGTTGCAGACCGCGACGGCACCGACGCGTCCGGCGCTGCCCATGCGCTGGCTGTATGGTCTGTACGACTGGACCATGGCGCAGGCGACGCGTCCCTACGCGCTCTGGACGCTGGCGCTGGTCTCGTTTGTCGAGAGCTCGATCTTCCCGATCCCGCCCGACGTGCTGCTGATCCCGATGGTCCTGGCGGCGCGCCACCGGGCATGGCTGATCGCCGGGGTCTGCACCGTGGCCTCGGTGCTCGGCGGCTTTCTGGGCTACGCCATCGGCGCGCTCCTGTTCGAGACCCTGGGCCAGCCGATCCTGGAATTGTACGGCTACCTGGACAAGTTCGCCGACTTCCAGGCGCGCTACAACGAATGGGGCGCCTGGATCGTGTTCGGGGCCGGCCTGACGCCGTTCCCCTACAAGGTGATCACGATCGCCAGCGGCGTGACGCTCCTCGACCCGGTCACCTTCGGGATCGCGTCCGTGCTCGCGCGCGGCCTGCGCTTCTTCGCGGTCGCTGCGCTGCTCTGGTGGTTCGGGGAGCCGATCCGGCTCTTCATCGAGCGCAATCTCGGCTGGCTCACGGTGCTGTTCTTCGTCTTTCTGTTCGGCGGCTTTCTGGTCCTGAGGCTCCTTTGACGGCCAGGGCGATCTAGAGTCTAGCAATGAGGATGGAGCGCCCGCTCACGCCCCCGACGGTCAGCCTCGCCCTGGCGCTGATCGCCGCGCTCCTGTTGGCGACGGTGCTGGCGCTGCAGTATCTAGCCGGCCTCGCGCCCTGCCCGCTCTGCATCTGGCAGCGCTATCCCCACCTGGCGGTCGTGGTTCTCGGCCTGATCGGCTGGCGCTGGCAGGCGCGCCCGATGCTCGGCCTGATCGCGCTCGTGCTGCTGGGCGGCGCGGGACTCGCGGCCTATCACGTCGGCGTGGAGCAGGGCTGGATCGCCCTGCCGGCGGGCTGCGCCGCCGGCCAGGACGCGACCAGCGTCGAGGAGCTGCGGCAGCTGCTGGCCGAGGCGCCGCCGCCCTGCGATCAGGTGGGCTTAACCTTCGCGGGCCTCTCGCTCGCCGGCTGGAACCTGATCGGCTCGCTGGTGCTGGCCGGGATCGCTGCCTGGGCGGCCCTGCGCCCGACCGGTCGCACCGAGGCGGAACCGGTCTCGGACCGTCTTGCCGGCCGGGGCGGCTGACGCGGGTTCAGCGGAGCGTCTGCCAGGCGATCGCGACCCGGGTCGCGGTGGTGAGCCAGCACAAGGCCCCGAACACCCAGGCGATCAGCGGGAACCAGGCGGGCCACAGACAGGCGAGAACGAACACCGCGATGGTCTCGGTGCCCTCGGTGAGACCGCCGATGTAGTACAGCGATTTCCTGCCTCTCAGCTCCGTCGACAGGCCGCGCCTGGAGGCCATGGCGGCATAGGCGAGGAACGAGCTGCCGGTGCCCATGAAGCTGAAGGCCAAAAAGGCGGCGGGCAGGGCGTTCGCGGCCGGATCGGCGAGCGCGAAGCCGAACGGCACTGCGGCGTAGAACACGAAGTCGGCGACGATGTCCAAAAAGCCGCCGAGATCGGTCACGCCCTGCCGGCGCGCGAGCGCGCCATCGAGGCCATCGAGGAAGCGGTTGACGAGGATCAGCACCAAGCCCGTGCCGAAGGCGCCGTGGGCGATGGCGGCGACGCCGGCGAGCCCGATCAGAAAGCCGATCACCGTGACCCGGTCGGCGGTCAGCCAGCCGCCCGCGAGCGCCACGCTCAAGCGGTCCAGAGGCGGATCGATCCAGCGGCGCAACCTTGCGTCGAGCACGACGGTGCGCCTGCAGCGACCGCTCGGGCGTCAGCCGACCTCGCGGCTGTCCGCCGACCTCGGCTTGCCGAGATCGACCACGCGCTCGCTGGCCTCCCTGCGCATGTCGGCCGGCGACGCCTTGGCCTGCTCATGCCGTCGGCGCAAGCGGCTGGCCGCGACCACGCTCACCGGCAGGGTCGCCAGATAGACCACGCCGACCGCCAGCAGCGTCAGCCATGGGGCGCTCGACAGGGCGGCGACAAGCAGGCCTACGAAGATCAGCGTCGGCAGGATCCACTCCGGCTTGACCCGCAGCATGGCCATCTTGATCGAGAAGGTCGGCACGCGGCTGACCATCATCAGCGCCACGAACACGGTGGCCAGCGCGTTCAGCGCCCAGATTCGCGGCCACTCCGCCTGCAACGCGAACGCCATGATCATCGGGATCATCACGCAGCCGGCGGCAGCGGGCGCCGGCATGCCGGTGAAGAACCGGCTCGTCCAGGCCGGCCGGTCGGGATCCTCGAGCTCGGTGTTGAAGCGCGCCAGGCGCAGCGCGCAGCAGGTGGCGAACAGCAGGACCAGCGCCCAACCTGCCCCCTTCACCTGATTGAGCGACCACAGATAGACCAGGAGCGCCGGCGCGACGCCGAAGCTCAGGAAATCAGCCAGCGAATCCAGCTGCGCGCCGATTTTGGAGGTGATCTTGAGCAGCCGGGCGGAGCGGCCGTCCAACCCGTCGAGGACGCCCGCGAGCACGATCAGCGCCACCGCCAGCTCGAAGCGCCCGTCGAGCGCGTAGCGGATCGAGGTGAGCCCGGCGCACAGGCTCAGCACCGTGAACATGTTGGGTACGAGATGGATCAGCGGCTGCGCGCGCAACCGCCGCGTTCGGCGCGGCCGCTGGGCAAACATCAGCTGCGCCTCCAGCCGCGCGGCGCGACGTTGCGCCGGCCGTCGGCCAGCACCGTCTCGCCGCCGATCGCCCGCTGCCCGACCGCAACCAACGGCACGACGCCCTGCGGCAGATAGACGTCGCAGCGGCTGCCGAATCGGATCAGCCCGACCCGCTGGCCGGCCTCGACCACCTCGCCCTCCTCGACGAAGCGCACGATCCGCCTGGCCACCAGGCCTGCGATCTGGACGAAGCCATAGGCGTCGCCGCCGGTGGTCTCGATCCGGAAGGACTGCCGCTCGTTCTCGTCCGAAGCCTTGTCGAGGGCGGCGTTCAGGAACCTGCCGGGATGGTAGGCGAGCCGGGTGATGCGGCCGCCGACCGGGGCGCGGTTCACATGCACGTCGAAGATGTTCAGAAAGACGCTGACGCACGTCCTGGGCTGCTCGCCGAGCTCCATCTCCGGCGGTGGATGGCGCTCAGCGATCGCGCTCACCGTGCCGTCCGCGGGGCTCACCACGACGTCATCGCCGACGGGCGTGACCCGCGGCGGATCGCGGAAGAAGAACACCATCCACGCGGTCAGCAGCAGCCCGAACCAGAGCAGCGGCTGGGCAAGGAAGCCCAGCAGGACGCTCAGCACGACGCCGCCCGCGATGAACGGCCAGCCGGCCCGATGAACCGGCACGATGACGCCTTTCAGATGCTCCGGCAGCCTCATGCCCCACCCCGTCGCTCTCCAGCCAGAATGTAACAGCGACGGGGCTGCGGTCCAAGTGCGGCGCGCCCGAGCCCAGCTCGACCTCGGCTCCCTCGTGCCTCACGAGGCTCGAGATCTCGCTGGTCCGGCGAGCAGGGATCGGCGACAGGCGCCTGTCCTGACCGCGCGGGCCGCGTGGCGGTCCAGGCGCCTGTTCTGGTGCGACGCTACGGCCGGCGGGCGAGGCGCGCGACCCGACGGATCCGATCCACGGCCTCCGGCGAAGAGTCCGGGGTGCCCCAGGCCGGTGGGCCGGATCGCAGCGTATGCAGCAGGCTCGCCTCGACGGCGCCGTCCTCCCGCCATGGGCAGTCGGCGCGATGCGCGACCTCGATCAGCACCGGCTCGAGCTCCCATAGGAAATAGCCGCCGAGGACCACCCGGCCGCGGGCGGTCTCGATCGCGAAGACCTCGAGCGGCAGGCGGATCGGCAACGGGCCGAGACGATAGAGCTCGGTCCGGTGGCGGACGGCGCGTACCTCGTGCCAGGCGACATCGATCTTCTGCACCGGCGGCATCGGCACCGCCCGCCAGCTCGGCGCCTCGACCACGAGGCCGGCCTGGGTGACCTCGAGCCGGGTGGACAGCGCCGCATAGCCGACCAGGAGACCCACGAGGCCGGCAAGGGCGAGCGGCAGCCCGATCAGCGCGGCCGAGAGCCCGCCGCTGCCGAGCAGCTCGGGCATCGCCGCGAGCAGCAGGAGGCTCGCGATGCCGAGCGCCGCGACCACGCTGCCCAGCGCGCGGGCGCCGTAGACCTCGGCGGCGCCGGGCCTGAAATGCGGATGTACCGGGACGACTCCGAACATCGGCGTGTCCTCCGATGGTCCGCGGGCAGGATAGCGCCCCAGGATGAACGGAGCGCTAATCGGCGCGCCGGGCGCCGTCTAGCACCGGCGCTCAGGCGGCGCGCACCGCCGCGGTGTCGGAGAAATCGACGACCGGGCCGATCGGCACGATACGGCGATTGATCATCGGGTGGTCATCCCAGTAGTGCCGCTTGACGTGGTCGAGACTGACCGTGCCGGCGACCCCGGGGAGGTGGTAGACGCGGCGTGCGTACGCCCACAAGCTCGGACAGTCGGACAGGCGCCTCAGGTTGCATCTGAGCGCACCCTGGCTGCTGACCCATCCCGATCTCCGGCGCACGGCCCGGGTGCGCGCCTTCATGGATGTGCTGGCGCGAAGCCTCCGACGCGAGCGTCCTCTGCTCGAAGGTCGCGCCGGCCAGTATGAGCGGGCGATCCAACCCCGCTGAGCGGGCCACGCCAGCGCGTCGACGGCTCGCGGTCATCTCTCGCATGAAACCAAGCGTTGGATTTCGCGTGCCGTCGCACCAGTTCGTTCCTTATGCGGTGCGCCCTGGCACCATCAGCCGAAACGAGGGAGGTCGACATGCAAGGGCTTCGAAGCGTCCTGCTTGCGAGCGCCATGGGTATGCTCGCACTACCGAGTGCGCTCGCCCAGCAGAGCGGAGGCGAGCGGCCGTCCTGGGCTCTCGACCGGCCGGATCAGAGCCCCCAAGCCGAGCAACTCGCGCCGGTCTCGCCGCCACCGATCCCGACGGCGCGCGAGGAGCTGCCGATCGACGCGATCGAGCTGCCTGAGGGCTTCGAGGTCGAGGTGTTCGCGAGCGGGCTTGCCAATGCGCGCTCCATGACCGTTGGCGACGACGGCACGGTGTTCGTCGGCACGCGTCTGGTCGGCCGCCTCTACGCGGTCACGGAGGAGAACGGCGAGGCCGTGGTGACCACAATCGCCGAGGAGCTGCACCGGCCGAACGGGGTGGCGTTCAAGGACGGCGCGCTCTACGTCGCCGAGCTCTCGCGCATCCTCCGTTACGACGACATCGAGGGCCAGCTCGACGATCCGCCGGAGCCAGCCGTCGTCTACGACGATCTGCCCAAGGACGAGCCGCATGGCTGGAAGTTCATCGCCATCGGTCCGGACGACAAGCTCTACGTGCCGGTCGGCGCGCCCTGCAACATCTGCGATCCGCCCGATACCCATGCCCAGATCCGCCGGATCAACCTCGACGGCAGCGGCGCCGAGGTGATCGCGCGCGGCGTGCGCAACACGGTCGGGTTCGACTGGCACCCCGAGACCGGCGAGCTCTGGTTCACCGACAACGGCCGCGACTGGCTCTCGGAGAGCATCCCCAACGATGAGCTCAACCGGGTCACGGGTTCGGACGAGCATTTCGGCTATCCCTACTGCCACCAAGGGAACGTCCTGGACGACCAGTTCGGCTGGGGCATGGACTGCGCCGAGTACAAGGAGCCGGCGGCGCTGCTCGGACCCCACACCGCCGCGCTCGGGGCCGAGTTCTACGACGGGACGATGTTCCCCGAGGAGTATCGCAATCAGCTGTTCATCGCCCGTCACGGGCCCTGGAATCGGACCGTCAAGGACGAGGGCGGCGACGTGATCGTGGCCAAGCTCGACGACCAGGGCAACGCGGTCGCGCTCGAGCCCTTCATGACGGGTCTTTTGCAGAACAACGAGTATCTCGGTCGGCCGGTCGATCTTGAGGTGCTGCCCGATGGCTCTTTGCTGGTCTCCGACGACTACAACGGCGCCATCTACCGCATCACCTATGGCGGCTGAGTGGCTCTTTGGATTGCGCCGGACGGGCCGAGGGTCCGTCCGGCCGACCCTCGCCGCAATCGTGGTTCTGGCCATCGCCGCCTGGGACTGCGTGGGCTTGCCGGCGTCGGCGCAGAGCCTGGACGATCGTCTCGAGACCTGCACCGGCTGCCATGGCGCCGACGGCCGATCGGATCAGCCCGAGACGCCTTCGCTCGCCGGGCAGCCCGCCGATTACCTGGTGGTCCAGCTGTTCCTGTTTCGCGAGAAGCTCCGGCCGGCGACGGTGATGACGCCGTTCGCCGAAGACCTCTCCGACGCGGAGCTGCAGGAGCTGGCCGACCACTTCGCCGCGCTGGAGCCGACACCGCCAAGGAACGACCCCGATCCGGAGGCTTACGCGCGCGGCGCGGCGATCGCGAAGGAGCATCGTTGCGCCTCCTGCCACCTCCGGGCTTTCAGTGGCGCAGGCCAGGTGCCGCGCCTCGCCGGCCAGCGCGAGGACTATCTCGAGAAGGCGCTGCGCGACTACAAGAGCGGCGAGCGGCCGGGCTACGAGCCGGCGATGGCCGAGGTCATGGCCACGATCCCGGCGTCGGAGATCGCCGGCCTCGCTCACTTCCTGGCGCACTTCGATCCGGAGCAGAGCGAGCGACCGGGCGCTTCGGGCCGGCGCGCGCCCGGCTCCACCTCCAATTGAGGTTTCCTGGACGCGCCGGCGTGAAGGCCTCTAGCAACCGTCAGACCGAGAGCTCGGCCTTCAGGTGCTCGGCCAGGCGCAGCGCCAGGGCGACGATGGTGAGTGTCGGATTGGCGCTGCCGCCGGTGGGAAACACCGAGCTGCCGGCGACGTAGAGGTTGGTGAGGCCGTGCACACGGCAGTGGCGATCGACCACGCCCCGCCTCGGGTCGTCCGCCATCCGGGTCGTGCCCATGGGATGGTAGCCGCCGCTCAGCTCGTCCGACCATCCGGCCTTGTCGTCCTGGAGCCAGGCCTCGATCTGGATACGACCGAGGCCGGTGCGGCCGAACTCCTTAGCCAGGGCCTCGTGCGTCCGGAGCAGCGAGCGCCTGTCGAGGTCGGTCAGGCGCCAGTCGAGCCTGATCCGCGGCATACCCAGCGCATCGCGCTCGCCGTCCAGCAGCACCCGGCTGTCGGGATTGGGCGCCTGCTCGGCGAAGCTCCAGAGCCGGAAGCTCCCGGCCGCGGGCTGGTAGTCGCGCACGCCGAACCGGCCGAGCAGCCCGGCGAAGGTGTCGTCGATGTCGAACAGCGTCGTCTTGAGGTCGCCAATGAGGTCGTCCGGGGACGCGCCGCGCTCGACCGAGTTCCAGATCCGCCGCAGGGCCGCGTAGCCCGAGTCGCCGATGTTGTCGGCCGTCACGCTGGCGTCGTAGTTCAGGAGGCCCTCGGCGTGCTGCGTCTGCTCGCTCAGATGCATGCAGCCCAGGACCGAGTGCCCGCGGCGCGGCGCCAGGCGCAGGTTGTAATCGTAGAAGGCGAGAAACGCCGGATCGGCGACCAGGGCGCGCGCCGCGACGATGTGCGGATGCTCCATGAAATACCGGCCGACGACGCCGTGCCCGTTGCCGAGCCCGTCCCTCGCCTGTCGGTTCGAGGCCAGCAGCAGGCGCGGGTTCTCGAGCCCGCCGCAGGCCAGGACGTAGCTCCGGGCGTGCACCACGAACCGCTTGCTCTCCAGGGTCGAAAGGCGCAGCGCAGAAACCTGCGAGAGCCCCTCGCCCGCCTCGATCTCGACCGCGCTCGCATGCAAGAGGACGTCGAGATTATCGGCCCGCTCCAGCTCGGTGCGGTAGACCTCGCCGAACCGGGTCGGCGGGCTGTACTGCCAGACAAGGCTCTCGACCCTATCGGGCGCGAAGGGCACCAGCGTCTCGCCTTCGAGCAGCCAGTCCTCGCCCCGGTACTCGAACGGCCCGAGCTGGCAGATCTCCTGGGCCTGGCGGTAGAACGGCGCGAGATCGGCGAGCATGATCGGCCAGCCGCTGTGCGGCACCCAGTCGCGCGCCTCGAAGTCGATCGCGTCGAACGGCCGGCAGCGCCCCTCCCAATGGTTGGTGGTGCCGCCGAACATGCGAAGGCGGCAGATGTCCAGATCGAAATAGGGCAGGCCGACGTTCTGGCCCTTGAAGAGGTCCTGGACCTGCTCCTCGAACTCCAGCCCGCCGCTCTCGACCAGGCACACGCGGATGCCCGTGCCGGCTAGCGCCCGCGCGATCGTGATGCCCGCCGCGCCGGCGCCGACGACGCACAGGTCGCACTCGATCACGGCGCCGGCCTCGAGCTCGCGCGCGTCCCGCAGCATCGCCCTCACGCCCCTTCTGCGCTCTTCCGGGGGTCAACCCCCGCGCGAAGTAGCTCTAGCACGAAACCATCGTCGGGCGACACATGCAACGTGCAGGTGGGGTGATCGGCGGCGGCGTGGTCGGCTGCTCAGTGCTCTACCATCTGACCAAAGCCGGCTGGCGCGGCGTCGTCTTCTAGAGCGCGGCGGCTCCACCTCGCACGCCCCGGTGGCATGCCCACTCTGAACGCCGACCCAACGTCGCCAAGCTCCAGGACCACACAATCCGCCTCTACGAGGAGATCGAGCGCCTCTCCGGCCGGCCCTGCGGCGTGCACCTGACCGGCGGCGTCATGCTCCGCCGGCAAGGCCGCGGTCGCACGTGGCAGCTACCTCGGCATTTCGACTGCCGAGGCGAAACGCCTGTTCTCCCTGTTTGACGAGAAGCATTTCCGGAAGCGGCCGGCTCAGGCGCTCCGGCGCTGCGCTTCGTGGCGTCCCTCGGCGAACTCCTCGATGATCTTGGCGTTGAACGCCGGAAGATCGTCGGGTTTGCGGCTGGTGATCAGGCCCTGCTCGACCACCACCTCGCGGTCGACCCAGCTCGCCCCGGCGTTCTCGAGGTCAGTCCGCACCGACGGCCAGGAGGTCACGGTCCGACCGCGTACCACGTCGGCCTCGATCAGCATCCAGGGGCCATGGCAAATCGCGCCGACCGGCTTGCCGGCCTGGAAAAAGGCACGCACGAACTCCACCGCCTTGGGCTCGAGCCGGAGCTTGTCCGGATTGATCTGCCCGCCCGGCAGCACGAGCCCGTGGTAGTCGTCGGGCCTGGCCTGCTCGAGCGCCACGTCGACCGGCACCTCCTGGCCCCAGTCGGTGTAATCCCA
>Ga0299914_10000942_pt1 | contig 18448 bp, 16 predicted proteins | sample RVTome_10_FD_201361 | JGI IMG/M metagenome (GOLD analysis project Ga0299914, IMG submission 201361) | Soil microbial communities from uranium-contaminated site in the Upper Colorado River Basin, Wyoming, United States - RVT153D57 (version 2) ...
GGTGACCACCGAGTCCAACTTGATGCCGGCATCCTCCAGCAGCTTCTGGACGCGCTGGGTCTCCCGCACCCGCTCACCGATGATCTTGGTGCGATAACGGGTGAGGTCGCGCAGCTTGGCGATGTCGGCGGGGGGGATGAACGAGCCGCGCAGCAGACCGCACTCGAGCAGCTGGGCCAGCCACTCGGAGTCCTTCACGTCGGTCTTGCGGCCCGGGAGGTTCTTGAAGTCGCACGTATCGCTTGGAGTATCAGGCGTCGACGGCGCAGTGGCACTCGGAGCGGCGCGCCACCCGCCCGAAGGTGTCCAGGCTCGCAGCAAGCGACGCGCTGCGTGACTACGTGCAGGACCGCCTGGCCGGCATGATCGCGAGGCCTGACGGCGAGCTGGTGGCAGGCCCTGATGTGCGTTGGATCGGCCGTCGCCACGGTCGCCGCAAGGACCGACGCTGGGCCAAGTCGTGGAGCCCCGAGCAGATCTCGAACCGACTTCGGGTCGACTTTCCCGATGATGAGTCCATGCGGATCTCGCACGAGGCCATCTACCAGGCGCTCTATGTCCAAGGTCGTGGCGCGCTTCGCCGAGAGTTGGCCGCCTGTCTGCGGACCGGGCGAGCACCGCGAGTGCCCCGGGCACGGACTCGGGGACGCGGCTAGAAGTTCGTCAGTCCCGAGATCATGATCAGCGAACGTCCCGCCGAGGCCGAGGACCACGCCGTTCCCGGGCACTGGGAAGGGGACCTCATTCTCGGGCTCGGGAGCTCGGCGATCGGGACCCTCGTCGAGCGCACCACCCGGTTCGCGATGCTGCTGCACCTGCCGCGCATGGAAGGCCACGCGAAGGCCCCCGGGCTCACAACGGTCCCGCACTCGCTGGACACGGGGCCGAAGCCGTCCGCGACGCTATCGCCGCCTCGATCACGAGGCTGCCAGAGCAGCTGCGCCGATCACTGACCTGGGACCAGGGCGCCGAGATGGCCCAGCACGCCCAGCTGCGGGTGGACACAGGCCTGGCAATCTACTTCTGCGACCCCCAGTCGCCCTGGCAGCGCGGATCGAACGAGAACACCAACGGCCTGCTGCGCCAGTACTTCCCGAAGGGCACCGACCTCGCCAAGCACAGCGTCGGTGACCTCGCCGCCGTTGCCGCCGCGCTCAACAGCCGCCCACGCAAGACCCTCGGTTGGAAGACACCGGCCGAGGCCCTCGATGAGCTTCTACGCTCCGCCCACCAAGGCAGCGTTGCGACGACCCCATGAACCTGGGCAGTTCACCAGCGTGCGCTACGGCGAACGGCTCGCCGAGATCGACGCGGTTCCCTCGATCGGCTCGGTCGGCGACTCGTACGACGCCTTGGCCGAGACCGTGAACGGGCTCTACAAGGCCGAGCTCATCCGAGGGCCCGGACAGGGGCCGTGGCGCACCGTTGAAGAGGTCGAGCTGGCCACCCTGGGATGGGTGCACTGGCACAACACCCAGCGGCTGCACGGCTACCTCAACGACGTCCCACCAGCAGAGTTCGAGGCGGCCTACGCTGCCCAACACACCGACCAGACCCTGGTTGGAATCCAATAACCCGAGCCTCCATCAGACCCAGGGCGATTCAGTGTTCCTGCAGGCACAGACTCACTCTCGACAGACCTGCGCGGGTCCCACCAGGGCCGGTGCCTTGCGTCCAAACCTCGCACCGAGCCGGCGGGCCGGAGGTCTCGAGCCCGGTGTTGGGGACCTTCGGCCCTGGTGGCCGGGCCACCCCGGTGGCGACGCTGGGACCCGGAGGGAACGCGGATCGTCAGGTCAGGGTCCGCACGCTTCGTGCCTCAACGCAGCCGATCGGAGGAGCGATCGTGGCCACAGACGCACCTTTCACTGACATCCTCGTCCCCCTCGACGGGTCAGCGGCCGCGGGGCGGGCTCTCCGCCCCGCCGTCGACCTCGCGACCCGCACCGGCGTTCCCCTGCGCGCACTGCGACGCGCCCTGTCCGACGAGAAACAGGAGGCCACCGATTACCTGGCTGCCGTCGCCGATCGCTGCGCGGCGACGATCGATCTCGCGACCCAGGTCGTGGACCGTGAGAGCATCCCCGACGCCATCATCGAAGGACTCGGGCCGGGCACCCTCGTGTGCATGTCCTCGCACGGGCGCGGCGGCCTTTCCCGGGCGGTCATCGGGAGCGTCACCGAAGCACTGCTGCGCTCCCTCGACCGACCAGCGCTGGTGGTCGGCCCGCACCTGGTCGAGACAGCCACCTTCACCGGGCGGATCGTGGCCTGCATCGACGGCTCCCACGAATCCCGGCGCACGCTGGCACCAGCGCGCGAGTGGGCCGCCACCCTCGAGCTGCCGCTGTGGCTCATGGAGGTCGTCGAGCCGGGCGCGCTGCCGGGCTGGGCCACGCACGAGGACGTCGTCGAGTCGGCTCACGTCGCAGCGCTGGCGGCGGAGTTGGACGGCGTGGAGGGCTGGGACGTCCTGCACGACACGGATCCGGCCCGCGCCCTGGTCGCCATGGCCGCATCGCCCTCGACCCCCACCGCCCTCCTGGTGATGGACACCCACGGCCGCAGCGGTTGGGATCGCTTGCGGCTCGGGAGCGTCACCACCGCCACGGTGCACGCTGCCACCGTGCCTGTGCTGGTCGTTCCCGCCGCGCCATCCGCCACCCTCGGCGCGTCGGGGCGGGGTTGACGGGTTGTTCGGTGGTCCCTCGGATGGACGACCAGCCGACGTTTGGGCCCTTTGGCCCTACCGGCCCGGGCTCCGAAACCCGGAGGATGGCGGTTGGCTGCGAGGCGTGAGAGGGAGCCGAGAGGCTGAGAGGCTGAGTGAACTCACCGTTGGTGACTGATCTCAGCGACCCCAGCACCTGATCCGGGCAATGCCGGCGAAGGGAGATCGTCTCGCAGTCGCTCGCGTGTCGGGCAGCACGGCGAGCCGACCACGCATCCCGCATGCCGCGAAGGGGTGATGAGTGTCCCGGCTCCACGAGGTGCAGATCAGTGCCCTGCCGATGGATCGGCTCCGTGCCGTCATCGGCGAGGAGCGGCTGCGGTCATGGCGGGCGGTCGCGGCGGCGGTCCGGGACGCCTTGGCTGGCCGCACGGTGTGGAACGTGAACGCCACCGCCGTTGGCGGTGGCGTCGCGGAGATGCTCCAGGTGGTGCTCGCCTATGCCCGCGGTGCCGGGATCGACACCCGCTGGCTTGTGATCGAGGGCGACGCCGAGTTCTTCCTCATCACCAAGCGTTTGCACAACCGGCTTCACGGGGCCGCGGGTGACGGCGGGCCGCTCGATGCCGCCGAGCATGCCGTGCTCGAGCGCGGGTGGGCGGCGAACGCGGCGCGGCTCGTAGGCGTCGTGCGGCCCGGCGACATCGTGATCCTCCACGATCCGCAGACCGCCGGGTTGGTCGATGCACTGCGCGGCGGGGGAGCGACAGTGGTGTGGCGCTCCCACATCGGCGCCGACATGGTCAATGGGCGTGTCGCGCAGGCGTGGGAGTTCCTGCGGGGGTGGCTCGAGCCCGCCGACGCCTTCGTGTTCTCCCGGCGTGCACACGTCCATGCCTGGATGCCCGAACCGAAGGTGGCGATCATCCCGCCGTCGATCGACCCGCTCTCGCCCAAGAACCAGCCGCTCGACCATCCTACGGTGCGGGCGATCCTGGGCCGGACCGGGTTCCTCGACCCGGGTGCGGGCGGCGCGCCGATGTTCCAGCGGCGCGACGGCTCGCCGGGCGCCGTGGCGCGGCGAGCGGCGTTTCCGCGGCGCGGTGCCGTGCCCACCGGCGACACCCCGCTGGTCGTTCAGGTCTCCCGCTGGGACCGCCTCAAGGACATGGCCGGCGTGCTGCGAGCGTTCGCCGACCACGTCCCTCCGCCGGCTCACCTGGCCCTGGTCGGCCCCGCGGTCGATGGCGTCGTCGACGACCCCGAGGGATCAGCGGTCCTCGCCGAGTGCGTCGCCGCCTACGACCGGCTGCTGCCGGGACCGGTGCAGGCCCGGGTGCACCTCGTGTCGCTTCCGGTGGACGATCCCGACGAGAACGCGGTGATGGTCAACGCGTTCCAGCGCCATGCCGCGGTCGTGGTGCAGAAGAGCCTCCAGGAAGGCTTCGGGCTGACCGTCACCGAAGCCATGATCAAGGCCCGGCCGATCGTCGCCAGCCGGGTCGGCGGCATCCAGGACCAGATCCGCCACGAGCGCGAGGGCCTCCTGGTCGACGATCCCGCGGATCTCGCCGGGTTCGTCGCCGCCGTCAACCGCCTCCTCACCGACCCCTCCCTCGCCGAGCGCCTGGGCGAGGCGGCCCACATCCGGGCCGTCGAGGACTTCGTCGGCGACCGCCACCTCACACGCTACGCCGACCTGCTGCTGGGCCTTGGTGCCGCGTCGACCCCGAGGCCGGGGGTGGGGCTGGTGCGCAGCCCGCGCTGATGGTCGATCGGCCGCAGGTCGGGGACCTTGGCCCCTGGGCGCCAGCGTGCCGGCTGCGCCAGCGTGGGTTGGTGGAGGTGACGTGATGCCTGACGGAGTCTTGCAGTGGTACGACGTTCGCCGGGGGGAAGGTCGGGTGGTGCGGGGTGGCCGCCAGTATCCGGTGCGGGCCGCGGACGTGGAGCCCGATGCCCGGGTGCCCGGGGCGCGCGTGCACTTCGATGTGAAGCGGCACGAGGGCGTGAACGTCGCGGCGAACGTACGGTTGCGCCCGGGCACGCGGGTCTCGCCGCCTCAGCGGCGCTTCGGCGACATGAGCGGCGCCCGGCGGCCCGACACCCGCGGCACCGCGCCGTTTGCCCGGCCCCACCCGGAGATGGGGCACCGCCTGGCGTCCCGGCCGCGCACGGTCGCCGAGCGATGGGCGGCACTGATCGCGGCGAGCGACATCGAGGGCGCGATGCTGCTCTACGCGCCAGATGCTGTCGTCCACACCGGCGACGGCGATGTGCGCGGCCGGCGACTGCACGGCTGGCTGTCCACCAGCGGCCTGTTGGGGCACATCCGGGCAGTAGAGACCGCCGGCGCCGATGACCAGGTCATCGTGCGGTGGCGGGGTCCGGACGACCGTGTGGCCAGCTCGTGGCTGCGGGTCGAGCATGGAAAGATCGCTGAGCAGTGGATGGCGGGCCGCCGCCCCCGCGGCCGGCGTGGGCCTCCTCCCGCGGTTGAGCCATCGGTCGAGGTCGTGGCCCGGGACGTTCGGGCCGAGACGGCGCGCGACTACGCCGAGCGGAAGGTGCGGCGGGTGATCGAGGCGATCGGTGCGCCGATCCTGCATGCTCGGGTCAAGCTGACCATGGCCCCCGACCCCGCGGTCGAGCGCCCGGCACGCGCCGAGGCCGCCCTAGATGTGAACGGCCAACTGGTCCGGGCGCGCGTCGCGGCGCACACGCTGCACGAGGCCGTGGACCTGCTCGAGCCCCGCCTGCGAGGTCGCGCCCTGCACGCTGCGGAACGGGTGCGGACGCTCCATCTGCGTCCGCCGGAGACCGAACCGGGGGAGTGGCGTCACGGGGAGGCGCCGAGCGACCGGCCCGGCTGGTACGACCGCCCCCGCGAGCAGCGGGAGGTGGTCCGCCGCAAGACCTTCGCCCTGGATGAGCTCACCGTGGACGAGGCCGCCTTCGACATGGGGATGCTGGATGTGGACTTCTACCTGTTCTACGAGCTGGCGACCGGCGTGGACGCGGTGCTGCACCGGCGGGAGGACGGCCGGCTGGCGCTGCGCCGGCTGCACCCCGTCGACCTCGCGCCCGCCGCCGAGGCCGCGGACGTCGTGCTCGAACCCGACCCGGCGCCCCCGCTGACGCTGCGGGACGCCATCGAGTGGCTCGATGTCGCCGGCGAGCCGTTCGTGTTCTTCCGCAACCACGACTCCGGTCGGGCCAACGTCGTCTACCGGCGCTACGACGGCCACTACGGCCTGATCGTCCCCGCGGATGAGCCTCCGCCGACGGCCGAGCCGTCGACCGCCCGGCGGCGGCTGCGCGACGAGCTCGCCCGCCTGGAAGCCGTGCGAGCCGCGCTGGAGGGCGAGGGGCTCGCCGAGGAGAGCGAAGCCGCCAGCGTGGCAGAGACCTCCACCATCGACCAGCACCAGGCCGACCTCGGCACCGAGACCTTCGAACGCGAACGCGACCAGTCCCTGCTCGAAGACATCGACCACGAGATCGCCGACGTGCAACGCGCGGTCGCCCGGCTCGACCGCGGCACCTACGGCCGCTGCGAGGCGTGCGGTGCTCAGATCCCCGACGAGCGGCTGGTGGCCGTGCCGGCCGCCCGGTTCTGCCTCGAACACCAGGCTGCGGCCGAGATCATCACCGGCCTCGTGACCTGAGCGAACGGGCGGCCAACGATGATGTGGCGCCCTGATGAATCGACCGGCCAGGACGGTCGCAACGCTGCCGGTTGGGACCACTGGCCCTACCACCCGCCCGGTGCAGCCCGGTTGGATGAGGATCATGGTGTACGTCGCCGTTGCTGTGGTGTGGCTCGTGGTTGGTGCCGCCGTTGGCCTGCTCGAGGCGCGCCACGGTCACTGGCGTCACAGCTGGGTGGTGTCGGCGATCCTGGGCCCGTTTGCCCTCGCTCTCGCCATAGAGCGCCGGCAGCTCACACCGCCGTCGCCGACGGTGCTCACAACGGGTCGGGCGCGGCGTGGGCCGGTCGATCTTCTCCTCGGGTTCGACGGTTCGACAAGCTCGATGGAAGCCGCAGCGCTCGCCATCGGGTTGTTCGGGCCGCGACTACGCAGGGTGACGCTGGCCACCGTGCTCGACGTCGACACCGCGGCACCGCACGCCGACAGCACGCTCTACCCCGAGCCATGGCCCGAGGAGCAGGCCGCGCGCCATGACCTCGACACCGCCGTGTCGTCGCTCGAAGCGGACTTGGGCATCAAGGCGGGTTCGGTGATCCTGGCCGGTGCGCCCGCCGACGCGCTCGAGCGGTACGCGATCGACGAGGGCTACGAAGTGCTCGTCATCGGCTGCCGCGGCAAAGGGCTGTCGAAACTGCTGCTCGGCAGCTGCGCATCGACGCTCGCGTGCAAGACAAAGGTGCCCGTGATGCTCATCCCGGCGGCGGCACCAACCACATCTTCGCCGAGCACGCCGGCACCATCGAAGGCCCCGGCCACCAGGCGGCACGGTGATAAAGGTGCAGACCTCCGTTCGCCCCACGGTGGGTGACGCCTGGCACGCCCTCGACACGGGCGAGGTGGAGCGGCTGCTCGACACTGGAGGGCACGGCCTCGGCGCTGTCGAGGCGCAGGCACGCCTGGCACATCACGGGCCCAACCAGCTCGAGGAAGAACCTCCACCGCCGCCGGTGCTGGTGTTCCTACGCCAGTTCCGCAGCCCGCTCATCTTCATCCTCCTCGCCGCGCTCGCCGTGACCGTGCTGCTGGGCGAGCATCTCGACGCGTCGGTGATCGCGGCAGTGCTGGCGCTCAATGCAGTGATCGGGTTCACCCAGGAGCGCAAGGCGGAAGGGGCGGTGCGAGCCCTCATGCAGCTCGTGGTTCCTCACGCCCGCGTCGTCCGCGACGGCCGGGAACACGAGGTCGACAGCCGCCAGGTCGTCCCCGGCGATGTCGTGCTGCTCGAGTCGGGCATGCGGGTGCCCGCGGACCTGCGGCTGGTGTCGGTGAACGCGCTGCAGGTCGACGAGTCCCTGCTGACCGGCGAGTCCGTGCCGGTGACCAAGCAGGTCGAACCGGTGGACCCGTCGTCCCGGTTGCCGGATCGGGCGTGCATGGCCTACACCGGCGCAACGGTCACCGCCGGCCGCAGCACGGGCGTCGTCGTCGCCACCGGCGCGGCGACCGAGCTCGGAGCGATCGCCGGGCTGATGCGCGGCGAAACGACGAGCCAAACACCGCTCCAGCGGCGCATGGACCACTTCGCCAAGGTCGTCGGACTGGTGGTGGGAGGGGCGGCCGTCGTCGCCTTCGCCAGCGGTGTGGCGCTGGGCGAATCGGCGAACGACATGTTCCTCGTCGCCGTCGCCCTGGCGGTGTCGGTGGTACCGGAAGGCCTGCCCGTCGCGGTGACCATCACGCTCGCCGTCGGGGTGCGCCGGATGGCGGGCCGCAATGCCATCCTGCGCCGGCTCCCGGCGGTGGAGACGCTGGGCAGCACGACCGTGATCGGCTCGGACAAGACCGGGACGCTCACCGAGAACCGCATGACCGTCGAGGACATCTGGACCGCCGGCCACCACTACGTCCTCGCCGGCGGCGCACCCGGCGGAGAGTTCCTCGAAGGCGACGAACCCGCCGCCATCGAAGACGAGCGCGCCCTGCACCTCACGCTGCTCACCGGCGTGCTGACCAACGAAGCCGACGTTCACTGGTCCCACGACGAGCTGGTCACCACGGGCGACCCCACCGAGATCGCCCTCCTCCTGTCGGCACTCACCGCCGGCCTCGAAGCGCACGACGCTCGCACCGCCTACCCGATGTTCGCCGAGATCCCCTTCGAACCAGCCCAGCAGTACTCCGCCAGCGTCCGCAGCAGACACGGCAAGCACACCGTGTTCGTGAAGGGCGCCCCCGAGCGGGTCATCGCCATGTGCTCGGAGGTCCTCACCGACGACGGACCCGTGCCCCTCGACCCCGGCGTCGCGGCCGACGCGGCACAAGAGCTCGCCGCCCAAGGCCAGCGGGTCCTCGCCTTCGCCTACCGCCCCCTACGCGAGCAGCTGACCGAGCCCGACCTCCACGAACCCCAGCAACTGACGCTGCTCGGGCTCCAAGCGATGATCGACCCTCCCCGCGCCGGCGTCCAGGAAGCCATCGCCGCCTGCCAGGACGCCGGCATCCGCGTCGTGATGATCACCGGTGACCACGTCGAGACAGCACGGGCCATCGCCGACAAGCTCGGCATCAGCCGGCCAGGCCAGGACGACGCGGTCACCGGCGCCGAGCTCGCCAACCTCGACGACGACCAGCTCACAGCGCGGGTGGAGCGGACCGCCGTGTACGCCCGGGTGTCGCCCGAGGACAAGCTCCGGATCGTGCGCGCCCTGCAGCGTCAAGGCGAGGTCGTGGCCGTCACCGGCGACGGGGTCAACGACGCGCCCGCCCTCAAGGCAGCCCAGATCGGCATCGCGATGGGCGAGAAAGGGACCGACGTCGCCCGCGAAGCCTCCGAGATGGTGCTCGCCGACAACAACTTCGTCTCCATCGTCGCCGCCGTCGAGGAGGGGCGAGTCACCTTCGACAACATCCGCAAGGTCACCTTCTTCCTCGTCTCCACCGGCGCCGCCGAGATCACCGCCATCCTCGTCGCCGTCTGGCTGCAGTGGCCACTCATCCTCCTCCCCGCCCAACTGCTGTGGCTCAACCTCGTCACCAACGGCCTCCAGGACGTGGCACTCGCCTTCGAACCCGCCGAGAAAGGCGTGCTGCGCCGCCCACCCCGCCCGACAGGAGGCGGCGTCCTCGACCGCCTCATGTGGGAACGCGTGGTCATCGCCGGGCTAGTGATGGGTGCCGGCATGCTCGCCATGTTCCGCTGGGAGCTCAACACCACCGACTCGCTCATCCGCGCCCAAACCGTGGCCCTCACCACCATGGTCGTCTACCAGATCTTCCAAGCCGGCAACTCCCGCTCCGAGACCGAATCCATCCTGCGACGCAGCCCGTTCTCGAACCGGTTCCTCTTCCTCGCCACCGCCGCCGCCCTCGGCATCCACATCGCCGCCCTCTACCTGCCACCCACGCAATACGTACTCCGCATCGAACCGATCGAACTCGTCGCCTGGCTGCGCATCGTCGCCATCGCCACCAGCATCCTCATCGCCATGGAGCTCCACAAACTTCTCCGGCAGCGCCCGGATGGCAGAGGGCGCTGAGCCGTCGTTTCCTTCCAGGAGCACCACCAGACCGGGAGGTGGCGTAGGGTCGTTGGCCCCTGGCGGTCGTGCGTGCCGTGTGCTTTGAGTAGCAGGGATGCCAGGGCCACCCCGCCGCGACGAGCCCACCGGTTACTTCCGGGCGGTCGCGGTCGACTTCGACGGGACGCTGGCCGAGGGCGGACGGCCTGATACCGGGGTGCTGGAGGCGCTGGGCGAGGTGCGGGCCCGCGGCCTGCGGGTCGTACTGGTGACAGGGCGGATCCTGGCGGAGCTGCGCAACACCTTCCCGGATGTCGACGAGCATGCAGACGCCGTCGTCGGGGAGAACGGGGCGGTGGTCACGGGTCCGGCGGGGACGCGGCTGCTCGCGTTGCCGGTGACCGAGAAGCTGGCCGCGGCGCTTGCGGCACGGGATGTGGGCTGTCGGCGGGGCGAGGTGCTGGTGGCGTGCGGCGGTGACAACGAGCACGTGGTGCTCGACGAGGTGCGCCGGTTGGGCGTGGATTACCAGCTGGTACGCAACCGCAGCGAGCTGATGGTTCTGCCCGCCGGGGTGTCCAAGGGCATCGGCCTGGTCGAGGCGCTGGGCGATCTCGGGCTGTCGGCGCACAACGCGATCGCCATCGGGGATGCCGAGAACGATCACGCGCTGCTGGAGGCGGCGGAGGTGGGCGTCGCGGTCGCCAACGCGGTCGACTCGATCAAGCACCATGCCGATGCCGTGCTCGACCTCCCTGACGGTGCCGGGGTCGCGGCGTTCGTGCGAGGACCGGTGGTGGCGGGCCGGCAGCGATGGTGCCCGGGCCGATGGCGGGTCAGCCTGGGGCGCGACGAGGGCGGCGGGGTGGTGGACCTGCCGGCCTCGCAGATCAACGTCCTGGTAACCGGCGGGACCGGGGAGGGAAAGTCCTACGTCGCCGGGCTCGTCGCCGAGCAGCTGATCGGGCTCGGGTACACGTTGGTGGTGGTCGACCCCGAGGGCGACCACGCTGGACTCGGGCGCCTGCGCGGGGTGCTGGTCACCGGGGGCGACAGCTATCGCCTGCCGGCCGTGGAGGTCACTGCGCTGATCCGTCACCGGGGCCTCAGCGTCGTGGTGGACCTCTCGGATCTCGACTCGGACGGGCAGGACCGGTACCTGCGTGAGGTGCCGGTCGAGGTGGAGGCGCAGCGCCTCGCCACCGGGGTCCCTCAGTGGGTGATCCTCGACGAGGCCGACCGCTCGCTGGGGCGGGCGGGCGTGTCGTCGGCGGTGTTCGACCCGGCCGAGAAGGGCTACTGCCTGGTGACCTGGCGTCCCCAGGACCTGTCCGTCAGCGTGGTGGGTGGCATCGACGCGGTGATCGCGCTGACCTCCCCCCGACCCGCGGGCCCGGTGGTGGACATCGCCGCGGCTGTCGCCGACGTCTCGCGATCGGCGATGGCGGCGCTGCTGACCGGCGGGCCCGGCGGCGCGGTGCTCGCCAACCGCGAGCGCCCCGGGGCCCCGGTGGCGTTTCGTCTCGGTGACCGCACCACCGCCCACCTGCGCCACGAGCACAAGTACGGGCACCGGGGCGTCGCACCCGAGCGCCGCTTCTACTTCCACGCCGCGGATGGTGCGGCCACGGGGGCGGTGGCAGCGAACCTCGCGGACCTCGAAGCCGAGCTCGACCGCTGCGACAGTGCTGTGGTGCGTCACCACTCCAGCCGGGCTGACTTCTCCCGCTGGATCGCGCACGTGCTCCACTGTCCAGCGCTGGCGGCGCGCATCGCCGACGTCGAAGCCACGGTCCGTTCCGAATCGCCGACTGCCACGGTCGACGCCGCCCGCGTCCGCCTGGTCGCGACACTCCAGGCCCGGCGTTGAGGCGGCGTGCGACGATGGTGCCCGTGCCGGTGACGCAGCAGGCCAGCAGCATCGCGTCGCGGGTCCGGGACTCGGCGCAGATCGTGCTGCTCGGCGTCGTCGCCGCGGGCGTGGTGGGCGGGCTCGTGGCCCGGGCGGTGGGCTGGCCCGGGATGGCGGACGTGGTGTGGTCGGCGGTGACCGCCATGGTCCTGCTGACGGAGATGGGTGGCGCGTTGGGGCAGCTGCGCCGGGGCCGGGTCGGTGTGGACGTCGTCGCCCTGCTCGCGCTCGCCGGCGCGCTGGCGCTGGGGGAGCTGCTCGCCGGGGCGATCATCGCCCTGATGGTCACCACCGGGGACGCGCTCGAACAGTTCGCCCGCGGGCGGGCCCGGCGGGAGCTCTCGGCGTTGATGTCGGCGGCGCCCACGGTGGCGCACCGGGTCGCCGAAGGCCTCGTCACCGTCCCGGTCGGCGACGTGCGCGTCGGTGATCTGCTGCTGGTCCGCCCGGGGGAGGTGGTGCCCGTCGACGGCGCCGTCGCTGGTGAGCCCGCCACGGTCGAGGAGTCCGCACTCACCGGGGAGCCGCTACCCGTCGTACGTGGACCCGGCGAGGTGGTGCGGAGCGGCACGGTCAATGCCGGCGGCGCGTTCCGGATGCGGGCCCTGGCCACGGCCGAGCAGAGCGCGTACGCGGGCATCGTGCGCATGGTGTCGGCTGCGATGGCGGAGCGGGCGCCGTTCGTGCGTCTGGCCGACCGGTATGCGCTCGTGTTCGTCCCGGTGACGCTGGCGGTTGCCGGGGTGGCGTGGCTCGCCTCGGGCAGCGCCGTGCGGGCGCTGGCGGTGCTGGTGGTCGCCACGCCGTGCCCCCTGGTGCTGGCCGCGCCGGTGGCGATCGTGTCGGGCATCTCGCGGGCGGCCCGCGCCGGCGTCGTCGTCAAGGACGGCGCCTCGCTGGAGGCACTGGCCGACGTGACGACCGTGCTGTTCGACAAGACGGGGACCCTCACCGCCGGGCGGCCGCGGGTGAGTGGCGTCGTCGCTGCTCCCGGCGAGAACGCGGCCGAGGTCCTGCGCCTCGGCGCCAGCCTCGAGCAGGCCTCCCCGCACGTGCTGGCGGCAGCCATCGTCGCCGAGGCGGAGGCCCGGGGTCTGGCGATGGCCGAGCCCACCCGGGTCACCGAGCTCGCCGGTGCCGGCATCGAGGGCGTGGTCGACGACCGCAAGGTCGTGGTCGGCTCGCAGGCGCACGTCGCCGGCGCGGAGCCGGCGCCGTGGGTACGCCAGGCAGTCCGCCGGGCCCGCCGGGAGGGGCACAGCACGGTGTTCGTCGGGATCGACGGCACGCCTGCGGCGGCGGTGCTGTTGGGCGATGAGATCCGCACCGACACGCCGCGGGCGCTGCGGGGCCTGCGCCGGGCGGGCGCCCGGCGGCTCGTCATGGTCACCGGGGACCATGCCGACGTGGCCGAGCCCGTCGCGTTCGCGCTCGGTCTCGACCAGGTGTTCGCCGACCGCTCGCCCGCGGAGAAGCTCGCCATCGTGCGCAGCGAGTCCGTGGGGGCGAGCACGGCGACCATGGTGGGTGATGGCATCAACGATGCGCCGGCGTTGGCCGCCGCCGACATCGGGGTGGCGCTGGGCGCCCGGGGCGCGACCGCGTCGTCCGAGGCCGCCGATGTGGTGCTGGTCGTCGATCGCCTCGACCGCCTGGCCACGGGGATGCGGGTCGCCCGCCGGGCCCGGGGCATCGCCCGCCAGAGCGTGGTGGCCGGCATGGGCCTGTCGTTCACCGCCATGGGGTTCGCCGCGCTCGGCTTCATACCTCCCGTCGCCGGCGCCGTCCTCCAGGAGGGCATCGACGTGGCGGTCATCCTGAACGCCCTCCGGGTGTTGCGCCGGCCCGGGTGGGAGGCTCCGTCGGCGGCCATCCCCGCGCAGTGGGTCCGCCAGCTCCACGGCGGCCACGCCGAGCTGCGCCCCCTGCTCGACGAGATCCGCCTGGTCGCCGACCAGCTCGACGAGCTCGGCGCCGCCGCTGTCGCCCGGCTGCGGCACGTCACCGGCATCGTGCGGCGGGATCTCATCGGTCACGAGCGCACCGACGAGCTCGATGTCTACCCCGCCGTGGCGGCGTACCTCGGGGGCGACGACCCTCTCGCCTCGATGAGCCGCACCCACAGTGAGATCTTCCACCTCACGGCGATGCTCGAACGCCTCGTCGACGATGTCGGCGATGCCGAGCTGACCGACACCGATCGAGCCGAGGCTCGCCGCATCCTTTACGGACTCGACGCCGTGCTGCGGCTCCACTTCGCGCAGGAAGAGGAGCTCTACAGCGCGCTCATCTCCAGCCCCGACGTCACCACCACGCGATGAGCGCACCAGCCACGGCGTTCGAACAAGGCGGCCCCGGTCGCGAGAGGACGGGACTGTCCCAGAGGACCGTGCGCCGGGCCGCGGCGTCAGCCGGTCGCGCGGAGCTGCTCGTAGAGGCGCCGTTCCTCGTTGGTGGGGTGGTTCGGGGCCGGGGCGGGCGATGGTGACGGTCTCCTCGCCCCCGGATGCGACTTCGGTGAGGGGGACCGTGATGGAGACCTCGATGTCGGCACCGCGGGGTGGGCCCGGGCGGGCCTGCCGGCCGAACAGCCGCTCGAACAACCCGCCGCGCAGACCGAAGCCGATGTCGCCGAAGATGTCGTCGAGGTCGAGGGTGGCCCACAGGTCCTCCGGTGACATCCCGGCCAGGCCCGCGGCGCCGCCGGCGTCGTAGTCGGCCCGGCTCCGGGGGTCAGACAAGACGGCGTAGGCCTCGGCGATCTCCTTGAAGCGCTCCTCGGCGTCGGACTCCTTGCTGCGGTCCGGGTGATACTTCAGCGCCAGGCGCCGGAAGGCGTCCTTGATGGCCTTGTCATCGGCGTCGCGGGGGACACCGAGGATCTCGTAGTAGTCGCGCTGGGCCACGGTCGCCATCGGGAACTCCCGGTCAGAGGTAGCCGCCGCCACCGGCGCGCTCGCGTCCTGCTTGCTCGTCGCCGGAGGTGGGGCCGGGCGCGGCGGTGGCTGGCGTACCAGCGCCCTGGGCGTACAGTGTCGAGCCGACCTCCCGCAGGACGGTCTTGAGCGCCTCGGCGTGCTGGGAAGCCCGGTCCGCGTCCCGGTCGTTCACGGCCGCCTTGGTGTCGCACAGCGCCGCCTCGATGCGGGCCCGCAGGTCGTCGGCGAGCTTGTCGCCGTGGTCGGCGAGGGTCCGTTCGGCCTGGTAGCAGAGGGCGTCGGCGTCGTTGAGCTCCTCGGCCGCCTCCCGGCGGGCCTGGTCCTCGGCGGCGTAGCGCTCGGCGTCCTGGATCATGCGCTGCTTGTCGGCCTCGGGGAGCCGGGTGGAGCCGGTGACACCCTCGAGGTGCAGGCGGGATGCCGTCCAGGTTGAGCCGCCCGAGGCTGGTGTTGTCGGCCGCCATCGGTCGCTCGCCCTGGAGCACGTGGATGGTGACGCTGGTCTGCAGGTCTGCGGCGGTGGTGAAGCTCTCGGTCTTGCGCACCGGCACCGGGGTGTTGCGGGCGATGAGCGGGGTGGCGATCCCACCCAGCGTCTCCACGCCGAGCGTGAGCGGAGTCACGTCGACCAGGACGATCTCGCCCACCTCGCCCGTGAGCACGCCGGCCTGGATGGCGGCACCGCTGGCGACGCACTCCATCGGGTCGACGCCCATCTCGGCGGTGCGGCCGAACACGTCCTCGAAGAAGGCGCGCATGGTCGGCATCCGGGTGGGTCCGCCCACGAACACGACCCGGTCGATCTGCGCGGGCGTCACCCCGGCATCCTGCAGCGCTTGTTCCACTGGGGCTTGGCAGCGTTCGATCACCGGCCGGACCAGGTGCTCCAGCTCGGCGCGGCCGAGGTCCAGCTCGAGGTGTCGGGGCTCGCCGGCCACCGCGCCCAGATACGGCAGGCTGACGTGGGCGGTGACGCTGGTCGACAGTTCGACCTTGGCCAGCTCCGCCGCCTCCCGCAGGCGGGCGGCGGGCTTGAGGTCGGCGCGCACGTCGATCCCGGTGTCCGCCCGGAACCCGTAGGCCAGGTGGTCGAACACCCGCTCGTCCATGTTGGTGCCACCCAGGTGGGTGTCGCCGCTGGTGGCCTTCACCTCGAACACGCCGCGACCGAACTCGAGGATGGTCACGTCCAGCGTGCCGCCGCCCAGGTCGATGACGGCGATGCGCAGCTCCTCGCCGGCCCGGTCCAGCCCGTAGGCGAGCGACGCAGCCGTCGGCTCGTTGACGAGGCGGGCGACCTCGATGCCGGCGATGCCGCACGCGTCCTTGGTGGCGGACCGCTGGTTGTCGTCGAAGTAGGCGGGCACCGTGACCACCGCCTTGGTGACCGGCTCGCCCAGGAACGCCTCGGCGTCACGCTTGAGCTTGCGGAGCAGGAACGCGGACAGCTGCTCGGGCGTGACCTCCCGGTCGCGGAGGCGCACGGTCACCCGCCGGCCCATCTGCCGCTTGAACGCGGTGGCGGTCCCTTCCGGGTTCGCGGCGGCCCGGCGGCGCGCCGGTTCCCCGACGAGCATCTGCCCGTCCGCGGTCACCGCCACTAGCTGGGAAGGCCTTGCCTCCCGAGCTGACACCCTCGGCGCTCGGGATCATCACCGGGCGCCCGCCGCGCAGCACGGCCGCCGCCGAGTTCGACGTGCCGAGATCGATGCCGATGACCGCCATCACATCACCTCCCCGCCCGTTCGCCGTACCGCTCCCATGCCTCCCGCCCGGCGGACCGCTCCAGCTCGACCGCCCGCCGATGCTCCTGCTCGCTGTCGGATTCGGGCGGCTCCGGGGCGAGGATGTCGCCGGGCCGGGGCCGCACGGAGAGATCGTCCACCTCGCAGGTGACCCCCTCGATCTCCGACCACTCCTCGACCGCGAGGCAGGCCTCGTCCTCCGACTCGCACAGTTCCTGCAGCCACAGCCGACCGTCGCGATACACCCGGACCACCACGGTCGGGGTCTCGCCGTAGTCCTGAGGCCGGAAGTCACGCATCATCCTCATCGTCGCGAGGCTCCGGCAGCCGGTTGCAGGGCCCATGGTCCCGAGGTGCGCTGACCACGGCCCCTACCTCCGGAACCCGCAGCGGGTGGCGAATGGAGGCATGGAGACGATGGACCACCGGGAGGACCGCGTCGACCGGTTCGTGCGGCGGGCCCGTGCCCGACGATGCATCGAGATGTCGCGTGTCGAGCGCCTGGCCGGCGAGCTCGACCTGGCCGACGACGAGGTCGAAGCGCTCTACCAGCGGCTCGACGACGAAGGGGTCGAGCTGCGCGACGACTGCGGCCGGCGGCGCGCGCCCGCGGTCTATGCCAACGGCGAGCTGGCCGAACTCACGGCCGACACCCTGGGCTTGTTCCTCGACGAGATCGGCCGCTACCCGCTGCTCACCGCAGACGAGGAGGTGGCGCTGGCCAAGCGGATCGAGGACGGCGACCCGGTGGCCAAGCAACGGATGATCACGTCCAACCTTCGGCTCGTGGTCTCCATCGCCAAGCGCTACCGCGGCACCGACCTGCCGCTCGTCGACCTGATCCAGGAAGGGATCATCGGCCTCATCCGGGCCGCGGAGAAGTTCGACTGGCGGCGCGGCTTCAAGTTCTCCACCTACGCCACCTTCTGGATCCGCCAGGCCATCCAGCGGGGCATCCGGTCCCGGGCACGCACGATCCTCCTGCCCGAGGACGTGGCCCTGCGCGAGCGCCAGATCGACCGGGCGCACGCCGAGCTGGTGGAGCGCCTGGGTCGGCCGGCGACCGACGAGGAGCTCGCCGAGGCCACCGGCCTGCGCCCTGCGCAGGTACAGGCGGTGCGCGCCGCCGCGCGGGTCGTCACCAGCCTCGACCGCCCCATCGGCGAGGAGGAGGCGGTGCTCGGTGACCTCGTGCCTGCCGAGACCCGTGGCCCGGAAGAAGAGGTCCACGTCCGCCTGCGCCGGGAGGCGATCGACACCGCACTGGAACGGCTACCGGAGCACCACCGCCGGGTCCTCAGGCTGCGGTACGGCATCGACGACGATCGGCCTCGCAGCATCACCGCCGTCGCCGAGGAGCTCGGGATGTCCTGGCCCAAGGTGCGCAAGCTCGAGGCCGAAGCCCTCGCCGAGCTCGGCGAGGCCCGCGAGCTCGACGCTCTGCGCGAGGCCGCGTAGCTCGGGTTCGGCTTGATCGGCCCTCGCGCTCACCTGTTCGCTGAGCGTCCCGAGGAGTCACCGCCGCCCCGGAGATCGAGCGTCACCGTCACCACTCCGTCGTGCACGCGCGCCTGCAGGCGATCGGGCGCCAGACTTCGGTCGAGCGCGAGCTGCTGCACGTACCAGGGGTCCGCACGGCCCGCGGACGTGTGCGCCGCTGTCACGGTCACCACGTCCCCGTCGAGGGCTACCGATGCCGTGCAGCACGCCGACCTGCTCCTTACCCCCACACGCGTCCTGTCGGGCTGGTGGCGACAGGAAAGCCACGTGCTCGCCCTGGAGGATCTAGACGCCGTGCTCGCAGTGCAGCCGCGGCGGTTGGTCGTCGGGACAGGGGCGTGGGGTCGGATGCGCCCGGAACGCGGCCTCGAGGAGGCGCTCCGCCAGCGATCGATCCTGATGGATGCGATGCCGACGGCCGAAGCCTTCCGCCGTGCAACGAGCTGCTCGACCTGGGCGACGTGGACTGGACGGCAGCGCTCCATCTGACCTGCTAGGGGCGCCCTCCTT
>Ga0299914_10000943_pt1 | contig 18423 bp, 15 predicted proteins | sample RVTome_10_FD_201361 | JGI IMG/M metagenome (GOLD analysis project Ga0299914, IMG submission 201361) | Soil microbial communities from uranium-contaminated site in the Upper Colorado River Basin, Wyoming, United States - RVT153D57 (version 2) ...
GAGCGCGTGGAGCGCCGGCGAGCCTGGCGCCGGCGAGCGTCTCTTCTCCACCATTTACGCGGAGCTGCGCAAACTCGCAGCTGCCCATCGACGGGGCGAAGGCCCCGTTCACAGCCTGCAGACGACAGCGCTCGTCCACGAGGCCTATTTGCGTCTGACCGGGCAGCATGCCGTGGCCTGGAAGAATCGCGGTCACTTCTTCGCGATCGCCTCCCAGGCCATGCGCCGCATACTCGTCGACCACGCCCGTCGCCGAAAAGCAGCCAAACGCGGTGGCGCGCACGCTCCTTCCCCGCTCGACTCCGTTGAATTGGCCGTTGCAGGTGAGATCGATCTGGTGGAACTCGATATCGCACTCGAGAAACTCGAGCGCCTCGATCCACAGGAAGCAAAAGTGGTGGAACTCCGCTTCTTCGCGGGCCTGACAGTCGATGAAGTGGCGGCAGCACTGGACGTGTCGCGCGCAACCGTCGAGCGCGAATGGACGGCGGCGCGCGCCTGGCTGCGCCGTGAGCTCGGTGCACGAGACGATGCCGGTGCGTGATCGCCACCGTAAGGTGAAAGAGCTCTTCCTGTACGCGCGCGAGCTCGATCTCGACGCGCGTGCGGCGTGGCTCGATGAAGCGTGCGGCGACGATGGCGCGCTGCGAGGTGAAGTGGAATCACTGCTGGCGGCCGAGGAGCGGATGCCGCCCGCGTACCTGGAGTCCCGCGTCGATCTCGGCCTCAAGCCCGGCTCCCACATTTCCCACTATCGCATCGTCCAGCGGTTGGGTGCGGGCGGGATGGGCGAGGTCTGGCTCGCCCATGACGAGACGCTGGATCGTCGCGTCGCGCTGAAACTGCCCGCTCCGGATCGATTGAGCAATTCAGCCGTTCGCGACCGGCTCCTGCGCGAGGCGAGGGCCGCCGCTGCACTCGAACACCCTGCAGTCTGCCGCGTCTTCGAGCTCGGCGACGCGGACGGGCACACGTTCATCGCCATGGAGCTTGTGGAGGGAGAAACCGTCGCGGCGCGGCTGGCTCGGGGTCTGGTGCCGCTCGCGCATGCCATCTCATGGGCTTCGGACATTGCGGGGGCGCTCGAAGAGGCTCACGGCAAGGGGATCGTGCATCGTGACCTCAAGTCGACCAACGTCATGGTGACCGCCGCGGGCCAGGTGAAGGTGATGGACTTTGGTCTCGCCCGCGCGCTCCCCGGCTTCACCGTGAGCGACCCCGCCGCCTGGCGTGCGAGCCTGACTGCTGCCGGAACGATCATCGGTACTCCCGCGTACATGGCGCCGGAACAATTGAGGGGTGAGGCCGCCGACGAGCGCGCGGACATCTGGGCGCTCGGGTGCGTGCTGTATGAGCTGCTCACCGGCACACGCCCTTTCAGCGATCCAACGGCGACAGGGCTTGTCGGCGAAATCCTACACGTAGAGCCGACACCCCTCTCCGAGCGGCGGCCGGGGACGCCACGTGCACTCGAGCGTGTGGTACGCAAGTGTCTCGCGAAAGACCCGAAGGGGCGGTGGCACAGCGCGCATGATTTACGTGACGAACTGCAGTGGCTCGCGGAGGGACACGCGGAAGCGACTCTAAGTAGCGTTGCGGTTCAGGCATCCCCGCGGCATGTGACCTGCGCGTCCGTCCTGCCGCCCGATGCCGTGACCGGCCTTGGCGTCCCCTCGCTGTCGAACGACGGCCGAACTCTGGTGTTCGAAGCGTGGCCGGCGGACGGCCCCGCGCACCTCTGGCTCCGCGTTCTCAGCGGTAGCGACGCACGGCCGCTCCCAGGCACGGAATCCGGCACGCTCCCGTTCTTCTCCCCCGACGGCCACTCAATCGGCTTCTTCGCCGACGGCGCACTGAAAACCATCGATCTCGCGAGCGGACGAGTGGTCATCCTCGCTCAGCGGGGTGGGTTATTCGCGGCAGGAACGTGGGCGGGTCAACCTCCCGGTGTGATCCTTTTCTCATCCGGTGTGGGGAGCGGCCTGCAACGGATCGCAGGGGCGGGTGGATCGGTCGCAGAGGTCACGTCCCTCGACGCGATCCGCGGAGACCGCGCACACCTTTGGCCGCACTTCCTGCCCGACGGGAAGCATTTCCTGTTCGTCATCCAGGGTGAGGAGTCGGGCATTTACGTCGGATCGCTGGAGCGAGGAACTATCCGGCGCGTAGTCGAGACACGCCCCCTTCCAGCGACCGCTGTCGCCTACTCGCCAAGCGGACACCTCGTCTATCTCGATGAAGCGACGCTTCTCGCGCAGCCATTCGATCTGACGCGGTTGCAGGTAACGGCGGATCCCGTGCGGGTCAGCGAAGGAGTTTCCTACTATGGCCCCGGCGTGTCGTCGTTCTCGATTTCACAGGAAGGAACGTTGGTGTTCCGGCAGGATACCGGCTGGCCTCTCTGGCAACCGGTGTGGCTGGATCGATCGGGACGGGAGCTCGGTGATGTTGGTCCTCCGGGCCCCTACTGGTCCGGCACTCCATTCTTCCGGCCCAGCCTCTCCCCCGACGTCTTCAGACCGAGCCTCTCACTCGACGGCCGGCGGCTTGCGCTCACGCGGCGGCAGGCACATCGTCACCCCCAGATTTGGATTCTCGATCTGCAGCGCGCCACGGCATCACCGTTTTCTATCGCCGGATTCAATGGGATGCCGATCTGGTCGCCGGCTGGCGACCGCCTGATGTGGGGCAGGGCGGCGGACGTGCATATGCGCTCAATCGCAGCACCGGGCGAAGGGGAGCCACTGCTTCCCGGAGAGCATCGGCTCGGAGGCTGGCTGCAACGGTGGCCCGCCGACTGGTCGCGCAGCGGTCGCTACGTGCTTATCGACCAGGAGAGCGCTGGGCCCACAGAGTGGGATCTTTTCGTCGTCGATCTGGAAGGAGAAGGACGACCCTGTCGGCCGTACCTGGCGACGTCGGCGATGGAACGGACAGGCGTGTTCTCGCCGGACGAGCGCTTTGTCGCGTACTGTTCTGACATCTCCGGCACGATGGAGATTTACCTGAGCACCTTCCCCGAGCACGGTGAGCGGTGGCAGATCTCGAGGGGCGGCGGAATGATGCCGCTCTGGGCTCCCACCGGACAGGAGCTGTACTACGCCGCTTCTGACCAGCGCGTGATGGTCGTACGCGTGCAGGCGGACGACGCCGGCGTCAGCCTGTCGGAGCCGGAGCTGCTCTTCCGTCACGAATCGAGCGGCCATCTCGTGGTGTCACGCGACGGCACCCGTTTCCTCGGCCTGCGAACCGTCGAGCCTGCGCGCGTCAACCCATTCACACTGGTCCTCGACTGGCCACAGATGCTAATAGCTCGCTCCTGACACGCACGAAGGAATGAGTTCCGGGCGAGGCTCTTTTCGCCGCGCAGCGGGGACGCATTCCTGGATTATCTGAAGAACATCGAAGCAACGGCAGATCCGCAGATCTTGGAAGACGTTCGAGGTGTACGGCGCAGAGGTGTACGGCGATGACTGGCCGAGGCCGTTCCTAACGATGTACGAAGTTGAACGCGAGATGCGCGGGCGCAGCCATGACGGTAAGTGGCAACAGGAATCGTGATAGGACTGTGATAAGTCCCACTCAGAACCTCGCTTCACATCGAGATTTAGCGACACACATCAAGGTGTCGTTCGGCAACCCAAGTCGTTCGATGAGTACGCGATAAGCTGTCTGGAGCTTGCTCTGAGTTCTTCGCCGACTTCGCTTTCCAAGCGTGCGCCTTCAACCACTCGGACATCTCTCCGTTTTGGAAATCAACGAATTACGAGCGGTCTGGCGCTGATTATCGCACACGCCATTGACGTGCGAGGGATCTTGCCAGAACACGTTTCCATTCAGCGGTTTGCAGCATGACGAGAACGTGCGTGCGACGAACTTGTGTCAGACGCTCTATTCTCCTCCGATCACTTACGGCGCAGGCTCAAGCGTATTCACTCGAAGACGTCACCCTCTCCCGAGCTATTCGGGATTCCAAGGGATGCGCGAGTCTCGGATGTCCAAAAGAGACACGTCAACCTTGCCGCAACGCCTCGGTCGGTTGAATACGCAGCGCTCGGCGTGCCGGTGCGGCGCACGCCAGCACGCCTACGGCCGCCATGATGACGGACGTGATCACCGACGAGACGAGGAGATCCGCGGTCAGGCTGTCGGCGCGCCACGCGAGGAGCAGGATGAGGCTGTTACCGGCGATGATGCCGCCGCCGAGCTGACGACCGGCACGAGCGAACACGCTGCCGAGCACGTGCCGGGGGTTGGCGCCGAGTGCGAGACGGATACCGATCTCGCGGGTGCGACGCTGCACGGCAACGGCCGTGAGCGCGTACAGACTGGCCGCGGAGAAGACCAGCGCCACGAGCAGAATGCTGCCAAAGACGACGCTCGTGACCACCATCCGTATTTGCTCCTGTGCGACGATGTCGTCGAGGGTGACGATATCCCGGAGGTGCAGCCCCGCATCGATCTGTCGCGCAAGCGCGGCGACGCGGGGCGCAAGCGGCGCTGCGTCCCCCGCGACGCGCACATCGACCACGACAGGATCGAGCTCCGCCGCGGAGGCTGCGCGATAGATGTACGCCGCCCCACCCCAATCGGCGGGGAACAACATTTCCAGATCGGTGACCACGCCGACGATCTCGTGCCAGGGTCCCGGCTCGCGCTCGCTGCCTCGCTGGAGCGTGCGAACGCGTGCGCCCACGGGATTCCTGCCCACCACGCGCATGAACGCCTCGTTGACCACGACGGGCCCGTTCGGCGCCCCAGCGTCAGCGGTATGCAAGCCGCGGCCGGCCACGATCTTGGCGCGGAACGCGTCGTGATAGCCGGCACCGACAGCCGCCATCGCGAATCCGCCCTCGTAATTGCCGTGCAGTCGAGCCGGAGGTGCACCGTCCTCCTCCATTTCCACCGCCACCCACTCCGGGGACATCGTCGGCAGGCGATCGCCGTGTGTCACGTGCGTCACACCAGGCTCCTCACGCAATCGGCCCGCGAGCTCTTCGTATGCACGCGCGCGACGCGCGCCGATCTGCCCATCGTCAGGCACACCCTGCTCGCCGGCCAGCGCTTCGTTGTCCATGCTGAGACGGAAGGTCAGGTAACGCTTCGCCGGGAACTCCGCCGACCTCGACTGGTCGTTGAGGGTGTTGGTGAAGATTCCCACCGCGGCGGGCACGAACAGCAGCGTGCACGCCACCTGCGCGCCGATGATGAACGACCAGATGCCGCCGAAGCCCATCGTCCCGCCGGTGCTCGTGACCCCCTGCAGTCCCCGCTGGACCGACACGCCTGTGGCCTTCAGTGCCGGCAGCAGGCCGATCAGTGCCGCGGCGACGAGCCCGAGCAGCAGCGCATACGCAATGGTGGCAGGCTCGAGCTTCAGATCCACCCAGAACGGCAGGCCGTCCCCAATGATCTGACTCGCCCGGGCCCAGGCATAGCGCACTGTCGTCTGGGCCACGACGAGTCCGAGTACGGCAGCGGCGAGGGCCAGCACGAGCCCTTCGGTGACGATCTGCACGATCACGCGGGCACGGCTCGCCCCCAGCGCGTGACGGACGACCATCTCCCACTCACGCATCGCCGTGCGCGCGAAGATCAGCGTCGCGACGTTCGCCGACACCGCCCCCAGCAGCAGCAGGACGATGGCGTGGACCGCCAGATCTTCCAGCCGCAGCGGATCGCCCGGCGTGCGTCCGGCGAATGCGCGAACCCGCGTACGCAACTGCGCGTGGGTTGCCGGCTGGTCGGCGGCCAGGCGTGCCGAGACGACGTCGAGCTCCGCCGCGGCGTCCTGCCAGCTCGCTCCGTCAGCGAGCCGGCCGAACACCTGCACGGCCGGCCCTTCCCGCGGCACCGCATCCTGTTTGGGCAACGGCACCCATAGCTGCTGATTGCGCGGGAAGCCGAAGCGCGGCGGCATCACACCCACGACGGTGCGAGCCGTGCGACCCACAGTCACGACGCGGTCGATGATCGCCGGGTCGTGCAGGAACTGTCTCTGCCAGATGTCGTAACCCAGGACCACGACGGGCTCCGCACCCTGCATTTCGTCCGTCGGCTGCAACGCCCTGCCGAGCAGCGGCGGCACGCGGGTGAGCGGAAACGCAGACGCCGTGATCTCCGCCACGCGCAGCGATTCGACACGGCCTTCGCCCGTGAGCACGTTGCGCTCGCTCACGCGGGCGGCGCCGAGCTCCGCCACCGTCTTCAGAGACCGCCGCCAGATCGCGAAATCGTGGAGCACCCTCGGCTCCACGCGTGACGCTGCCGTGTCCTGCGCCTCGAGGCGCACGACTCGGCCGCCTTCATCGAACGGCAGCCGTTTGTACAGCAGTTCGTCGGCGACTTCGATGCCGACCGCCCCAATCGCGATGGCCGCCGCCAGCGAGAGGCCGCCGATGATCGTGAGCGCGGGATACTTCAGCAGCATACGCGCGCCCAGCTTCCAGTCGAGCCACGAGACCGCCGTCAGGCGCGCATTCATACGCTCCGCTCCTCCAGTCCGCACATGTCGGTGGTATCGGGCCATGCTCATCGAGTTGGCGGATGGAAGCATCCCCCCGCGGACCAGCCGGTGTCTTCACGTGGAGGTGAGCATTCCGTGAGATTCCGGTGAGCGGTCGCAGGGCAATCCGCGAGTCAACGAGAGATGCATGGGACAGCCAGGTGATGTTCCAGTGACTAGCGCTTTGCACTGGGCACGCGACGGATCGCTCGCGATACACGCCGCGCTGACTACCTTGCACGCGTCCCGCACGCAGCACTGGGATACGACGTCGGCCGGTAAGTCGAACGATATTTGTGTCAGAACTGTGTCGGAGATCGCCCGAGACTCCGGTCACACACAGTGATTGGCGGGGGCACTCTGATGCACACCGTTGTTGCGGGAAGTCGTTGATCAGAAATGCGTTGGTGCGTTTCGATGTGCGTCAGCACGCGCAGCCGGAATCTATTTCCAAGCGTGCTCCTTCAACCACTCGGACATCTCTCCGTGCAAAATCAACCGCTTGCAGTCACAACCCAGCATGAGAAACGGGGATTGTGTCAGACCCTCTGATCGATTGCGACCACTTATGGGCATTTCAAGTATACCCGCCGCCGGCAGGTGCCGGCGGCGCCAAGTTGCAGCCCGAATCGCATACGTGCCGGGAAACGCGTACTTCCCGCCAATCTGGTTCGCGCCGCCCGATCCCAGCGGAATGGTGGGGAACACGCTGCCTCTTCGCGCCGGTTGCGTCCAGTCCTGCGTCCCATGCGACACGCGGTAGGATGGGCCCTGCGACATGCCCCTCCGCGAAATCGTCAAACACGCCGTTCTCGCCGCCGTCGCGCTCGCCCTCGTCGTGCTGGTGGGCCTGGCAGTCTGGGGCGTGCCCGCGCCGCCCAGCTTCGTGATCGAGGGCGTGCCGCGCATCGGCTGGTCTCACGTGTGGCGGGCGCGGAGGGTGGTCGACGCGTTCGGAGCGCGCGTGCAGTTCGCGGGATGGTACGGACACGAACGCCGGATGCTCGTGGCCGTCGGCACCACGAATCGGATGCATCGCGTCGACGGCCCCGGCGCGCCGCCCGTCCCCGTCGACGGCCTGCCTGAGCGGGCGTTCGACATGCAGTGGAACCGGGATGTCGAGCGGCCGTTCGTCACCTACGCGCTCGACGATGGCGGAAGCGAGCTGTACCGGTTCTTCCGCTACGACATCGCCGCCGATACGTCCACGGCGCTGACGCACGAGGCCGCGCGGGCGTACGCAGCCGGCTTCGCGCGCGACGGCCGGCGCCTCGCGTTCACGAGCACGGTGCGCAACGGCGCCGACACGACGTCGATGTGGTGGACGTGTTCGAGCCGGACTCCAGCCGGGCGGTCTATATGGCCGGCGGCGATATCTGGCTCTCAGGGTGGGTCGGGCCCGATCACCTTCTGGCCCATCGGCACCTCGGCATCGATCGAAGCACGTCTTTCCTGATCGACACCGCGAACGGCACGACCACGCCGGTACTGGAGGGGTTCCCGGAGGGCGTAGTGTTCTCGGGCATGACCCTGGACCGTCGCTCGAACATCGCGTATCTCGGCACCGATCTCGACGGGGAGTTCGTCGGCCTGCACGCGTTCGATCCTGCGACCGGAACAGCCGCGCCGCTGGCGCCGACGCTCGGCTGGGACGCCGAGGACGTCGCGGCACTTGCCGAGAGGCGGACGCTCGTGCTGCTGGTCAACGAGGACGCGTGGTTCCGTCTCTACACCTACGACCTTGCAACCGGCCGGCTGGCGGCAGTGCCGGGCCAGCCGGGCAGGTTTCCGACGCGCATTGCTGCCCATCCGACCCTGCCGCTCGTCGCCCTCGACGTCGTGGACACGGCTGGTGTCACCGGCGTCTGGACGTACGATTTCGAGCGGCAGGTCTTCGAGGGCTGGGCCCTGCCAGATGTCGGGCTCTCGACCCCGGAACCGGAGGTGATCCACTTCCCGACGTTCGATCAGGGCCCCGACGGGCTGCCCCGGCAGCTCAGCGCCGTCGTGCGGCGACCGGGCGATCCGTTGGCAAGCCCGCAGCCTGTGCTGATCGACATCCATGGCGGTCCGACGGCGCAAGCGCTGGCGCGGGTTCAGCCGCAGGATGCTGTGCCAGGGCCGCGCCCGGTCGTGATCCGGCCCAACGTGCGCGGCTCCACCGGCTACGGTCGATCGTTCTCTGCGCTCGACGACGGGCCGCGGCGAGAGGACGCCGTGCGCGACATCGGCGCGCTGCTGGACTGGATCGACACGCAGCCGAACCTGGATGGATCTCGCGTCGCGGTCATGGGCGCATCCTATGGCGGATACGTGGCGCTCGCAGCATTGGCTCGCTACGGCGACCGGCTTCGCTGCGGCGTGGATATGTTCGGCATCGCGGATCTGCCGGCGTTTCTGGCCGAGAGCGAGGCCGGCCACTATGCCGAAGCGCAGCGCGGCGAATACGGCGACGCGCGGCAGCCCGCGATGCGGCGTTTTCTCGAGTCAATCTCACCGATCGCCGCGGCCGACCGCATCCGATCGCCGCTGCTCGTCTACCAGGGCGCGAACGACATCCGCGTCAAGCCGCAGCAGTCGCGCGCGCTCGTCGAGCGCGTGCGGCAGGCCGGCGGCTCGGTGGTGTATATCGAAGCGCCCGACGAGGGACACGGTCTGGCCCGGCCGGTGACGCAGTTCTACTTCGGTGTGGCGATGATCGAGTTCCTGATGCGGTGTCTCGGTCCGGAGTAGCGCAACGGCTGTGCGATCGGGTCAAGCGCCCGGTCACCTGAAATCCGATCGCCAGGTCGGCTCGTCCACCCGCCATTCAGCAGCAGTAGGACAGCCAGGCCGATCATGGCCTCTCCATTCCGCGGGACTACTTCATGCGACCGTCACGCCAGCAGGTGCTCGACCTGCTGCTGCGTGCCGCGGCCGCGAGCTGCGGTGGCCCCGTCCACGGCCCGCGAGTACATCACCACCGCGCGCGATCGCCGGCTCGTGCGCCTGGTTTTCGAGGAGCGCGCATGATCCAGCAAGGCAAGGCCCTGGGTGAGATCGGGCCGCAGGTGAAACCGGCAGAAGCCGCGAGTGCGCTCCTCGCGTGTCTGATCGGCGTGTCGGTGCTCAGTCGCAGTCGGCCGGAGCGGGCGCTGCTGCGCGCAATCGTCGACGACGCAATGCGTCGCCTCACATGAGTCAAATTTTTTGGTCGAGTCTGGAACGGTTTGTTCCACACTCAGGGAGAACGGCAATGAACACCCGACCCGCACAGATGCTGCCGCCACGGCAGTTCGAAGACCCTGGCGCCGCCGCCGAACTGGCTGAGGGGCACCGGTACCGCTTCGACCACCTGACGCTGCCGATGGTGATGAGAGACATGAGATTCCTGGACACGGATCCGGCGCCGGGCGATTGCATGCCGGCGTTCGATCTGCCAACGACCGACGGCGGCCGTCTGCGCTCCAGCGACCTGGGCGAGCGGCCGGTGCTTCTGATCTTCGGATCGAGCACGTGTCCCATCACCGACGCCGCCGCACCTGGAGTGCACGAACTGTATCGCCGCTTCGGAGACCGTGTGCGCTTCGTCGTCGTGAACGTCCGCGAGGCGCACCCGGGCAGGGCGTCCCACAGCCGAAGACGATGGATGCCAAGATGGCGCACGCGACAACACTCCGCGACATCTACGGTTTCGCGTTCGAGGTTGCCGCGGACGATATCGACGGGACGCTACACCGCGCGATGAGTCCGAAGCCCAACTCGGCGTATGTGCTGGTGCCGGACGGGACGATTCTCTTTCGAGCCCAATGGGCCAACGACACCCAGGCACTGGCCGCGGCCCTCGAGGCGGTTGTCCGACGTGAAGTGCCGCGGCCGTCGGAGAGCGGCGGGGTCCTGAAACCGACCTTCCGCATGCTGCGCAACCTCGCGCCGGTCCTTGATCGCGCCGGCGCTGGTGGGTGGGCGGACATGTGCCTGGTCGCCCCGCCTCTCGCGATGATGGCGTTCGCGCTCAAGGTGCTTCACATCCGTCCTTCCCGGAGCTCGCCATCCGGCAGTCCAGAAGCGGCGGGAGCCGCCGCTTCCGGATCGAGAGGGTGACAGCCTCTTTTGTTGCCGTTGTGTGGAAAGTCCGACGTCCCCGTGGACGCGGGCGTGTCGATCGCGGCCCGGAGCCGCCTGATGGTCCCATTCAGAAGCCGCTGTATGCGGAACCGCGCCGCTTTCATACGGTCACGCCCCGTTCGCGACATCCACCAGCTCGCCCGCGCCGGCCGCGGCCAGATCGCCCGCCGCGTCGCGATCGCCCACGACGACGGTGACGAGCCGGTCGGGATGGAGGTGGCGTCGGGCGACCTCGGTGATGTCCGACTCGGTGAGGGCCAGCACCGTCGGCACGAACGTGGTGAAGTAGTCGTCCGGCAGGTCGTACAGCGCGAGCTGTGCCGCGCCGCGCGCGACCTGGTCGGCCGTTTCGAAGTTGCGCGGGTAGCCGCGCGTCAGGCCGGCGCGTCCCAGCTCCAGCTCCTGCCGCGTCACCGGCCGGTCCCCCCGGATCGCCTGCAGCTCGCCGAGCGCCTCGCGTACGGACGCCGCGGTCGCGTCCGACTGCACGCTCGCCTGGAGCACGAAGGGGCCGGGACCCTTCCGGAACTCGAAGCTGGTGCGCGCACCGTAGGTGTAGCCCTTGTGCTCCCGCAGATTCATGTTGATCCGGCTCACGAACTGCCCGCCGAGCACGAGGTTGAGGACGAGCAGCGCGTGGTAGTCGGGCGAGCTGCGCGGCACCGCCACGTGGCCCATGCGCAGCTCCGACTGCGCGGCGCCGGCGCGATGCACGAGCGCGGCGCGCCTCCGCCCGCCGTCCGGCGGCGGCAGGTGCGCCGGGGACGCCGGCCCCGGGTTCGCGCGCGGATCGCGCGCCCACGAGCCGAGCGCCCCCTCGACGAGATCCCCCAGCCGCTCGTGGCCCGCGTCGCCGACGGCGATGATGGTGACGTGCGCGGGATCGTACGACTCGCGATGGAACCGGTGGATATCGTCCAGGCTCATCGCGCGCAGCGACGCGTCGGTGCCGATGGCCAGGTGCCCGTACGGGTGATCGCCGTAGAGCAGCCGGACGAACGCACGCTCGGCGATCGCCGGCGGCAGCTCGCGAAGCTGCATGAGCCGGTTCAGCCGCAGGTCGCGCACGCGCTCGAACTCGTGGCGCTCGAGTCGCGGGCGCCTCAGCACGTCGCCGAGCAGTTCGATCGCGCGCGGCGCGAACCGCTCCAGGGCCGTCACGCCGAGCAGCGTCGCGTCAGCGCCGACCTCGGTCTCGAGCTGCGTGCCGATTCGGGCGAGCGCGTCGTGGAACGCCAGGGCGTCGAGCCCGCCGCAGCCCTCGTCGAGCAGGTCCCCGGTGATCGCCGCGAGCCCGTGGCGATCGGGCGGATCGGCGGAGGCGCCGGCCGGGATGAGCGCGAGAAAGCTGACGATCGGCACCTCGCGGTGCTCCACGGTCAGCACGCGGGTGCCGTGGGCGAGCGCGCGGCGCCGGATCGCGGGAAACGTGAACACGGGCTCAGGGCCGAGCCCCGGAAGCCGGGTGCGATCGACGGCCATCACGACACCGTGACCGGCTGCGAGTCCGGAAGCGCGAGGTCGGGACGCCCTCGAGGCACCACGCTCAGCGCGACGCAGCCGGGCCGGAGGTGCCGCGCGGCGTGCTGCCGCACGTCCCCGGCGGTCGCGGCCCGGTAGCGCGCGAGATCGCGGTCGAAGAATCCGGGATCGCCGAGGAAGACGTTGTACGCGTTCAGCTGATCGCCCTTCCCGCCGAACCCGCCGACCGTCTGGAGCCGGAAGACGAAGTGCGCCTCGGCCTGCGCGAGGCTCCGCTCCATCTCGATTGCCGAGGGGCCCTCGCCGGCGAGCCGCTGCAGCTCTTCGGCGATGTCCTCGCGCACTTCGGCGAGCGGCCGCCCGGGCGCCGCGGTCGCCACGATCTGGAAGAAGCTCCCGATCTCGCGTGAGTTGTGCGACGCGGCCACTTCCGTGGCGGTGCGCCCCTCATAGACGAGCCGCCGGTAGAGCCGCGACGTCTTGCCGCCGGCGAGCACGTCGGCCGCCAGATCCAGCTCCGCGTCGCCCGGGGCGAAGAGCGCCGGCGAGTGCCAGGCCAGATAGAGGCGCGGCAGCTCCACGCGATCCTCGAGCACCAGCCGGATCTCGCGATCGAGCGGCGGCGGCGGCGTGGCCCGCACCGGCGGCGGCGGCTCGCCCGGCTCGATCTCGCCGAAGTACCGTTCGGCCAGCGCCAGCGCCTCGCCCGCCGTGACGTTGCCGGCAAGCGCGAGCGACGCGTTCCGGGGCCGGTAATACGTCCGAAAGAACGCCCGCACGTCGTCGAGGCTGGCGGCGCGGAGATCGTCGGCGGCGCCGATCGTCAGCCAGTGATACGGGTGATCGGGCGGATAGAGCGCGGCCACGATCGACAGGCCCGCCATGCCGTACGGGCGGTTCTCGTAGTTCTGCCGCCGCTCGTTCAGCACGACGTCGCGCTGGTTCCGGAACTTGGCCTCGGTCAGCGCGGGCAGCAGGTAGCCCATGCGATCGGACTCCATCCACAGCGCCAGCTCGAGCGCGTTGGAGGGCACCACCTCCCAGTAGTTCGTCCGGTCGGCGTTGGTCGACCCGTTGAGCGTGCCGCCCGCTTCCTGGAGCGGCTGGAAGAAGCCTCTGTCGTGGTGCTGCGAACCCTCGAACATCAGGTGCTCGAAGAGGTGCGCGAAGCCGGTCCGGCCGGGCTGCTCGTTCTTCGAGCCGACGTGGTACCAGACGTTCACCGCGACAATCGGGACGTCGTGGTCCTCGTGGACCAGCACATCCAGACCGTTGTCGAGCGTGTGACGCGAGAAGGGAATGTCGAGGGCGGGCACAGTTGAATCGTATCGGCTATTTGGCCCATCGTAAACACCACGCATGACCTTTCGCCTGCCGCCGTCCGCCGGCCGCCGTCCGCCGCCCGATCTCGGGACGGTCTCTGCAACTGCTGCCGTCGCGACCCGCATGCTGCTGCTCGTCGCGCTCGGGCAGTTCCTCGGGATGACGCTGTGGTTCTCGGCGACCGCCGCGGCGCCGGCCATGGCGTCCGACCTGGCCATGACCGGCGCCGGCACGGCATGGCTGACCATGGCCGTGCAGGGCGGGTTCGTGGTCGGGACGCTGGTGAGCGCGCTGCTGAACCTCGCGGACGTCTTCAACGCGCGACGCCTGTTCGCGTTCGGCTGCGTCGCCGGGGCCGCGGCCAACGCGGCGATACCCGCGCTCGACGCGCCCGCCGCCATCGTCGCGCTCCGCTTCGCGACCGGCGCGGCGCTGGCTTGCGTGTATCCTCCCGGCCTCAAGATCGCGGCCGGCTGGTTCCTCGACCGCCGGGGCGCGGCGCTCGGCGTCGTCGTCGGCGCGCTGACGATCGGAACGGCCTTTCCGCACCTGCTGGCGTGGGCGGCCGCCGGCGTGCCGTGGCGGGGGCTGCTGCTCGTCTCGTCGGCGCTCGCCCTGGCTGGCGCCGCCGTCGTCGCGCTCGGGGTGCGGGACGGCCCGTACGTGGCCGCCTCCGCGCCGTTCGATCCGCATGCCGTGACCGCGGTGATCCGCAATCGCGGCGTCCGGCTCGCGACGCTCGGCTATCTCGGGCATATGTGGGAGCTGTACGCGATGTGGGCGTGGATCCCGGCGTTCGCCGCCGCGTGGCTGGCGGCGGCCGGCGGCGCGCCGGACCGGACCGGATCGCTCGTCGCGTTCGTCGCGATTGCCAGCGGCGCGGCGGGATGCGTGCTCGCCGGGATCGGCGCCGACTCGTGGGGCAGGGCGCGCGTCGCCGGGCTGTCGATGGTGGTGAGCAGCGCCTGCTGCGTGCTGAGCGGACTGCTGTTCGGGTCGCCGCTGCCGGTCCTGATGCTTCTCGCGGTGGTCTGGGGCTTCACCATCGTGTCCGACTCGGCGCAGTTCTCGGCGCTCGTGACGGAATTCAGCCCGCGATCGCACGTGGGCACCGCGGTGACGCTTCAGACGTCGGTCGGATTCCTGCTGACGATGGCGAGCATGCGGCTGCTGCCGGAGATCGCGGCGGCCGCCGGCTGGCAGTGGGTGTTCCTCGCCCTGGCCCCCGGCCCGGTGCTGGGCGCGCTGGCGATGCGGCGGCTGTAGCCAGACCAGGACATCCGCTGGACTGGCGACTGAACCGGACCGACGGTCTCCACGATGGGCACGATGAAACGAGGTACCGTACGCCCGTGGCCTTGACAACAGTGACTCGAGGGCCGGCAGCGACCGCTCAGCGCGGGTCCTTGAACGACCCGCACGTCAGCATCTGGGAGCCGTAGTACGGATTGCGAATGGCGTCTTCCTTCTGGAGCCAGGAGCGATTCGCCATCGGGCAGTAGGCGAGCTTCACGCCATCCAGCCCCTGCCACCCTTCGGCCTTCGCGGCGGCGACGACCGCGTCGCTGAGCGGCCCGAAGGCCTCGCGCGCCGCCTCCAGGGTGCCAGCCGCCTCCAGGCTCTTCGCGGCTTTGACGATGTCCGCACCCGCCGCGCCCATGCCGGCCGCCTGCTCCGCGATGGCCGCGGCCGGCCCCTTGATGCCATCCGCCTTGTCGGCCGCGAGCTGCGCCTGGACTTCGAGATAGGAGGCCACGACCGCCTCCAGCTCTTCGGAGCCTCGCACGACGCCCGAACTCATGAAGAGCAGCGCCACCACTCCTAACGCAAGATACTTCACCACCAGCTGCCTCTCGGGTTCTCGAACCGACTCCGTCGTCTTTTCTTGATGCTCGCGGGGCCCCACCCCCGCTCGCGCGCGCGCGGGCCGCAGGCGCAGACCCCTGAACTGACCGGACCACGGACCACGGACCACGGAATGTGATCTATCTCACCGGAATCAGCGGAATCGCCGATTTCTTCTTGTAGCTCGCGATCGACAGCTGCGCCGCGAGCCGCTCGGCGGTCTCGCGGAACGCGCGCGCGGCCGCCGACTGCGGCTCGCCGATCATGATCGGCACGCCCGTGTCCCCGCCACGCCGGATCGGCTCGTAGATCGGAACGCGGCCGAGGAACGGAATCGACAGCTCCTGCGCGAGCGACTCGCCTCCGCCCTTGCCGAAGATGTCGCTCTCCTGCCCGCAACCCGGGCAGACGAAGTGGCTCATGTTCTCGATGAGGCCCAGCGGCGGCACGTTGAGCTTCTGGTACATCTTCACCGCGCGCCTGGTATCGGCCACCGACACGGTCTGCGGCGTCGTGACGACCACGGCCCCGGAAACCGGCACCGTCTGGCTCAGGCTCAACGCCACGTCGCCGGTGCCCGGCGGCATGTCGACGATGAGGTAGTCGATCCCGTCCCAGCGGACGTCACGGAAGAACTGCTGGATGATGCCGTGCAGCATCGGCCCGCGCCAGATGACCGGGGCGTCGTCGCTCGTGAGGAACGCCATCGACACGAGCTGGATGCCGTACTGCTCGGCTGGGACGATCTTCTGGCCGTCGGTCGTGAGCTGGGTGTCGATCCCGAGCATCATCGGCACGTTCGGGCCGTACACGTCGCCGTCGATCATCGCCACCCGCCCGCCGCACTGGCTGAGCGCGATCGCGAGGTTCACGGCGGCCGTGGTCTTCCCCACGCCGCCCTTGCCCGCGCCAACCGCGATGATGTTCTTGATCCCCGGCACGGGCGCCTTGCTCAGGTCGGCGACCGACGCGCGCACCTGCGCCGTCATCTCGATCTCGACCGCGGCCACGCCGGGGAGCGCCGCGACCGCGGCGCGCGCCTGGTCGCGCATCTGATCCTTGACCGGACAGGCCGGCGTCGTCAGCTCGATCGTGAAGCTCACGCGCCCGCCGTCGATCCGCAGGTTCTTGACGAACTTCAGCGAGACGATGTCGCGGTTGAGATCGGGATCGCGGACGGCCTCGAGCGCCTCGAGGACTGCCGCTTCGGTGACGTGCATCCTTTCATTGTAGTAGTTTCGAGCTTCCAGTTCCCAGTTTCCAGCTTCGAGCTGGTTCTCAGGTTTCCGCCTCGATTTGCGCCCAGGGCCAGATCGAGTGGATGGGCCCGCAGTGGGCAGTTTCGACTCTGGAAGCTGGAAACTGGAAACTGGAAACTGGCAGCTAGATCTTCTGCTCCGCAATGTCGCCGGCGATCGGGAACTTGAACTGCTCCCCCTGGTACGCCTTGTACATGAGGACGAGCCACAGGATCGCCGAGATCGGGATCACCAGGAAGATGACCGTCAGGATCCCGAGGATCGGGATGACCTGGAGGAGGATGCACAGGAGGCTCAGGGCCCCGAAGATGATGATGGACTGCATCGCGTGGAACCGCACGAACCGGTTCTCCGGCTCCGTGAAGTAGAACCCGAGACCGGTCAGCCAGCCCAGCGCGTACGACAGGGCCGCCGCCACGTTCGGGTCCAGGCCGCTTGCCGTCTTCGGCGTCCGCTCCACCGCCTGGTCGGTCGGATTCTGTGTCTGCTGCATGATCTCTCCGTCGCGCCGCGGTAGCGCCGCGGCGCGTCTCTCGTCGTGAGCGCTCTCAGGGGATGCTGATCGTCACGTCCACAACCGTGCTCGGCGCGCCGGGAGGGGTCACCGAGAAGCGGAAGCGCTGGCCGTCGCGCACACCGGGCGGCACCCGCACCTGCATCTGCTGGGGCGCGGCGATCTCGCCGTCGCCTCCGCAGTCGGGGCACCCCTCGTCCCAGCTCTCCCCGCGGCCGCCGCAAGGGCGGCAGGTGCGTCGCAGCGGCACGCCGAGCGTCACGGTCGCGCCCTTGAAGGCCTGCTGCGGGGTCAGCACGATCTCGGCCGCGTGGCTCGCGATTGCCGCCGGCCCGAAGAACGTCTGCCGCATGCGATCGAGGAGACCCGCCACCGACGGGAAATCAATCGCGACCTCGTCGTCCAGCGGGCGGTCCTCGACGGCCGCCTCCGCCGCGCGCGTCAATCGGGGCTGCGCGACGGCCGAACCGCACGCCCCGGCGGGCGCCCTGCCGGCCGCCGACATCTCGACGTACGCGGCTCCGCGCTCGTCACCCGAGATGTCCGGATGGTAGCGGCCCGCGAGCTGCCGGTGCGCGCGCTTGATCTCGTCAGCGCCCGCGTCCGGCGACACGCCCAGGATGTCGTAGTAGTCCCGCATGGTCCGATCGTGGTTCTTCAGACTCTGCCCGTAACGATAGGGGCGCCCCCCGCGCGTGTCAAGGAAGCTCGCGGCCGTCTCCCGGCCCCGCGTGGGCGGAGCGTCCGCGACCCATGCGGTCCGGCGAGGCGACGCCTCGACGTCCGAGGCGGACCCTCGCTACAATCCGGGCATGAAGGAATGCCCCATGTGCGGAGAACGGATGCGCCTCGATGTCCGCGAGGTCCACGACTTCGTCCCGGGCACAGGCCAGGGAGGCGTCCGGGTGAGACGCGAATGGATCTGCCCGGAATGCGACTACTTCGAAGAGGCAGATTCTGGCGAGGGGTAGGGAAGCTCAGCGCGCCCCGAGGGTCAGCCGCAGCTCGTTGCGGACCGTGTCCTCGAAATCCGAGAAGTTCAGCTCCTTCTCACACTCGTCGCACAGCACCTCGATCACGACGGGCCGGCCTTCTTCGCTTGCCTCCACGCGCGCGTCATCACGCACCTGGACGACGTGCATCTGCAGGGTCTTGACCAAAAAATTCCGGTCGTTCCCGCAGTTCGGACAGGTCAGGGCCATCTACTCGAATCTCCTTGATGCAGGGGCGGTCGCCTGCCAGGCCGCCGACAGTGCCGGCCTGGATGGGAAATGGAAGATGGCAGATGGAAAAGAGCCCATGAATCGGGCGTTTGCCATCGTCCACTTACCATTTTTCCAGGCAGGATGCGTTTCTGGCATCCTGCTACCGCCCCCACGCTCTCGCTT
>Ga0299914_10000944_pt1 | contig 18409 bp, 15 predicted proteins | sample RVTome_10_FD_201361 | JGI IMG/M metagenome (GOLD analysis project Ga0299914, IMG submission 201361) | Soil microbial communities from uranium-contaminated site in the Upper Colorado River Basin, Wyoming, United States - RVT153D57 (version 2) ...
CGCGAGCCACCCGCAGCAGCACGAACCACAGCGGCACCGCGCCGACGATCAGGGCCGCCAGGCCGCTGGGCACCGTCTGCTCGGCGATCGCCACGAGCCCGTTGCCGAGCAGGAGCAGGAGCGTGCCGACGACGGCGGCGGCGCGCAGCTCGCGCCAGGTGACGCGCAGAGAACGCCACCCTCGGCGTAACGCGAGGAAGCCGAGAAGCAGTCCGGCGGCCGTGAGGAAACGCACGCCCATCCCCAGCAACGGAGGGATCTCCGACTCGACCACGACCCGAATGGCAAGGTAGGTCGAGCCCCACACGATGTAGACGGTCACCAGGGCTGCCCACACCGCTGCGGCACTCGCGCGGAACCCGGTCCGTGTCATTACCGTCTCCCAACGTCATTGCTGTCGTTCCATTGTCGGGGACGGGCCTGGCGACGCGACAGCGGATATCGGCCATCGAGACGCCAGATCGTGTCAACCCGGCTCAGCGGAGCCACGGGGGAACGCGGCCGCCCGATGTCTGCGGGTAACGTTCCCCCGCGCCGCTCGGTACCGTGGGACGCAACCGGTTGTGACCGAGCGGCCCGTCAGCCTCCGCTGGCGGATCCACGCGGTGACGGCTACTCCGTTCGGACCCGAACGCCCACCCTCAGCGTCGAGGGTCCGATCGGTCCGCGCGCCACGACCAGGCCGTAGCGGCGACCCCGCTGGCCGACGACGCGAAGGAGAACCATGACCGTCGAGACCGACGCCGTCGTGGCTGGGACGCCGGCTCACGACGAGTACGAGCTCGTCCAGCTGCTGACACCCGAAGGGGAGCGGGTCGCCCATCCCGACTACGAAAAGCTCGTCGCGGATGTCACCGACGAGGACGTACGGGCGCTGTACCGCGACCTCGTGCTGGCCCGGCGCATCGATACCGAGGCGGTGGCCCTCCAGCGCCAGGGTGAGCTCGGCCTGTGGGCCAGTCTGCTGGGCCAGGAGGCGGCGCAGGTGGGTTCGGCTCGCGCCCTGCGCGCACAGGATCACGTCTTCCCCACGTATCGCGAGCACGGTGTCGCGTGGTGCCGCGGTGTGGAGCCTGGCCTGCTCCTCGCGCTGTTTCGCGGCGTGGATCAGGGCAGCTGGGACCCGCACGAGAACAACTTCCACCTGTACACGATCGTGATCGGCGCCCAGACCCTGCACGCGACCGGCTACGCGATGGGCGTCCAGCGCGACGGCGCAGTGGGTACCGGCGACGTCGACCGCGACACCGCCGTCGTCGCCTACTTCGGCGACGGTGCCACCAGCCAGGGCGACGTCAACGAGGCCTTCATCTGGGCAGCGGTCACCAACGCGCCGGTCGTGTTCTTCTGCCAGAACAACCAGTGGGCGATCTCGGAGCCGCTCGAGCGCCAGACCCGAATCCCCCTCTACAAGCGGGCCGCGGGCTTCGGCTTTCCCGGCGTCCGCGTCGACGGCAACGACGTGCTGGCGTGCCTCGCGGTCACCCGGCAGGCACTCCAGCGGGCCCGCGACGGGGAGGGCCCGACCTTGGTCGAGGCCTACACGTACCGGATGGGGGCGCACACGACCACCGACGATCCCACGCGCTACCGGCTCGCCGCCGATCTCGAGCACTGGAAGCTCAAGGACCCGATCGAGCGGGTCAAGGCGTATCTGACCCGCGGCGGCGGCGCCGACAGCGGGTACTTCGAGTCGGTCGAGGCCGAGGCGGAGGCCTTGGCCGAACACCTCCGCGCGTACTGCCGTGGTCTGCCGGACCCGGCCCCGACGTCGATCTTCGAGCATGTCTACGTCGAGCCCACACCGACGCTCGTGCAACAACGTGACGAGCTGGCCACCTACCTGGCGTCGTTCGATTCGGATCCCGGCAGTGACACCGGTGGTGAGGAGGCCGACCGATGACGACGATGGCACTCGGTAAGGCGATCAACGCCGGCCTCCGCCGGGCCATGGAAGGCGACCCGAAGGTCCTCGTCATGGGCGAGGACGTCGGCAAGCTCGGTGGCGTGTTCCGGATCACGGACGGCCTGCAGAAGGACTTCGGTGAGGACCGGGTGATCGACACCCCGCTGGCGGAGTCCGGCATCATCGGCACGGCGGTCGGGCTCGCCCTGCGTGGCTACCGGCCGGTGTGCGAGATCCAGTTCGACGGGTTCGTCTTTCCCGGCTACGACCAGATCGTGTCGCAGGTGGCGAAGATGCACTTCCGCTCCGGCGGCCGCCTCCGCGTGCCGATGGTGGTCCGGATACCTTTCGGTGGCGGCATCGGCGCGGTCGAACATCACAGCGAGAGCCCGGAGGCGTACTTCGCACATACCCCGGGGCTGAAGGTCGTCGCCGTCTCCAACCCGCTCGACGCCTACTGGATGATCCAGCAGGCGATCGCGATCGACGACCCCGTGGTCTTCTTCGAGCCCAAGCGCCGGTACTGGGAGAAGGCGGACGTCGACGAGGAGGGTTCCCCGGAACTGCCGCTGGATGCGGCGCGGGTCGTGCGGTCCGGCACCGATGCGACGCTTGTCGGGTACGGGCCGATGGTGAAGACCTGCCTGGACGCCGCGGCCGCGGCTGCGGAGGAGGGCCGGTCACTCGAGGTGATCGATCTGCGGTCGTTGTCACCCATGGACATGCCCGTGGTGTTCGACGCGGTCCGTCGAACCGGCCGATGCATCGTCGTGCACGAGGCGCAGCGGTCCCTGGGTATCGGCGCGGAGGTTGCCGCGCGCATCAGCGAGGAATGCTTCTACTCGCTGGAGGCGCCGGTGCTTCGCGTGACCGGATTCGACACGCCCTATCCGCCGGCACGGGTCGAGGAGGAGTACCTTCCCGACCTCGACCGTGTGCTCGACGGAGTCGACCGCGCCCTGGCGTACTGAGGGGTCTGGAATGAGCGACGTTTCGCAGTTCAAGCTTCCCGATGTCGGCGAGGGCCTGACCGAGGCCGAGATCGTGTCCTGGAAGGTGAAGGTCGGCGACACGATCAAGATCAACGACGTGATCGTCGAGATCGAGACGGCGAAGTCGCTGGTCGAACTGCCGAGCCCTTACGCAGGAGTCGTCGACGGCCTGCTGGTCGAGGAGGGGGCGACGGTCCCGGTCGGTACGCCGATCATCGCGGTCCGTGCAGAGGGCGCGGGCAAGGGTGAGCCGGCGGCGGCGCCGGACGAACCCGGCCAGGCCGTCGAGGAAACGCGGCCCGGGGACGTGGGTGGCGCCGGTGTGGTGGGCGGGCCGGCCGAGGACATGGTGCCGACACCGGTCGCGGCCGAGCCGGATCGGCAGGCCGTGCTCGTCGGCTACGGCCCCCGGACCGCCACGACCCGCCGGCGCCCGCGCAAGGCGGCGTCCGCGGCCCCCGAGGCGTCGGCTCCGGCCGCCGCCGCCCTCACCGCCACCTTCAACCCCGTTGATCATGGCGAAGCGGGGGCTTTCGAGGACGACGAGGCCCCACTCCGCCATGATCAACGGGAAGTGGAGGGCAAGCGCAGTGCTGCGGGCGCGAGGGTGTTGGCGAAGCCGCCGGTGCGCAAGTTGGCCAAGGACCTCGGCGTCGACCTCGCCACCGTCGTCCCGTCCGGGCCGGACGGCACCATCACCCGGGCTGACGTGCAGGGCACGGCGGATGCGGGAGCACCGGCGGCGCCGGCCGGCGCAGCGGCCGCCGTGGGCAACGGCTGGGACGGCCGGCCGCGCGAGGAGCGCATCCCGATCCGGTCGGTCCGCAAGGCGACGGCGGCGGCGGTGACACGGTCCGCGTTCACGGCACCGCACGTCACCGAGTTCGTCACCGTCGACGTCACCCGCACGATGCGACTGGTCGACCGGCTCCGCGGCTCACGCGAGTTCCGCGACGTCCGCCTGTCACCGCTCGCGGTGCTGGCCAGGGCCATGTGCATCGCCGTCCGCCGAACCCCGGACGTCAACGCCCGGTGGGACGGCGACGCGGGCGAGATCATCGTGCAGCGTTATGTCAACCTCGGCATAGCTGCGGCTACACCCCGCGGGCTCGTCGTGCCCAACATCAAGGACGCCGACCGCCTCCCGTTGCGCGAACTGGCCATGGCGATCAACGAGTTGGCCGCCCTGGCGCGAGAGGGCAGGACACCGCCGTCGGACATGACCCGAGGAACGATCTCGATCACGAACGTCGGTGTCTTCGGCGTGGACACCGGCACGCCGATCCTTCCGCCCGGTGAGGCGGCGATCATGGCGTTCGGCGCCGTCCGCAAGCAGCCGTGGGTGCACAAGGGCAAGGTCAGGCCGCGCTGGGTCACCACCCTCGGCCTCTCGTTCGACCACCGGCTGGTCGACGGCGAGCCAGGCTCGCGGTTCCTCGCCGACGTCGCCGGCATCCTGGAAGACCCGGCTCAGGCGCTCGTCTGGTGCTGACCCGTGGCCGGTGCACAACGGGAGACGATTCCTACGACGTCGGGCAGGTCTCACGGTAGGGGCGGTTGCCGAAGGCGTCGCTCCACTCGTCGGTGGAGAGGTTTCGGCCCGCCACCGTGCAGGCGAACTCCATCCACGTGCTGGGACGGGTGTCCCACGTGTGGACGCCGCCGTCGAGTGTCGCGATGACCACGGTGTGGCCGTCGGGGAGGAACTCCACCGCTGCCCAGGTCGTCTGGCTGCGACGCGCGGTCGCTAGCAGCGTGTTGGTTCGGCCGTCCCAGAGACTGACCGTACCGCCGAGGCCAGTGCCGACGAAGGTGGCGCCGTCGGGCGCGTACGCCACCTCCACGATGTTGTCGCCACTGATCTCCGGCGGCCTCAGCCACCTCCCGGATTCGATGTCGAGCACTCCCACCTCACCGCTCTCGCAGACGACCGCGACCAGTCGGCCGTCGGGCGAGATGTCGGCTTGCTTGGCGCCGAATCCCAGGTTCCGGGTGTAGAGAACACTGCCACCTGCCAGGTCGACAGTGGCGATACGGCTGGGGGCTTCGGACCCGCGTCCGCGGTCGATTCGCTGAACAGCGCCGGAAACGACATCCAGCCGAACGTCCGCAAGGACGGGCGGGAGATCGTCTTCTCGTCGAACAACGGCTATCCGGGCCACCAGGGCGGTCAGGACGTCTACGTCTCGACCCGCGACGCGTTCGGTGACGCCTGGTCGACGCCGGCCAATCTCGGCACCGCGGTGAACACAGCTGCCGGCGAGACCCGCCCGTCCCTGTCGTGGGACGCGCGGACGCTCTACTTCGGCCGCGCCCCCGGGCCCGAGGGAATGTCCGACATCTACGTCGCGACGCGGGCCAAGCTGGGTGGATCGGTCGGGTGATTCCGGCTGACGGCCTGCAGCCACACGGCCGTGAAGATCGTCGTGAAAGGCGGGCGCCGCTCGCCATGACGCACAGCCCTTCACGACGATCTTCACGAGCAGGGTCGGAACCGCCGGTCAGACCGGACGCTCCAGCAGGGTCGCGATGCCCTGGCCGACGCCGATGCACATGGTCGCGAGCGCGTAATGGGCGTCGCGCTGGCGCGCCTCGATTGCAGCGGTCAGTGCGATCCGGGCACCGCTCATGCCCAGCGGGTGACCGAGCGCGATCGCCCCGCCGTTGGGGTTGACGTGCTCGGCGTCGTCCGATAGCCGGAGCAGCCGCAGGCACGCCAGCGACTGCGCCGCGAACGCCTCGTTGATCTCGACGACGTCCACGTCGCCGAGCGAGACCCCGGTGCGCTCCAGCAGGCGTCCGGTCGCCGGGACCGGGCCGATGCCCATGACCCGCGGGGCGACGCCGGCAGTCGCGGTGGCGACGATCCGGGCGAGCGGGTCGACGCCGTACCGTTGCACGGCGCGCTCGCTCATGACCAGCAGGGCCGCCGCGCCGTCGTTCACACCGGAGGCGTTGCCTGCCGTGACGGTGCCGTCCGCGCGGACGACGGGCCGCAGCCTCCCCAGCGCCTCCATCGAGGTCTCGCGAGGAGGCTCGTCGGTGTCGACGAGAACGGGTTCACCGCGCCGCTGCGGCACCGGAACCGCAGTGATCTCGTGTGCCAGTCGCCCGCTCGCGATGGCCTTGGCCGCCCGTTCTTGGCTGCGCAGGGCGAAGGCGTCCTGGTCGGCCCGGCTGACGCCGTGGTCGACCGCGACGTTCTCCGCGGTCTCCGGCATCGAGTCGGTGCCGTAGGCGGCCCGCAGAGCGGCGTTGACGAACCGCCAGCCGATGGTTGTGTCGTAGACATGTGCCTGCGCCCGGTCGAATGGCGACTGTGCCTTCGGCAGGACGAACGGTGCCCGGGACATCGACTCCACCCCGCCGGCCACCACGACGTCGGCTTCACCGGACACGACGGTCCGGGCCGCATATCCGAGCGCGTCCATTCCGGACCCGCACAACCGGTTGACCGTCACGCCGGGAACGGTCTCGGGCAGGCCGGCGAGCAGCAGCGCCATCCGGGCCACGTTGCGGTTGTCCTCACCGGCCTGGTTGGCGCAGCCGAGGACGACCTCGTCCACGGCGTCCTGGTCCACCTGCGGATGCCTGGCGAGAAGCTCGCGGAGGACGTGGGCGGCGAGGTCGTCCGGCCGGACGGAGGCAAGCGCGCCTCCGTACCGCCCGATCGGGGTCCGAACCCCGTCGACGAGGTACGCGTGGACCATGGCGGCTCACTCTCTGGCGGCGAATGTCGTCTGCCTGCTCGCAGCAACGGCGTCGGTCACGGCTCGGATTCCTCGGCGAGGGTTCCGGCGATCTGTCGCGACCGGCCGCGGAACTCGGCGACGAGTCCGCCGCCACCGGAACCTCCGTCCGCCCCGGCAGTGACCGTGACGTCGTAGATGCCGTTGCGACCGAACCTGCTGCGCTCGACGGCCTCGGCGACCAGCACGTCGCCGAGGCGGGCGGGGGCGACGAACACGATGTCGCAGGCCTGGGCCACCGCGACCCGGTTGTAGGAGTTGCAGGCGAAGGCGAACGCCGAGTCGGCCAGCGCGAACACGAGGCCCCCGTGGCAGATGGAGTGCCCGTTGACCATGTCGGCGCGCACCCGCATCGAGATCCGGGCGTAGCCGGGCCGCACCTCGTCCAGGACCATTCCCAGGGCCTGCGACGCCGCGTCGCCGGCCCACATCGTGGCGGCGGACCGGTCGGCCACGGTCTGCGGGTCAAGCACCTGGCGGCCCTCCGGTCGTGGCACGTTCGCGGAGCGCGGGCGACACACGGTACCGGTCCGGGTCGACGGTGCGGGCGAGGACATCCAGCATGCCCACCACCCAACCCCACCCCAGCGCATCGCCCCACTCCAGCGGCCCTCGCGGGTAGTTGACGCCCAGCCGCATCGCGGTGTCGATGTCGGCGGCGCTCGCGACACCGGCGTCCACAGCATCGGCGCCGAAGGCGGCCAGCATCGCCACCGTCCGTGCCACGATCAGACCGGGAGTGTCCGGCAGAACGGTGACGGTCAGCCCGGCCGCCTGCAGGCAGCCGACGGCCGCCTGAACCGCGTGTGCAGGCGCGGTCTGCGGCGCGGCAACGGCCACTCGGGTCGCGGTGGCGTAGTCGAGCGCGAGGTCGACGAGCACCACGGTCTCGGCGCCGCCGGCCGTGACGTCTTCTGCCGTGCGCCCGTCGGTGAGCCGGATGACGACGCCGGGCGCCGGCCGGATGCGGACCGGTCCGAGGTCGAGGGTCGCCGGTCCGGTCAGCCCGGCGGCCGCGATCCTGCGGACCAGGCCGTCGAGTGGGCCGCCGCCGCCGTTGACGACCAACCGGTCGGGTCTCGGTGCCGCGGGCGCCGTGGACGGCTGCGGTCGTGGTCCGCCCTCGTAGATCCCCCGGCCGCTCTTGCGACCCAGCCGGCCATCGGCGACCAGGGCCTGCTGGTAGCCGGACGGCTCGAACCGGGCGTCCCGGTCGAAGGCGGCCCAGACGCTGCGCGTGACCGCTGCGTTGACGTCCTGGCCGATCAGGTCCGTGAGCTCACACGGGCCCATCGGAAACCCGCCCGCCTCGCGGAACAGCGTGTCGAGTGTCGCCGGGTCGGTCACGCCTGCCTCGAGTAGGCGGAAGGCTTCTGCGTAGTAAGGCCGAGCCACCCGGTTGACGATGAAACCAGGGGTCGACGCGCACCGAACGGCCGTCTTGCCCCATGCTCCGGCCAGGTGGACGAGCGCGTCGGCGACGCCGGGTCCGGTGGCGGCCCCCGTGACGACCTCGACCAGAGGCAGCACGGGGGCAGGGTTGAAGAAGTGCATCCCCGCGACGCGTTCCGGCCTGGCCAGTCCCGCTGCGATCTCCGTGACCGACAGGGACGAGGTGTTGGTCGCGAGGATCGCGGTCTCGCCGCAGACCTTCTCCAACGCCGCGAACAGATCGCGTTTGACCGCCAGATCTTCGGCGACGGCCTCGACGACCAGCGCACAGTCCGCGAGGTCCGACACGTCCGCGACGGCGGCGAGCCGATGCTGCGCCGCCGCGGCCTCGTCCGGGCGGAGCCGGCCCTTCGCGGCCACGTGCTCCAGGCGCTCCCCGACGGCGCTCACCGCACGGTCGGCGACGCCGGCAACGGCGTCGAGGAGCCGGACCTCGTGGCCGGCGAGGGCCGCCACCTGTGCGATCCCGGCGCCCATCGTCCCGGCACCGACCACGCCGACCAGGTCCGAGCGATCGACGGTCACCATGCTGCTCACTCTGCCACCGCGGTCGACGTGAACAGGCGTCCGGGAGCGCGGTAGGCTCGTGTGACACGTGGAGCACAGAACTGCCCGCGTGCGTCACAGACTTGTCGCGCCCGGAGGGTAGATCCATGTCCGTCACCGCCGACGACCTGGTCAGCCGTCACCAGCCGACCCTCGACGACGCGCTGGCCGCGATCCGCACCCGGGGTTACTTCTCGGCCTACGCCGAGTCGCCGAGCCCGCGGGTGTACGGCGAGACGGCCGCGGCGGAGGGCCGGGCGGCCTATGATGCCTGGCTCGGCGCCGACTTCCCCGTCGAGACGCCCGGCGCCACGGGCCGGGTCGCCACCGAGCGCAGCCCGTACGGCCCCGAGCTCGGCGTCCGCTATCCCCGGGTCCTGGCCGACCCGGCGGCGCTCGACACGCTGCTCGCAGCGGCCCAGGAGGCGATGCCGGCGTGGCGGGAGGCAGGCCCGGCCGTACGCGCTGCCGTGTGCCTCGAGATCCTGGCGCGTCTGCATGCTCGGATCTTCGAGCTCGCGAACGCCGTCCAACACACCTCGGGCCAGGCCTTCGTCATGGCCTTCCAGGCCGGCGGCGCGCACGCGCTCGACCGCGCTCTCGAAGCTGTGGCCTACGCCCACGAGGAGCAGACCCGCACGCCGGCCACGGCCACCTGGGAGAAGCCGGCGGGCAAGGGCGAGCCGCTGCGGATGGTCAAGACCTTCCACGTCGTACCCCGCGGCGTGGCCCTTGTGATCGGGTGCAACACCTTCCCGACGTGGAACTCGTGGCCGGGCTTGTTCGCGTCCCTGGCGACGGGCAACGCCGTTGTCGTCAAGCCGCACCCGCGCGCCGTGCTCCCCCTCGCCATCACCGTGCAGGCCGCCCGCGACGTGCTGGCCGAGCAGGGTTTCGACCCGAACCTCGTGACGCTGGCCGCGGAAGACTCTGCTGACCGGATCGCCGCTGCGCTCGCCGTCCGGCCGGAGATCCGGGTCGTCGACTTCACCGGGTCGAGTGAGTTCGGTGACTGGCTCGAGGACAACGCCAGGCAGGCGGTCGTGTTCACCGAGAAGTCCGGCGTCAACACCGTCGTCGTCGACTCCACCGACGACTTCGCCGGGATGTGCCGCAACCTGGCGTTCTCGCTCAGCCTCTATTCCGGGCAGATGTGCACCGCGCCGCAGAACGTCTACGTGCCGCGCGAGGGCATCGCCACCGAGCAGGGCCACAAGTCCTTCGTGGAGGTGGGTGGGGGTCTCGCCGCCGCCGTCGACGCATTGCTCGGCGACGACGCGAAGGCCGTCGAGATGCTGGGCGCGGTCGTCAATCCCGGCGTCCTCGAGCGTCTCGACGCCGCACCGGGCAGCGGCCGGGTGGTGCTCGCGTCACGCACGATCGAGCACCCCGCGTGGCCGGACGCGACGGTGCGAACCCCGACGATCATCGCCCTGGAGTCGTCCGACACCGATGTCTACACAAGCGAGTGCTTCGGGCCGGTGTCGTACCTGATCGCCACCGATTCCACCGACGCCTCCCTGGACCTGTTCCGAGACACCGTCCGCGCTCATGGCGGGATGACCGCCGCGGTGTACTCGACGGACGAGAAGGTGATCGACGCGGCCGAGCGAGCGGCGATCGAGGCCGGCGTTGCGTTGTCGGTCAATCTCACCGGCGGTGTGTTCGTCAACCAGTCGGCGGCGTTCTCCGACTTCCACGGCACCGGAGCCAACCCCGCCGCCAACGCGGCGTTCACCGACGGCGCATATGTCGCGGGGCGATTCCGCATCGTCCAGTCCCGCCGCCACCCCGCCCCGTAAACGACCGCATAGCAGTCGCGAGGTCTCGCCGGGTCCAAACCCGCGCGAGTGGTAGCGCTCTCACCGGGACAGATACGGATTATCCGGGCGCGTGACCGAATCGTTATGGCGTCTGTACCGGGCCGGTCTTGCCAACGCCATTCGTAAACGTTTTCGTTCGAAGTCACCGGGACGCGGGCCGCAAGCGTCCGGACCGGGGGATCACTTCGAAGGAGGCGGGCCAGTATGGCCAACAGCACCACCAGACGCGGCATCAGCGCGGTCACCGTCGCCCTGGGGCTGTCGCTCGTCCTCGCAGCCTGCGGCGGGGACGACGGAGACAACGGCGATGGCGGCGACGGCGGCGACGACGACACCACAGGCTTGGGTGCCGGTGCCGACTGCGACGCCCTCGTCGAGGAGTACGGAGACCTCTCGGACACCGAGATCACCATGTACAGCACGATCATCGCGCCCGAGGACGCGCCCCTCGAGGCCTCGTTCGACAAGTTCGAGGAGTGCACGGGCGCCACGATCATCTACGAGGGATCCGACGAGTTCGAGGCCCAGCTGCCGGTCCGCGTCGAGGGCGGCACCCCGCCCGACATGGCGATCCTGCCGCAGCCCGGCCTGCTGCGGACACTGGTCGAGGACTACCCCGACGCCGTCGTGCCTGCCCCCGAACAGGTGGAGGCGAACGTCGACCAGTTCTTCTCGCCGGACTGGAAGGCGTACGGCACGATCGACGACACCTTCTACGCCGCGCCGTTCGGCGCCAACGTCAAGTCGTTCGTCTGGTACTCGCCGACGGCGTTCGCCGACGCGGGATACGAGATTCCCGAGACCTGGGACGACATGCTCGCCCTCTCCGACCAGATCGTGGCGGACGGCGGCAAGCCGTGGTGCGCCGGCGTCAGCTCCGGTGAGGCCACCGGCTGGCCGGCGACCGACTGGGTCGAGGACGTCGTCCTCCGTACCGCCGGTCCCGAGGTCTACGACCAGTGGTACACGCACGAGATCCCGTTCAACGACCCGCAGATCATCGAGGCCATCGACACGGTCGGCGAGGTCCTCAAGAACGAGGACTACGTCAACGGTGGTCTGGGCGATGTCGCCAGCATCGCGACGACACGGTTCGAGGACGCCGGTCTGCCGATCACGCTGGGCCAGTGCTACATGCACCGCCAGGCGTCGTTCTACGCTGCCAACTGGCCCGAGGGCACCGAGGTCGCCGAGGACGGCGACATCTTCGCCTTCTACCTGCCGCCGATCGATGAGGCGCAGGGCAGGCCGGTGCTCGGTGGCGGCGAGTTCGTCGCGGCGTTCTCCGATCGCCCGGAGGTCCAGGCGTTCCAGGCCTACATGGCCACGGCCGACTGGCACAACGAGCGGGCGTCGGGGCCGAACTTCGTGTCGGCGAACCTCGAGGTGCCGCTGGACGCCTACGACAGCCCGATCAACCGGCTGTCCGCAGAGATCCTGCAGGACGAGAACGCCGTGTTCCGCTTCGACGCCTCGGACCTGATGCCCGGAGCGGTGGGAACGGGATCGTTCTGGACCGGGATGGTCGACTGGCTGACCGGCGCCAGCACGGAGGAGGTCGCGGACGCGATCGAGGAGTCCTGGCCGGCCTCGTAGGAGAACCGGATCGTGGGCTGGGGCCGTTTCGACGGCCCCAGCCCGCAGCGGGCCGATCGCGGTACACGTGGTGTCTGACGTGACCGAACCAGCAGGCGAGCGTCCAGTGGACGATTCGTGGCAGGATTCTGAAACACGGATCGTGGAGCCCGCCGGAGCGTGCCGTCACATGCCGCACCTCAGGAGCAGCGAGGGTCCGACGCGTAGAAGGTGAGGCGGCATGGACAATCTCGAGAAGTTCGGCCTGATGGTCTTTGCCATCGCGCTGTTCGCGGCCGTCATGGGCGTCGTCCTGCTGGTGGTGGGCCGAGCCCGTGGACGGTCGGATCTGGTTCAGTCGCTGGCCTTCGTCGTGCCGGCGTTCCTGATGCTGGCGGTTGGTCTGCTCTACCCGGCCATCCGGACGATCTACCAGTCCTTCTTCGACCGCAGGACGGAGAACTTCGTCGGCCTCGACAACTACGAGACGATCGTCACCAACCCGGCCCTGGTCACGGTGCTCCAGAACACGTTCCTCTGGGTCGTGATCACGCCGATCGTCGCGACGTTCATCGGCCTGGTCTACGCGGTCCTGGTCGACCGGGCCCGGATCGAGGCCGTCGCCAAGGCCCTGATCTTCCTGCCACTGGCGATATCGCTCGTCGGTGCGTCGATCATCTGGCGGTTCGTCTACGAGTACCGGCCCGACCAGGCCAACGTCGAGCAGATCGGCATTGCCAACCAGGTGCTCGTCTGGCTGGGCTTCGAGCCGCACCAGTTCCTGCTCGGGTGGCCGTGGAACACGCTGTTCCTCATCGTGGTCTTGATCTGGGTCCAGGCCGGTTTCGCGATGACCGTGCTCTCGGCGGCGATCAAGGCCATCCCGGCCGACATCACCGAGGCCGCACGACTCGACGGTCTGGCCGGCCCGAAGATGTTCCGCTACATCACCGTGCCGAGCATCCGCCCCGCTCTGATCGTCGTGCTGACCACGATCACTATCGGCACGCTCAAGGTGTTCGACATCGTGCGCACCATGACGGGCGGCCAGTTCGACACCAGCGTCGTCGCCAACGAGTTCTACGTGCAGAGCTTCAGGCAGGGCGAACGCGGTCTCGGCTCGGCGCTCGCGGTCGTGCTGTTCATCCTGGTGATCCCGATCGTCGTGTACAACGTCCGGCAGTTGCGGAAGGCGGGGGAGTACCGATGAGTGCCGCGATCACCACTCCGGAGGCCCGCGCCGAGCTGTCCGGCGTCAGCGCCGCGACGATCACGGGCCGGACCAAGAAGCGGCTGACCTCGCCGTGGGCATCGTTCTTCGCGATCGTGATCGCCATCCTCTGGACGATCCCGACGTTCGGCCTGTTCCTCTCCTCGTTCCGCCCGGAGATCGACATCAGGACGACGGGCTGGTGGACCTTCTTCAGCGACCCCGAGGTCACCCTCGACAACTACACCGAGGTACTCACCGGAGGCGACACCGAGCTCGCGACCTACTTCGTGAACTCGTTCGTCATCACGATCCCGTCGGTGATCATCCCGCTGACGATCGCCAGCCTGGCCGCGTACGGCTTCGCCTGGATGCGGTTCCCGTTCCGCGACACGGTGTTCGTGGCGGTGTTCGCCCTGCAGATCGTGCCCATCCAGGTGGCGCTGATCCCGCTGCTCCAGCTCTACGTCAACCCGCCGTTGGGCCTGCCGAGCGTCGCGGGCACCTTCTGGACCGTCTGGCTGTCTCATTCGATCTTCGCCCTGCCGTTGGCGATCTTCCTGCTGCACAACTTCATGAGAGAGGTCCCCCGCGAGCTGATCGAGGCGGCCCGCGTCGACGGTGCCGGCCACGTGACGATCTTCTCCCGGATCATGCTGCCGCTCGTCATGCCGGCGATCGCGGCGTTCGGCATCTTCCAGTTCCTCTGGGTGTGGAACGACCTGCTGGTGGCGCTGGTCTTCGCGGGCGGCACCCAGGAAGTGGCTCCGTTGACCGTACGGTTGGCCGAGCTACAGGGCAACCGTGGGGGCGACTGGCACCTGCTGTCCGCCGGTGCGTTCGTGTCGATAGTGGTGCCCGTCATCGTGTTCCTCGCCCTGCAGCGGTACTTCGTCCGCGGCCTGCTCGCGGGGAGCGTGAAGGGCTAGAGACATGACCGCGGGGGCGCCCCGATGAGTAGCATCACCGACGTCGCCGCCAGGGCCGGGGTATCGGTTGCCACCGTGTCGCGTGCGTTGCGCGACCTTCCCGGGGTCGCAGCCTCCACCCGCGAGCTCGTGCGATCGGCCGCCGAAGAGCTCGGGTACGTGCCCTCGCCGAGCGCTGCCGGGTTACCGACCGGGCGCACCCAGACGGTCGGGGTCGCGGTGCCCTGGCTCGGCCGGTGGTTCTTCACCTCGCTCCTCGACGGCGCCCAACAGGTGCTCGTCGAGCACGGCTACGACGTGCTGCTCTACGACGTCGGCGGCACCGACGAAGCCCACCGCCGCATCCTGGACACGAAGCTGCTGAGCAAGCGGGTCGACGCCCTCCTGGTGTTGAGCCTGCCGCTGAGCTCGAACGAGGTGGTGGCATTGGGGAAGCTGCACCGCCCGGTCGTGGTCGTCGGGCCGAGCGTGCCGGGGCTGTCGTGCGTTCGCATCGACGACGTCGAAGCGGGCTACATCGCCACCCGACACCTCCTCCAGCTCGGGCACCGACGGATCGCGTTCGTGGGCGGCGACCCAGCCGACCAGTTCGGCTTCCCGGTTGCCCCCGACCGCCAGCTCGGCTACGAGCGCGCTCTTCGTAGCTGCGCCATCCCGTCCGATCCCTGCCTGAGCGTGCCGGCCACGTTCACGGTGGACGGCGGGATGGACGCGGCCAGCGAGCTGGTCGCCCGACCGGAACGGCCCACTGCCGTGGTGGCATGGTCGGACGAGATCGCGATGGGTGTGCTCTACGCCGTGCGCGGTGCCGGGTTGCGTGTTCCGCAGGACGTCTCGGTCGTGGGTGTCGACGACCACGACCTGGCCCGGCTGTTCGACCTGACCACCGTGGCGCAGCCGGTGCGCGAGCAGGGCCGGGTGGCCGCCCGCCTGCTGGTCGAGAAACTCCTGGGGGCCGGCGCGATCGAGCCGGACGTGGCGACCGTGACGGTGCCGATCCGACTCGTCGTCCGGGGAACGACCGGGCCACCTCCGGACTGACGCGTTCGAGCGCACGGTCGAGCCGGCGCGTGCAGGTGGCGAGGTGTGCCACACATCGCCGCCAGGGTGGTGTCGTGCGACGCCGACAGCGAACACGCAGCGTGCCACGTGCATCAGCAGGACTGGGGTGTACCCGTCCGGATCGTCGAGGGCGGAGCGTGGCGGTTGACCTGGTGATGTCCGGGCGGCCGTGACGGGCGTCTCAGCCGGCGGATTCGCCGTGTCGCTCGGCCGCCCGGTATGATCGACGACAGCCACGGCCTCGCTGTGAAATGCAGCGGGGCCGTCTCGGTGCCCGGTATCCGGACGTGGACGTCCAAGGAATGGTCGGGTACGCGCGCCCCCTGGCTCACCGCGCGCCGCATCCGCGGCCCGCGACCGGGCGCGCCCGCCCGACCGCCGGAGTTCCGCATGCCGTCCAACCGTTCCAGCCTGCTCGCCGACCGAACGGGTCGCCCACCGCGCGGCCGCGACCCACGCCGCGGCGAACGGCGACCCGTCCGGCACACACAGGTGCGCACTTCGTACCGCGGGGCGTCGAGCGGTCCCCGCAACGGCCGGAATGTCGATCCAGCCCGCCGGGCCGCGATCGATGCGTTCGACGTGACGACCTCCGCCTTCCCCGCGCTCGGCGTGCCCGACCGTGTGGTGAGGCTGCTCGGCATCGACGGGATCGTTGCACCGACTCCCGTCCAGACCGCCGTCATCCCCGACGCGATCGCCGGCCGCGATGTGCTCGGGCGTGCCCGCACCGGTTCGGGCAAGACGCTGGCGTTCGGTCTGCCGATCCTGACCCGCCTGGCTGGTGCCCGCAGTCGCCCGAACCACCCGCGGGCGCTGGTCGTCGTACCGACCCGTGAGCTGGCCGTTCAGGTCACCTCCGCTGTCGAACCGTTGGCCGCAGCGCTGGGGCTGAGGATGGTGACCGTTTACGGCGGGACACCGTACGACCGCCAGATCCGCAGACTCTCGCAGGGCGTCGACATCGTCGTCGCCACCCCCGGCCGCCTCGACGACCTGGTCCGACGCGGCCTCTGCCGCCTCGACCACGTCGAGATCGTGGCCCTGGACGAGGCCGACCACCTGTGCGATCTCGGCTTCTACCCGGTCGTCTCCGAACTGCTCGCGGCCACGCCGCCCGATGGCCAGCGCCTGTTGCTGTCTGCGACGCTCGACGGTGACGTCGACCGGCTGGTCCGCCGGCACCTCACCGATCCGGCCCGGCACGAGATCGACCCGGGCCGGGGCTCGGTGGCCGAGATGGACCACCACGTGATCGTCGTCGAAGCGCACGCCAGGTTCGACGTGACGACCCGGCTGGTGCGGGCCAACCCTCGCAGCATCGTGTTCACCCGCACGAAGTACGGTGCCACCCGGCTGGCCGACGACCTCCGGAACGTCGGCGTGCCCGCCGTCGACCTGCACGGCGACCTGTCTCAGCGCGTGCGCGAGCGCAATCTCGACACGTTCCGGACCGGGCGCGCACACGTCGTGGTCGCCACCGACGTCGCCGCCCGCGGTATCCATGTCGGCGGCGTGGGACTCGTGGTGCACTTCGACCCGGCCGGCGAGCCCAAGTCCTACCTGCACCGTTCGGGGCGCACGGCGCGGGCCGGCGCGTCCGGCGCCGTCGTCACCGTCGCGACGCCCGGACAGGCGCGGTCGATGGAGGGACTGCACAAGCGAGCGGGCGTGGACGCCAAGCGCGTCGACCCGCGGTCCATCGACGGACCGCTCACGACCACGGCGTTGGCCGAGGCGCCCGCGATGCCAGCGATGGCACCCGCGCGCGGCGGAGCGGCCCGCTCGCGACGAGGCGCACTCCGTGGGCCGGACCGCGGGGATGGGACCCGTCGCGACGGCGACCGCCGGCGTGGACGTCGCCTGCCGCGCTGACCCGACCGCGGCCCGGCAGCCCGCCCCGTCCTCCGGTTGTGAAGATCGTCGTGAAGAGGCGGCACGCTCCCGCTCCTGCTCGAGGCTGCACGACGATCTTCACGACGGAGGAAACCTGGCGACGGTCGGGTTTGCACCCGCCTCTGAATGCTTCCGGGACGCGTCTCACACGCACAGGAGCTCAGCCCCAGCTGGTCAGGTCGCGATCGAGCCACGTCGCCAGGGCGTCGTTCTCGGCCTCGAGGTACTGCGCGGCTCGGCCCGGAGGCCGTGCGACGCGCTCACAAGTCGGTTAGCCGCGCTGCGTGCGGAACCACTCGATCGTGCGCTTCAGCCCCTCGTCGAGACCGACAATGGGCTCCCAGCCCAGGAGCGTCGAGGCCAGGCTGATGTCCGGTTGGCGGACGGTCGGATCGTCCTCCGGACGAGGACCAAAGATGATCTCGCTGTGTGACCCCACGAGGTCCCGGATGGTCTCGGCCAGCTCGAGGATCGTGATCTCCCGCGGGTTGCCGATGTTGACCGGGCCGGCGTGCTGCGACCCGAGAAGCCGCAGGCAGCCCTCGATGAGGTCGTCGACGTACTGGATGGACCGGGTCTGGCTACCGTCGCCCGCCACCGTGATCGGGTCTCCGGCCAGAGCCTGACGGATGAACGTGGGAATGGCGCGGCCGTCGTGCGGGCGCATCCTCGGACCGTGGGTGTTGAAGATGCGCACGATCGCCGTGTCGACACCGTGATAGCGGCGATACGCCATCGTCATCGCCTCGGCGAACCGTTTCGCCTCGTCGTAGACGCCTCGGGGCCCGACCGGGTTCACATGGCCCCAGTACGTCTCCGGCTGCGGATGTATCTGTGGATCGCCGTAGGCCTCGGACGTCGACGCCAACAGATAGCGGGCGTTCTTTTCCCGGGCCAAGCCGAGCGTGTGCAACGTGCCGATCGAGCCGACCTTCAGAGTCTCGATCGGCAGCTGGAGGTAGTCGATCGGCGAGGCCGGGGAGGCGAAATGCGCCACGGTGTCGACCGGGCCGCCGATGTGGACGAACTCCGTGACGTCGGCACGCACCAACCGGAACGCATCCCGCTCGACCAGATGGGCGACGTTGGCCGGCGTCCCGGTGACGAAGTTGTCCAGACACAGCACCTCGTAACCCTCGTCCAGCAACCGCTCGCACAAATGGGAACCGAGGAAGCCGGCGCCACCGGTGACAACGGCACGCCGACGCCGGCCCGGACCTAGCATGACGGCCGCCGTCTCGTCTCCGGCGCCGCGGTGTCAGCCGGAGT
>Ga0299914_10000945_pt1 | contig 18408 bp, 13 predicted proteins | sample RVTome_10_FD_201361 | JGI IMG/M metagenome (GOLD analysis project Ga0299914, IMG submission 201361) | Soil microbial communities from uranium-contaminated site in the Upper Colorado River Basin, Wyoming, United States - RVT153D57 (version 2) ...
GCTTGCAGGCTTCGCCCACTGTCGGCGTGTAGACGATCGGCAGGAATTCTTCCAGGTGCTTCAGCAACACGCGGTAGAACAGGACTTCGTTACGGTCCTGCAGGGCGGCGAGCCCAATGTAGCGTTCCAGCGGAACCTGTTTGCGCGTGATGTGTTCGTAGGCGCGCTGCTCCTGTTCCGCCAGGGTTCCGACATGATTGGGGAGCAGGCCCGTCAGCCGGAATTCGCGCCGTTCCTTGGCATCGAATGCGGTTCCCTTGTTGTACAGCGGGTGGCCCAGCAACGCGCGGCCTCGAAACGGCACGTTCAACCATTCTTCGCCATCGGCATCGCGGTAGAGCTGGAAATGTTCCATTCGAGGAAAGTCCTCCCGGAGGTTTGAAGCGGGGAGGGCATTATAAGTGATCAGTGATCAACGCAGGCGCCAGGCCGGTGACAGGTTTTTCTTGCGCTGCTGCCGAACGTCACTCACTGAAGTCCCCTTCCGTGGGTCATTCCTTCGTCAGCGGTTCCAGCGTGAGTTCCACGCGGCGGTTCTGCGCGCGACCATCGGGCGTTGCATTCGATGCCATCGGCCGCGATTCCCCGTAACCGATGATGACCATGCGATCCGTCGACACGCCTTGCGCGTTCAGATACTTGCCGACCGACGCCGCACGCTGTTCCGAGAGCTGCTGGTTGTACGTATCGGCTCCGGTACTGTCCGTATGCCCGGTGACCACGACCAGTGTCTTCTCATATTCCTTCAGGACGGAAGACACGGCGCCGAGCACGTCGAAAAAATCGGGATTCAGTGCGGAGCTGTCCGTCTGGAAGGTGATATTGCCCGGCATGTTCAGGATGATATTGTCGCCGTCACGGGTCACGCTCACACCCGTGCCCCGCAACTGCTCGCGTAACTTCTTCTCCTGCACGTCCATGTAATAACCCACCGAGCCGCCGGCGAGTGCGCCGGTGCCCGCACCGATGAGCGCACGCTTGCGGCGCTCTTTCGCATCGTCACCGGTTGCGGCGCCGACGATGACCCCCGCGAGTGCGCCGATGGCGGCACCCGTACCTGCCCGGGAGCGCTTCTCTTCATCGGTATAGGGGTCGAGGGTTGTACAGCCTGTTGTCATCAGTGTGACGGCGAGGCCGGTGCCCAGCAGGCGGCGAAACATGGTGCGCATGTCAGGGTCTCCCTGGTTCGTGCAGAGTGGATGACGGCCGCATTCCTGCCGTCCCGGAGTTCTACAGTGACGTGGAGACGCTTTTCCGTCTTCCAACCGGGTGCCCTCAGGGAGTTCCCGGCAAATTTTTTTCAGAAAAAAAACACGTGATTTTTCCGTTAATAATGTCGACAAGCGCTCGAAAAATAATGCATTAAAATCAGATAATTAGAACGAATATCCTGAAATCGCATAAATATGCAACGGCACTTCCGCGACATTGCTTATGTGAAGCGGACATCGACAGCGGGCGGAATCCTGCGGAAAAGGGCTGGACCTTTAAGAAATTTGGACCAAAAATGCAGGCGTCAGCGCGTTTTCGGGGAGCGCGTACCAATTCTGGCCGGAATCAGAGAGGGCATTCATGAGCACGCAACTTTCACCGCGCATTGCGCAATTTCCCGTCGCGATACGTTTCGCTGCGTCGGTTTTGCGACCGATCGTCAGAACGTTGCTGCGACTGGGCATTTCGGCCAATGAGGTAAATGATCTGGTCCGCTGGCTCTATGTCGACGAGTTCTACCACCGCAAGGAGTTCTGGCATCGCCGCAAGCCGTTCGGCGCGCGCGCCGCTCTGTTGTCCGGTCTGTCGCGCAAGGAAGTGAATCGTCTGAGCCAGATCAATTCTCCCGACGACGCGATTCTTACCGATCAACAGAATCGCGCCACGCGCGTCCTCGCGGGCTGGGTCAACGACCAGCGTTTTCATGAGAACGGGAAACCTGCGGTTCTGCCGATCGAATCGAAGAACCGGATGGCGACGTTCGAAAGACTCGTACAGCTGTACAGCGGCGACCTGACGACACGCACTGTGCTGGATGAGCTGGTGCGCGCCGGCTGCGTGCTGCTGGACAGCGCTGGGAGCGCGGTATTGATCAACCAGGTTTATGGTCCGACCACGGCACCTGAAGATACCTTGAGAATCGGTGGATTTGCCTTGCAGCGGTTGGGCGAAACCCTGGATTTCAATGTCGGACACATGAAAGGGTCGGAACGGCGGCTGCAGCGTGTATGGCGGCAGCGCTTGATTCCTGCAGAACGGGCCGGCGATGCGAAACAGCTGATTTCGGAGCACGTCGTGGAAGCCGGCCGTACGCTGGACCTGCAGTTGGCGCGCATGGCACACACAAAACCCCGGGCAAGTCAGGAATACAGGGAAATTGGTATAGGTATCTACTACTTCGAGGAGTAGTTTCCCCTGCATACGCTGGACGTGTGAGTCTTTTGCTCAATCTGGACCGCGCCCGCCCATCGGCAGGCGCGGTTTTTTGTCAAACCGGGTTTATATTTGGGCTGTAAATAACCAAAAATGATTCATAATCAGGTTTCCCATCCCATAACCCCGCGGAGGGTTACGCCATGAACATACGCATATTGTTAGTTGCCCTGGCTCTGATGGTGATTTCACCTGTCGCGTTCGCGGATGAAATGGGCACCGGTAGCCCGGGTAGTACGAACCAGTCGTCGCCACCGGCAATGCCGGCTGATCAGACCGAGCAGACGGCGGCATCCGGTCATGAAAGCTGCGAGCTGTGGAAGCTGTTCCTGAGCTGGTTCGAGTAACCGCTACAGGGCACAGCAACCGTCAAAAAGACCGCGCGACACCGTCGCGCGGTTTTTTTTTGCCTGCTGCGATCTCGGTGCCGGTGTCCTCGCCTCGGTGCTCGGAACCCGAACCGGTTTCCGCTGACTGATTCCAAAGTTATGTCGCAAGACCTACGGCGCTCTACCTATACGGCGATGCATCACTTAAAGGAATGAACCTATTTAAAAACCCCCTCGTGAACGGGAAGCTGGAGTCCGGTTTCAACGGGGGCGGAAGCGCAAACAACGCCGGACCCTGGTCTGCAAGCGCCACTGGCCCGCAGATTGAACCGAGGCGGTGACTGGCGGCCGTGAAGTACGGATGGCCGGCACCGCGTTTGCAGAAACGGTGCGGATGCCAGCGTTACAAGGGAATACGACTCCAGCGTGCCGGCATGGGCGCGGCAAGCCGGAGGATCAAGGTGTACTGACGTGTCGGCATGATGTCGACAAGCGGGAATCCGGAAGCCCGTATCGGGTACACAGTGCGATCGCGGCTCTGCCGCAAAAACTCTCTCGACTCCAAGGCCCCCCAGGAGATTAGCCCCGCGCCCGCGGGGCTCTTTTTTTGTGCGGATGGTCGAGACCGGCGGCCGCACCACTGACCCAGGCTCATGAACCAGGCTCGTGACCCAGGCTCATGAACCAGGGCTCGCAGGACGAACGGCCCGCGGGTGCCGGAAGATCGAGAGGACATTGACATCAATTGCGGATTGCCATGTTGCTGACAAGCCCGATCGACCTGTTCATGCCGACACCGCTGCACTTGCTCGTGTTGCTGGCAACGCTGGCCGTACTCGCGTTCCGCGCGCCGCCGGGCATGCCGTTTCGTCGCTGGCGCTATCCGCTGCTGATGATCACGGCGTGGTGCTGGCTCGCCTCGACGCCGGTGCTGGCGCATTGGCTGGGCTCGCAACTCGAAAACATCCACCCGCCGGCAAATGCCGGCGCGCTGCCGCACGCGCCCGTCATCCTCGTACTGGCGTCGGGAGGAGGCGCTGAAGAAGGTCCGGTGTCGCATGGTGCGCATCTCGACCTCGCGAGCCTTCGGCGAACGATCGCGGCTGTGGAGATCTGGCGCGAGACAGGCGGAATCCTGCTTTTTTCAGGCGCCGCCTGGCCACGGGAATCACGCGCCGTTGCGGACCGCATGGCGGCGTTGGCGCGGGAGTTCGGCGTGCCCGACGCCAGCATCCGCGTCGAGTCCGGCTCGCTGAACACGTTTGAAAACGTGCGCAACAGTCTTGCCTTGCTTGAACCAGGCGGCCACGAACTGGTACTCGTGACCAGTGCGTTGCACATGCCGCGCGCAATGGCCGTCGCGCACCGGCAAGGCGTGTCGCCGCTTGCGGCACCCGCGGATTTTCGCAGCAAGCGTGAGCTGACATGGCGCGCCTGGTGGCCGAACAGCGACGCGCTGCCGTTGCTCGGCGTCGTGTTGCATGAATGGGTGGGGCTTGTGTATTACGCGTTGCGCGGATGGATATGAGCGAGTCAGTGCAGGTGGCCTGAGTCGACCCAGTTCTGGAATGCTGCAACGAACTGTTGCAGGAAGCAGCGTATTTCCACGTTGACCAGCCGGCCCGTGGAATCGAACAGCAGCGTGCCATGCCGGATACGCGCGTCGGGTTGTTCCATCACGGGTACGTCCTGCAACAGGAGGGCACGCCGCAGATGACGATCCGTTCTGCCGCGCGCGATGCCGTCCGGAGAGATGCTCACGATACCGCACGGTTTCCCGGCCCACGCGTTCCGGTTGCATGGTCGCGCACCGATCTCCAGCGCGTTCTTCAAAATGCCTGGAACGGTACGGCTGTTTTCCGTCGTCATGAACAACAGCCCGTCGGCCGCGAGGATCTGCTGGCGAAACAGCACCCACTCGAGCGGCGGTGCGGCATCGAGATTCTGCGTGTAAAGCGACAGCCGTGAAATGTCGACGATCTCGAGACGCAAGGTACGTGGTGCGATTTCGGCGAGTTCGTCTGCAATCCGGCGATTGCACGAACGCTTCTGCAGGCTGCCGAGCAGTACGGCGACATTCCGTGTTCCACTCATCGCCACGATGACCTCACTGCCAGCACCTCATTCGACCGTCACCGACTTTGCGAGATTGCGTGGTTTGTCGACATCCGTTCCACGCAGTACGGCGACATGGTAGGCGAGCAGTTGCAGCGGAATGGTGTACAGGAACGGGTCGGCCAGGTTGCCGTGATGCCGCGGCACATGCACGACCGATGCGCCGTCTGTCGATTCGAAACGGGATTCGGCATCGCACAGGATGATCATCTCGCCGCCGCGCGCCTGTATTTCCTGGATGTTCGAGCGCACCTTGTCGAGCAGCGGATCGTTGGGGGCGATCGCAACCACCGGCATGCTGTGGTCGACGAGCGCCAGCGGCCCATGTTTGAGTTCGCCTGCCGCGTAGGCTTCCGCGTGAATGTAGGAAATCTCCTTGAGCTTGAGAGCACCTTCCAGCGCGATCGGAAAATGTACGCCACGCGCGACGAACAGCGCATGCTCGCGGCAGGTGATGCGCGCGGCCAGCTCCTGCATCCGGCCGTTCAGCGCGAGCGTTTCTTCGACCAGCCCCGGCAGCTGCACAAGTTGCCGGCAGAGTGCGGATACATCGAGTCCGTGGCTGATCTGTTCGCGCGCAATACCGATGCTGATCAGCATCAGCGCCAGCAGCTGCGTGGTAAAGGCTTTGGTAGACGCGACGCCGATCTCCGGCCCGGCCGCCGTCAGGAACACGGCTTCGGATTCCCGCGCCAGCGAACTGTAGCCGACGTTGCAGATGGCGAGCGTGCCGCAGTATGCAGCGCTTTTCGCCATGCGCAGCACCGCCAGCGTGTCCGCCGTCTCGCCGGATTGCGATACCGTGATCAGCAGTGTGCCGGGCATCGCGACAGGACTGCGGTAACGGTATTCGCTGGCCTGTTCGGCAATGCATGGAATGCGTGCAAAGCGCTCGATCAGGTAGCGCGCCGTCAGTGCGGCGTGATAGCTCGTGCCGCAGGCAACGATGTGCACGGCCTTTGCTGCGCGCAGCATTTCCTGGGTGCGTGCATCGAAGGCGTCGGACGCGATTCCGTTGGCCGTCAGGCGATTGCCCAGTGTTCTCGCGATCGCGGCCGGTTGCTCGAAGATTTCCTTCTGCATGAAATGCCGGTACTCGCCAAGTTCCACGGCATCCGAAGAACCGAGGTTGTCCTGGGTCGCGCGTTCGACGAGCGAATTTGTCCTGTCAAAGACCTGCACGCTCAAGCGGCTGACTTCGGCGAGGTCGCCTTCTTCGAGGTAGATCATGCGGCGCGTGAGCGGCAGCAGGGCGGCGGCATCGGAGGCGATGAAGTTCTCGCCGTTGCCCAGGCCGATGATCAGTGGACATCCCTGGCGCGCGACGACCAGGCAATCGGGATGGTCGATGCTCACGACCGCGATGGCGAACTGGCCCTGCAACCGGTCCGTGGCGACACGTACCGCGCGGCGCACATCGCCGTTTGCCTGACGTTCCAGTTGCCGGTGAACGAGATGGGCAATCACTTCCGTGTCGGTCTGGGATTCGAACGCGTACCCGGCGGCCTGCAGTTCATCGCGCAGTTCGCCGGCGTTCTCGACGATGCCGTTGTGTACGACGGCGACGCGTCCACCGGACATATGCGGATGCGCGTTGAGTTCCGAGGGGGCGCCGTGAGTGGCCCAGCGGGTATGCGCGATACCGGTTCCACCTGGAAGTATGTTGCGGGACAGGACCGAGGCCAGGGCGCCGACTGCACCTACGGCCCGCAGGCGGTGCAATTGGCGGTCCGCTGAACAGGTGGCTATTCCCGAGGAGTCGTAACCCCTGTATTCCAGTCGCTGCAAGCCCTCGAGGAGCAAGGGAGCGACCTTGCGCCCTGCGACCGCACCAACGATTCCACACATCGTTTCCATCCCGCTAAGTAGCTGACGTGAGGCGGAAATGTCGATTTCTGCGTGGATTCCTCGGCGCGAAGGTCTCCAGCCAGCTGCAGATTTCCGCCCTGTTTGCGAGCAGACTAGGAACTCCGGCAGCGCTTCAAATATACGGCCATGCCTGTATATAGCCGTAATTGGGCCTGTAATAGCCTCGGCAACTCAGGGATTTAGCGCATCCCGGTTAGCCCTTCGGACATTCATCTCCTCAGGGTTTTCTGGGTTGCATTGGCTCGCGGAATTGAATCGAGATCGGGAAATGGAGTATTTTTGTCCATTGTGGGATGTGCATCCGCATTTGGGCAGGGCTCGAACCCGACATGAAGACAACGCGATTCACGAGCTACGGGACTGACTTTTCGGGGGGCAACCGTTTGCCGTTCCAGCATCTTCGCCCACTTCTGCAAGAGCGGCGCTGCCGACTCGACGGAGTCGAGGGCAGGGGAAAACCTGCTGCGCGAAACGCGGTAAACGGAAACCCGCAAACCGGTTGTTTCAGAATGCACGAGCCGTCGTGCACTCTGCTGCCGGACGCCGGGGTCGGCATAACCAATCTATCCGGAGCGAGGAGATCGCGATGGCTACTGTCAAATCGAAAACGGTAAATCCGGCGATGACTGAATCCACAGTCGCGCTGTTACGGGAACTGGTCGCGCACTTGCGGGACAACCGCACCGAGTTGCGTGAGGAATGGGCAAGACGTATCACAGAGGCCCGCCTTCTCACCGCGATGACCAAGGAAGAAATCTTCGCTGAAGCGACATCCGTCTACGACAACTATGTCGAAGCGCTGGAAACCGGCACGTTCGAAGCCTTGCAGGCCTACGCGCGCAACCTCTCGGAAAGAATCATTCCACGTGGCGTCGAAACCGACGAAGTCGTCGGGATCGTGCTCCTGTTGCGCGACGTGCTCGCGCGTTCGCTGTTTGCCAAGTATCGATCCGACTTCGATCTGCTGAACCGGATTCTCGATGCCTATGAACCTGCCGCCAACCGCATCGCCAATACCGTGGCGGTCGGCTTCGTGCAGGAACGCGAGCGCATCATCCGCGAACAGCAGGAAGCCATCCGTGAATTGTCGACACCGGTTCTGCAGGTGCGCGAACGCCTGCTGATTCTGCCGATCATCGGCGTCATCGATCCGCTGCGTGCCCGCCAGTTGACGGAACAGTTGCTGCAGGCGATACGCGCCAACCGTGCCCGCGTCGTCGTCATCGACATCACCGGTGTGGCGGAAATGGACTCCCACGTCGCCAACCATCTTGTGCAGACAGTGGAAGCTTCACGCCTGCTCGGTGCCACGGTCATCGTTACCGGCCTGTCGCCGGATATCGCCCAGACCCTGGTGAATATCGGCGTGGATCTCGCGAAGATGAACACTGTGGGCGATCTGCAAGGCGGTATCGAGGAAGCGGAACGCCTGCTCGGTTACAAGGTCGTGATGCATGAGAGCGGACCTGCGCCGAAAAAGTCGTAGCCATATCAAACGCAAGCATCAGTAAAAGGGGGGAGGCCTTGTGGCGGTCCCTATTCTCAAACAGTCGCACTACCTGATCGCTACGATCCAGTCTGCATTGACTGATCAGGATTTCGTGCAACTGCGCGATGCGCTTGTCGAGAAAGTCGGCCGGTTCCGGTCACGCGGCGTGATCGTCGACGTGACGGCGCTCGACGTTCTCGATTCCTTCGCCTCGCGAACGTTGCGCGATCTTGCCTACATGATTCGCCTGCGGGGTGCGCACACCGTCATTGTCGGAATTCAGCCGGACGTTGCATTCGCCATGGTGCAACTGGGTATCACGCTATCGGATGTCTCGACGGCGCTCGACCTCGAAGAGGGATTGACGTTCCTCGACAACGTCGAGTCAACCACTTAGGCCTTTTCGGTGTAGCGTGACAAAAACAATCAATCACGAATCGCCGCAGCAGGGTGTAAGGGTCCGCATCGAATCGGATACGGACCTCGTGTCCGCCCGGCACGCGGGCCGCACCCTCGCCGAACAGGCCGGCTTTTCGTCGAGTGAGCTCACCCTGATCGCGACGGCGATCTCCGAACTGGCGCGCAATATCATCGAGTACGCCAATTACGGCGAGATCCAGCTCGAACTCGTGCACAACGCCAACACCAGTGGCATCCGAATTGTCGCCACCGATTCCGGTCCCGGAATCAGCAATATCGAACAGGCGATACGCGGCGGATTTTCAACGTCGGGTGGACTGGGGCTCGGCCTTGCCGGGGTGCGGCACATCATGGATCACTTCGACCTTGAATCGAGCAGCGGCTCGGGCACCTGCGTCACGGTGACCAAGTGGAAACTCTGACGCGTTCGATACTCGAGTGGCACACGGAGTCCGCGCCGCATCCGTCGGAAACGCTGAGCGGCGACACCGGCAGCGTCGTATTGCAAGGACATACAGGATTTGCATTCGCGCTCGATGCTCTGGGTCATGGACCGGAAGCCGCGCGTACCGCTGCATCGGCCAGCGAATTTCTTGCCACGGCATCGCCATCGGATTCCCTTGAAGGTCTCTTTCTGCAGTGCCATCAGCAATTGCGCGACACGCGCGGCGTGGCGCTCTGCCTGGCAAGGATCGATGCCGGCACGGACATGATGAGCTGGCTGAGCGTCGGCAATATCCAGGCCGTCCACATTCAGCTCGACCGGCAGGGCCTGCCCAATTACGAATCGCTCATCATGCGTGGCGGCGTGGTCGGCGACCGCCTGCCCGAACTCAAGGCATCGCATACGCGCCTGTTTCCGGGCGACGTCATCGTCCTCGCCAGTGACGGGATCGAGTACGGCTGGCAATCGGAATTCCGCGCGGACATTTCTCCGCGTGAACTCGCATCGGCACTCATGAACCGGCACCGCCTGCTCAAGGATGACGCATTGGTCACCGTGATGCGTTACCAGGGCCGTAGCGGGGGAGTTGACGATGATGGCTGACAAGGGGCCCGATCGTCAGACCGCGACCGTTGCGACCATGCAATCCGGCAGCGTTCGTTCGCGCGCGAGGCTGCCCGACGATCCCGATAGCCGCAACCGTCAGGTGATCGTGCTCAAACGCCGTTATGCAGCGCTTCTCGGAAATTTTCTCGACAGCGGCGAAGAAGAGGTGCTGCTCGAAGTCTATCGCCTGGGACGAACCGCCGTCGTCGAGGAACTCGGCCTGCTGGCAACCGCGGAAATGCATCAGAACGCGCTCGCTGAACTGCTGGAAGACGGCACGATACAACGCGACGCCAAAGAGACTTTTCGTCTTGCCGGTACTGTGCTCTCGGAATTGCTGTCGGCCTACGAGATGAGCTGCCGCGGTTATCGCGAAGCAAGCACGGCCATGCGGCATCTCAACGAAATGCTGGAAGACGAGGTCCGCCGCGTTGCACACGCCATTCATGACGGCGCGGGGCAATACCTCGCCTGTGTCCATCTTTCCCTCTACGCGGTCGGCAAGCACACGGCGGAAGCGGGCAAGGAAGAACTGAGGCACGCGCACGAACTGCTCGATGAACTGGAAAAGGATCTTCGTCACGTGTCTCACGAATTGCGTCCGCGCGTGCTCGAGAATACCGGACTCAAGGGTGCCGTCGAGTTCCTGGTCGACAGCGTCAGGCAGCGTACCGGTCTCGACATAGAAATACAGGATTCGCTTTCCGCACGGCCCGCAGGCGTCGTCGAGACGGCGCTGTACCGGTGCATCCAGGAACTGTTGAACAATATCACCAAGCATGCGCACGCCAGCCACGTCGGAATATTCCTCAAGGAGCATGGCGACCTGATCCTGTGCGAAGTGCGGGATGACGGCGTCGGGTTCGATGCCGGCGAAGTGGTGCTGCGCGGCGGCGGCCGGCAACTCGGCTTTCTCGGCATCGAGGAACGCATTGCGGTCCTTGGTGGCGAAGTCACGATCGATTCCGCGCCCGGAAGCGGAACCCGCGTCAAGATACAGGTTCCGAAATGAATGCCCTGGTGTGGCGGGCGCGGAAGTCGTCGACCGGCTGTTGCACGCGCCGGGACGAAGCATGCTTCATTTCAAGTACGCAATTGTTCCCTCAAATAGATGGAATAACCGATGGATGGTTGCGTACATCCCACCTGAGACTACTCATCCGAAATGATTCACGGCGCGAAACCCGGCGGTGTCGCGCCAGGTATTGTTTTACCCATGGACGCGATGAGCGCAGTTGCATCGCGGCGTATTTCCGGAGCGCATGTTTGGTCCCTAAATTTTCCGTGCTGTTCGTCGGCACGTCTGCACAACAGCGTAGCGCTGCACAACAGATGCTGGCCGCCCGTGGCTGCGACGTGTCGGTCGAAACGCCCGGTAGCGGAAACGGTGATGAGGGGAAATCGCAGATCGTTCGTTCCGATCTGCTTGCGCTGGATGCCGGTGATGAAGCAGGCGCCGATGACGGTGAAATCGTCATCATCAATGGCCGGTACGAGGACAACACCTATCTTCTGAAAGCGCGTGTTCGCAACTGGAACCGGTTCCCCGACACGATACTGCGCCTGTTGAATGATGGAAACGGAAACGGCGGCACCGGTCAGGAACAATCCGTCGAAGAGCTGCGCCAGCTCGTCGCCGGCCTGCCGGGTGTCGTGTTCCGCTGCGGGTTCGACCCGCAAGGCAAGGTCGATTTCATGAATGAACGGATCGCGGAAGTCTGTGGTTACGCGCAACGCCGGTTCATGCGACGGAGCAGCCGGCGCTTGCTTGCACTGGTTCCGCAGATGGAGCGGCGCCAGCTGCTCGGCGCCATCGATAACAGTGCGCGCACCGGGAAACCGTTTTCCCTGGAACACCGGGTTCGTTGCGCCAATGGTGAAGAGCGCTGGTTATGGCACCGTGGTTGCATCTATCAGGGCCGGCGTGAGCATCCCGAACTGGAGTCCTTCGTCGTCGACATCACGGAACGAAAATGCGAGGAACAGGAACTTGCGTATCTTGCCAGCCACGATGCGCTGACAGGCGTTGCCAACCGCGCGATGTTCATGGAGCAGGTCGCCATGAGCATGCAGCGCGCGGACCGGCACGGTGAAATGGTCGCCTGCCTGTTTCTCGACATGGACAGGTTCAAGCGCGTGAACGATTCCTTCGGTCATGCATTCGGTGACGAATTATTGCAGCAGGTAGCGGCACGGCTGAAAAGATGCGTGCGTGGCAACGATCTCATCGGCAGGCTGGGCGGCGACGAATTCGTCGTATTGCTTGATGGCATCGCGGAGCCGCAGGACGCCGTCGCGGCCGCACAGAAAATACTGACGGAGCTCGACAAGCCGTACATCATCGAGAACCGGAGTTTCTCCTCGTCGGCGAGTATCGGCATCAGTTGCTATCCAGGCGATGCGAAAGATCGTGCGTCGCTGTTGCGTAATGCTGACGCGGCCATGTACAGCGTCAAGAGCGGTGGTCGCGATGGCTACCGGTTCTTCTCCACGGAAATGTCCGCGCAGGGATTCGCGACGCTCGCGATCAGCAATGCGTTGCGAGAAGCGATCGATACCGAAGCCGTGGAACTTTTCTATCAGCCGCGCATCGATCTTCATACCGGCCGCACCGCGGGACTGGAAGTATTTGCACGCTGGGACAGCGAGGAGTTCGGGGATGTGCCGCCGAGCCGCTTCATCGCACTGGCGGAAGATGTCGGCCTGATGGAATCGCTTGGCGATCTCATCCTGCGCAAGGCCTGCGCGCAGATCAGCGAATGGGATCGCCGCAGTATTGCGCCCCATCGTTTCTCGATAAATCTTTCGCCACAACAGTTCCGTAACGGCGCGCTGGTGCGTCAGATCCAGGTGGCGCTCGATCATGCGGGCCTCGCACCCGAACGCCTGGAACTGGAAATTCCGGAAGCGACGCTGATGCAGGATCCGGTTATCGCTGCGGAAACGCTGCAGGCGTTGAGAGCATTGGGCACGTTGCTCTCCGTCGCAGGTTTCGGTACCGGTTATTCATCGTTACAGCTTCTGCAGAAATTCCACGTGAACACTCTCAAGGTGGATCGGTCGCTCATGCAGGGCGTTCCGGATGACAGGGATGAAGCGGCAATTGCCGAAGCGATAGTCGCCATGGCAAAACGTCTCGATCTCCGTGTGGTTGCGGAAGGCATCGAGACCGAGGTGCAGGGAGCATTTGCTCGTTCCGCAGGATGCGACGAAGGGCAAGGTTATCTGTATGGCCGCCCGGTTTCCGGCAAGGATGTTACCGGGTGCCTGGAACGGCATATTCATTGAACCGGCCGTAATCACCGGCAGCATTGCCGGTCGTGATGCGATTCGCAACAAACTGAAAGAGGGGAATACAGGTGAAACAGATCAATGTAATGCTTGCAGACGATCACGCGCTGTTCAGAGCCGGCCTGCGTGCCTTGCTCAACGACATGCGCAATGTGGATGTCGTCGCGGAAGTCGAGAACGGTCTCGATCTCATCAGGGTGGCCCGGGAGAAGAAACCCGACATCACTATCGTGGATATCACGATGCCCGAACTCAACGGCCTGGACGCGTTGCCAAAACTGAAGGCGGCCGTTCCGGAAACGTCCGTCATCATGCTGTCGATGCATGCGAACGAACAGTACGTCATGCAGACGCTGAAGTCGGGCGCCTCCGGATACATGGTCAAGACGGCTGCAACGACGGAACTGGAATCGGCGGTTCGTGCGGTTTCCCGCGGCGAAACCTTTCTCAGTCCGGCGATTTCGCGCAGCGTGATCGATTCGTGCCTGGGCAGGAACAAGGTGCAGCCGCGCACGCGGCAGCTGTTGACGCCGCGCCAGCGTGAAATCCTGCAACTGATTGCGGAAGGCAATACCAGCAAGCAGATTGCGGCAATCCTGTCGCTCAGCTTCAAGACGGTCGAAACGCACCGCGCGCAACTGATGGACAGGCTCGACATTCACGATGTCGCAGGTCTCGTGCGTTGCGCGATGCGGCTGGGCCTGATTGCACCGGATCGCTGATATTCGCCAGCGCACCGTAAGCAGCGTTGCGTGAAGGCCGGCGGTGACGTGTAACGGAACAGGAATGTCCTGTTGCCGTACCGGCTTGCGCGCGAGCGCGGTTATTGTTCTCTTTCTCTGACACTGCTGGATCAGTGCTTCTCTCTGCGTTTCCCGCCTCAACGGCCGGCGATTCCGCCACTACGTACTAGCGTGTAACCCCCGGAAATCAAATTGCGGTCAACGCCGTATATGGGCGCCGCCGCGCAACCCCTCAAAATCGATTTCGCCAGATTCGTTGCGGGGAACGAGGCCAGGCACATCGCCCGTGCACTGACTGTGCACCTCGCTTCCCGGCTGCTTCGGAAAGGAACTGCTCAATCGATAAAGAGCAGCTGATCCAATAATGACAGCGCAAGAGGGAGGACGTCACAAACATGCCAGCCGAAACTGAGCAGACGTTGCGGCAGACGTTGCGGCAGACGTTGCGCGATAGTGCGGCCGTCGACGGAGGTTTTCTCCGGTATCCGGTCAAGCGTCAGCCCATTCAGGCTGAACAGATCGTTTTCACACTGCGCGCAAATACGGATTCCGAATGTCATGCCAGGGCATGGCAGGCGCTTGCCGACAGGCACCCGGTGCTCCGCTCCGGGTTCCGCGACGTTGACGGCGAAGTGGAATGGTTCTGCATCGACTCCTGCACGCTCCAACCCGGCTTCCACGACTGGCGTGACGAACCGGAAGATATCCGCAACGAAAAACTGACGCATTTTCTTGGCGCGGAACGTCACGCAGGTTTTGATCCCGCAGCACCTCCCTTGTTTCGCGTGGCGATGATCCGCTGGGATGACGACAGCTGGCGAACCGTCCTGACGTTCGCGCGACACCTGCTTGACGGACGTTCATTGACGACGTTGTTGCGTGAACAGGTGGCGCATACCCTGGCCGCAGCCGATGACAGTGTTTCTCCATCGACGCTGCAGCGATCACAGCTTCGTTACCCGGGCCATGCGCCGGGCCGCACAAGACACACAACGGACGAGGCATTCTGGCGGGAATATCTGCACGGCCTGAATGCGATCAACCCATTCGAAAACCTGCGGAGTCACGAATCCGCCGAGAACTTCGCGGGATGTGTCGAGCAGCGCCTGAACTCCGCGGCAAGCAATGTGGTGCGCGATCTCGGACAGGCCGCTGATGTAACGCTGAACAATATCGCCGAGGCCGCGTGGGCGTTGTTGATGTCGCGTTATGCCGCAAGCACGGATGTCGCGTTCGGCATCGTTCGTTCCTGCAGGCGCAGCGCAGCGCCGGAATACGGCGATACCATCGGCTGCTTCACGAACGTCATTCCGCTGCGTGTGCGCATCGACGATACGGCAGGCGTTTTCGATCTTCTGCGACAGGTGATGGACCAGCACCGCCACGTCCGCGAACATGAGTGCGGCGACCTGCAGGAGATCCAGGGCTGCGTTCGCGATACCGGAACGGAATTCTCGCTGCACAGCGTCTTCGAGTTCGACCTGCGTGATCCGATGATCGCGATGGACGAACTGTTCGCCGATACCGGTCTTGGCGATTTCTCCATTCAGTCCGGCCCGGAAAGCGGCGTGCATCTGCAGGTCTGTGCCGAAGACGATATTGTTCTTCGATTGAAATACAGCCACGAAGTACTGGACCGTGTTGCGGCGGAACGCCTGCTGGATCAGTACGGACGAATGTTGATGGCAATGGCCACTGAACCGCGGCTTGTGGTGCGCGATCTTGATTTCCTGGACGAGCAGGACAAGGCGGCGATCCGTTGGCCGGGCGAGAAACCTGTTTCCCGTTCGGAGAAGGCGCGCAGCATTCACGGCAGGTTCGAAGAGTGCGTCGTGGCGAGTCCCGATGCTGTTGCGATTGCCTGCGACGACCGCACGCTGACGTACGCGGAATTGAATCGCACAGCCAACCGCCTGGCACGCCGCCTGCAGCGCCACGGCGTCAAGCCCGGCGCGCTGGTTGGATTGTGTATCGAGCGTTCCGTCGAACAGATCGTCGGCATCCTGGGCATACTCAAATCCGGCGCGGCTTATCTGCCGCTGGATCCTTCCTACCCGAAGGAACGGCTGGCGTTTCTCGTGCAGGATGCCGGTGTCGATACCGTCGTAGCCACGCAGGAATGTCACTCCGGCCTTCCCGCCGACGGACTGGTGTTGATCGATCCATTCGTTGCCGGGAACGAAGAATCATCGGACGACCTCGAGCCGCCTGCCTGCGAACACGGTCTCGCCTACGTCATCTACACGTCCGGTTCGACCGGACAGCCGAAAGGCGTGATGGTCACGCATCACAACGTGGTGCGGCTGTTCGATACCTGCGCCGCATGGCTGCGGGCGGGAAGCGGCGATATCTGGACGATGTTTCATTCGTTCGCCTTCGACTTTTCCGTCTGGGAAATCTGGGGTGCGTTGCTGCACGGCGGCCGGCTCGAAATCGTTTCGCGGAATGTTGCGCGTTCGCCCGACGCGTTCTACCAGTTGCTCATCGAGCGGGGCGTCACCGTTCTCAACCAGACGCCATCGGCGTTCCAGCAGCTCATGCGGGTGGATGCGGAGCAGCGGCGCGACCTTCCTGCATTGCGCCTCGTGGTCTTCGGCGGCGAGAAGCTGGATCTTCGCAGTCTTGCGAACTGGGTGAAACGCCGCGGTGACGAATCGCCGCAGCTGGTGAACATGTACGGCATCACGGAAACAACGGTGCACGTCACGTACCGGCGAGTTACCGCGTACGACACCGAGGCGGCGATCAGCGCGCTGATCGGCTGGCCGCTGCCGGATCTCTACATACGCCTGCTCGACGCGAATCGCCGCCCCGTACCGCCCGGTACGCGCGGTGAAATCTGCGTCGGCGGTGCGGGCGTGACACGAGGTTACCTGAATCGCCCGGAGCTCAATGAATTCCGGTTCATCAATGATCCGTTGAGCGCCGACCCGGATGCGCGCCTGTATTGCTCCGGCGATTTTGCGCGGCTCACTCCCGACGGAGAACTTGTCTACCTCGGTCGCGACGACGATCAGGTCAAGATTCGCGGTTTTCGCATCGACCTCGGCGAAATCAGCAACACGCTGCAATCCACGGATGGCGTCGCATCCGCCGTCGTCGTTCCGCGCGACGCGCAGGGCGGCGCGAAACGGCTGGTCGCTTACTACGTTGAAGGTGCGCCCGGCGCGATGCCGGAACAACGGCTGCGTGCCGAGCTATCGAAACGTCTTCCCGAACACATGGTGCCTGCGGTATTCGTCCGTCTCGCGGAAATTCCCGTGAACGCCAACAACAAGGTCGACTTCAAGGCATTGCCGGATCCCTCCAGCATCGCCATTGATGTTCCGCCTGCTGCGGACCCGCCCGAAACGGTGATGGAGCGAACGCTGGCGAAGATCTGGTCGGACGTACTCGAACGTCCCCACGTCGGGCGCAGCGACGACTTCTTCGGGCTGGGAGGAGATTCGATTCTTGCACTACAGGTGATATCGAAAGCACGCACTGCCGGACTGGAACTGTCGCCGCGCGATCTGTTCGAGCATTCGAGCCTGTCGGCGCTGGCAGGCGTTACGCGACTCGCGTCAACCGTACTCGACGAGGAAATTGATGTGAACACGGACGGCCCAGCGGAACTCGCTCCGATACAACACTGGTTCTTCGACCAGGATTTCGAATGTCCGCAGCATTTCAACCAGGCGTACCTCTTCAAGCTGCCGCCCGATATCGATGTCGACCTGCTGGAAAAGGCGTGTATTGAAACCGTGCGGCATCACGATGCCCTGCACCGGCGTTTCACCGCGGACGAGCACGGACGCCGGCACACGCAAACCGTGGAGCCGGAAGAAGCGCTCGAGTTCTCGCGCATCGAACTGGACCACCTCGATGAAGACGAACGCAAGGAGGCGATCGGGCTGATCACCGAAGACATTCAGCGTTCGCTGAGTATTTCGTCCGGACTGCTGATGCGCGTTGCCTATTTCACCGGCGGAGCGGAAACGGGCGACCGGTTGATGATCGCGATTCATCAGCTGGCAGCGGACTTCGCATCCTGGGGCATCATTCTCCAGGACATCGATACGGCGTACCGCATGCTTGCGGCCGGCAGGCAGCCAAAGCTTCCGCCGCAGACGACGTCCTATTCACGGTGGGTCGCGCACCTGGCACGGTATGCGAGCTCGCAATCCATCGCCGGAGAACGTGCGTACTGGGAGAAAGTCGTTGCGAGCGAGAACAACGTTCTGATCGTGTCCACACCGTCCGCGTCATCGGACAGCGACGGTGGCTACGAGAAGGACGCGCGTGTTCATACCGCGGCGCTCGCGGCACCGGAAACCGGCGCGCTGCTCGGCGGCATTCATCAGGCTTATGGAACGGACGTCACCGAGTTGCTTGTGTCCGGCCTGGCGCGTGCATGCGTTGACCAATGGCCGGACAGCGACTGCCTGCGCATGGACATCGAACATCACGGACGTGACTTTTCTCCGCGCGATCTGCCTCGCCATTCGGTGGGCAATCCATTTGACAAGGGCAGCGTGGATATTTCGCGAACGGTCGGCTGGTTCAATACATTGCATCCGGTTGCACTGGACCTGCGTCCTGCGCGCAATCCCGGGCGTCTCATCTGCGATATCAAGACACGGTTGCGCAGCGCTCCGCACAAGGGAATGGGTTGGGGAATCCTGCGTTACTCGAGTG
>Ga0299914_10000946_pt1 | contig 18406 bp, 12 predicted proteins | sample RVTome_10_FD_201361 | JGI IMG/M metagenome (GOLD analysis project Ga0299914, IMG submission 201361) | Soil microbial communities from uranium-contaminated site in the Upper Colorado River Basin, Wyoming, United States - RVT153D57 (version 2) ...
GGAGACTGGGGCGGGTTGGCCCAGGACCCGGCGGTGCTGTTCGAGGGGGGGCCGGTGCAGGCGGACTCGGCGATCTGTGTGGCCCGGGTCCGGGACGGGGTGGACGGGCTGGCCGGGTTCCAGCCGTTCTTCGGGGCACTGGGCACGATCGACCTGGGCGGCGAGCCGGCCACCGTCCGGGGCCGGGTGGTCGGGGTGCGGGTGTTCGCCGGGTATGCGGGCTGGTCGCCGGGCCAGCTGGAGGACGAGATCGCCGGCGGGTCCTGGTTCACGTTCGAGGCGCTGCCGGGCGATCCGTTCATGGCCCGCCCGGACGACCTGTGGACGCTTGTACTGCGCCGGCAGGGCGGGCTGTTGGCGGCGGTCGCACAGCACCCCGCCGACCCGACGCTGAACTGACGGATGTGTACTATGGCCGAGTGCCCGGTTGACGCCGGGCGCGTGGGGCCGTGGCGCAGTTGGTAGCGCACCACACTGGCAGTGTGGGGGTCAGGGGTTCGAGTCCCCTCGGCTCCACCCATTCTGAGCAGCGGGTATAGGCGTATTTTGATGATCTTGTGATCACCTCCGTGCTCACAGAGATCCGCTACGCTGGGTCCTCCAGCCGTGAGATGTGAGCACGGGAGGAGGCGCCCGATGGCTGGCCCGCATGACCACGAGCGGGACCCGCGTCTGCCTTCCCCTGCCCGCGTCTGCCGGGCTGGCCGAGGCCTGCGGCGCGCCGCCGCCGCGCCGCCAGCAGCGGTTCCGATAACGCTGGCCGGCCACCATGAACGCGGATGGGTGACCGCTGTCCTGGGGTGTCGGGAGTAGCCGTAGATCAAAGGGGGCGGCCCCGGACACGTGCTCCACCACAAGCCCGGGGCCTTGATTGGACACTGGAGGTCCAACCCATGAACGACCCTACGACCCGACCCGCGGCGGCGGGCAGCCGCACTGCCGCCGGCACAGCCGTGGACACCGGCAGGTCGCTGCCGGGCGACCTCTCCGCTACCGCACGCCGCTCGTGAGTGGGTGGTGCTGCGATGGCAGTCCGGTACGACACCAAGCGGAAGTCCTGGTACTTCGTCATCGACCTGCCCCGCGGCGCGGACGGCAGGCGGAGGCAGATGTTCCGGCGTGGGTTCACGTCGGAGAAGCAGGCAGGCCACGAGGAGCAGCTCGCCCGCGAGCAGTTCGGCAAGACCGATCTTGCTGCCGATGGCACGGTTGCCGCGGAGCTGGCCCAGTGGCTGGGGGAGCGGGAGCTGGATGTCGCGCTGACCACGCTCGGGAACTACCGCAACGCGATCATGAAGTACGTCGTCCCTCAGCTGGGGGCGCGCCGGCTCTATGACCTCGACAAGCGTGTGATTAACGACCTCTACCGGCACCTGCTCAAGTGCGGCGGCCGGAACGGCACCCCTTTGTCGGCGGAGACAGTCCGGCATGTGCACCGTACGTTGATGAAGGCGCTCAAGGATCTGGGCATCGTCATCGACGGCGTCCGGCAGCCGCGCGCGAGCGAGCGCGAGACCCAGGGCCGCAAAGGGGTTTGGACGGCGGCGCAGTGCGCCGGGTTCCTGACTTACGCCGCCGGGGACCGGCTCTTCGTGGCATGGGTGCTGGTGGTGGTTTGCGGGATGCGTCGTGGTGAGGTGGCTGGACTCAAGTGGCCGAAGGTCGACCTCGACAAGGGAGTGATCTATGTGCACTGGCAGCGTGCGGTGGCCAGCGGGGAGGTTGAGGGTGGCGTGATCGAGAAGGAGCCGAAGGGCAAGAGCAAGCGGCCGATCGCGATCGGACACGCGCTCGTCGAGCTCCTCAAGGAGCATTTGGAGCGTCAGGAGAAGGAGATCGCCCACGCGGGCGTCGCCTACCGGCGGGGCGGATACGTCTTCTGCAAGGAAGACGGGTATCCGTACCACCCGAAGTACTTCACCGACAGCTTCCGGGCGCTCTGCATCCGGGCCGGCGTGCCCGTGATCGCGCTACACGACGGCCGCCACACCTCCGCGACGGTCGGCGCGGACCACGGAGTCCCACAGCATGCCATGCAGCACCGGCTGGGCCACTCGCGGAGCAAGATCACACAAGAGATCTACACCCACGTCCTCCCGGATGCCGAACGCCGGGCCGCGAAGATCATGGAGGAGACGATCCTCGGCCGCGTCGCCTCGTCCGACGACTAGCCAGGCTGTGGTCCAGAGTCGGAGTTCAATCCTTTCGGTCACCCACACACTTGCCGGTCAGCGCCTTGATCGGCGATCAGTCGGTCAGAGTGCTTGATCACTTCGACCTGTCGAACTGAACGTCACGGTGGCCTCCCCGCTCGCATCGAGGGTGTCGGGGGTTCGAATCCCCTCAGCTCCACACGTTTTGCAGGTAAACGCCCGTGATCGCCGGAGTCGATGATCGCGGCGTTGATCGTTTGACCGTCGTTTGACAGTAGGATCAGACGTCAGGCAGCCGTCGGTACCAAGCGTTGGGCATCAGTATCACGGGGTTGCTGAGGTGCTGCGATCGTCACGTCCTTGTGTCTCAGACCTGTCTGCGTCAGGGTTCGTGGGTACTGCACCGGCGATGTGGAGGCGGGTGAGGATGTCGGCGACTTCGCGGGTGTCCTCGTGATCGGATCCGTAAACGAGGGCGAGGTCGTCGTGCAGCGGTTGTAGGACCTGCTGCGCTTCGGCGGTTCGCCCCTCGGCGAGTAGCAGTATGCCGATGTTGCGTCGCAGGTCCAGTGCGGTGGGGCTGGCGTCACCATGCGCCTCGCGGATGTGGGTGAGGACCTGTTGGAACTGGTGCAGGGCGGTGGCGGTGTGGCCTAGTTCGGCTCGGCAGTGGGCGGCCTGGCGGAGGCAGTCGAGGGCTTGCTCGCTGGCTGGCCCGGCGGTGCGGGTGTAGGCGTCGGCAAGTCCGTCGAACTCGGTCTGCGCGTGGCGGAAGTCGCCGCCGAGGATCAGGATGGCGGCGCGTCGCGCGCGCAGTCGCAACACTCGGGCGTTCTCCGGGCCGAGTGCGTTGGCGGCGGGGGTGATGGCCTGCTGAAGAGCGTCGGCGGCTTGGGTGAAGCGTTCGTCTTCCAGCAGGATGTCCGATTCGGATACTGCGGCCTTGATGGCGGCGTTGAGCCGGGTGTCGGCCGGGGGTGGGACAGCGGTGGCGGGTTCGGGGGTGGCCGGTTCCGGCGCCGCATCGGGCCGGGGTCGGGGTGCGTTGGGCCAGCGGTAGAGGCGGGTCGGGTCGGGCATTCCGGCTGGTCCCAGACCGGTCAGTTGGGGTTCGGAGCCGGCTACCGGGAGTAGCGGCAGCAGGCGCTGGTAAACCTCGTACGCGTCGGCTGGGCGCTGGTCGGGTGATTTGGCGAGCAGGTCGAGGATGAGGTGTTCCAGCGCTACGGGGACTTCCGGCCGTAGGGTGCGTACCGGCGTTGGCGTGCCGGAGACGTGCTGTTGCATCATCGCGAATTCGTTGTCGCCGGTGACTAGGTGCGCTCCGGTGAGCAGCTCGTGCAGGATGCAGCCGAGGGCGTAGAGGTCGCTGCGGGGGGTGATCTGGCCGCCTTGGATCTGTTCGGGGGACATGTAGCGGGTGGTCCCGATGGGGTTGCCGGTGGCGGTCAGCCGGGTGATGTCCGTGCGCAGGATCGCGGCGATCCCGAAGTCGATCAGCTTGATCGCGCCGGACTCGGTGACCAGCACGTTGTCGGGTTTGAGGTCGCGGTGCACAGCCGGGATGGCGTGGGCGTGGGATAGCACGGTGGCGATCTGGGCGCCGATGGCGGCGGCCCAGGCGACCGGCAGCGGCGCGGCCGGGTCGATGAACGTGCGTAGTGGGGTGCCGGCGACCAGCTCCATGACCAGGTATACCCGGTCGTAGGGCAGGTCGAGGACAGCGTCGTAGACCTGTGGTACGCCGTGGTGGCCGATCCGGGCGGTGAGGCGAGCCTCGCGGCGAAACCGCCTGGCGAATTCGTCGGCCTGTTCCGGTGTGGAGATCACGTCGGGCCGGATCAGCTTGATGGCGACCTGCCGGTCCAGCACGCTGTCGTAGCCGCGCCAGACCGTGCCCATGCCGCCGGCTTGGATCTCCTCGACCAGCTCGTACCTTCCGGCGATCGGTTCGGCGCGCACGGTGTCTTTCTATCGCCGTCACGCGGCGTTGTCGAGCACGCCCGCCTGGTCGCGGATCATCCGCCAGGCGGCGCTGCGGGCGCTGCGGTTGAGGGCGCTGCGGAAGCTCCGGTCGGGTGCGAAGTATTGCCGGCCGAGGTCGGCGATGGTGTCGATGTGGTCGGCCATCTTCTCCTCGAAGGCCGGCTCGAAGACGTGGCCGAAGTTCTCCTCGTCGTTGGCGACCGCGGCCTGCCGTACTTTGGGTTCGGCTAGCGTTTCGTTGAAGGCCGGCAGCACGTCCTGGTCGGTGAGGTTGGTGCCGTGGCGCTGGTTGAACTTCTCGATCAGCTCCGAGAGCAGCGACTTGCGCGCCTCGGCCGGCCCTCCGGCGCCGTCGGCGAAGCCGCCGGTCAGCGCCGGGCCGTCGGCCGCGAGCCGTAGATCATGTTCGCCGGTCTTCTCCACTCGCAGGTGGCTGAGGTCGATCTCTCCGATGTCGACGCCACCGTCGTGGCGGCGGGGTAGCCGGGTGGCCAGGTGCCGGCCGAACAAGTAGAGCCGTTCAAGTTCCGGGTCGTGGTAGGGCACGATCTGGGCCAGGAAGCTGTACTTACGCACGTAGTCGTCGAGGTCGCTGCGGAACTGTTCGGCATCATGCCGGTCCTGCTCGTCCTCGCCATCGGCGAGCGCGGTGAACCGCTCAACCGCCGGGGCCAGGTGCCGGTAGAGCTCGGCGTGCAGCTTCTGCCACTCTGCCTGCGACCCGCCGGCTCGCTCCTCGGCGGCCAGGTACGCCGTGGCGAAGGTCTGCATCTCCGCCCCGGCCATGATCGGCGGTGCCATCACCCGGCTCTGCGCATCGAAGAGCAGGTTGGGGTCGGTCGGCAGAGTGGTGGCCTGCTCGTAGAACGGCTGGAACGCCTGCTGGATGTGCTCGGCCTCGTTGACGAAGTCGAGCACCGCCAGGTCGGCCTGGCTCTTGGCTTCGGCGGTGCGGTTGAGCCTAGACAAGGTCTGCACCGCGGCGATGCCGGTCAGGGTCTTGTTGACATACATGGTGGTCAGCAGCGGCTGGTCGAAGCCGGTCTGGTACTTCTCGGCCACCACGAGGATGCGAAACTCCGGCTTGCCGGCGCCGCCGTTGCGGGTGGTCAGGTCATCGGCGCGGGTGTAGGCAAATGCCTTGGGCAGCGCGGTCTCCGCCAGCCCGCCGTTCTCCTTCGACTCGGTGGTCTCCTCCCCGTCGTAGCTGAGCGTGCCCGAGAACGCCACCAGGATCCCCGGGTCCGGATAGCCACGGTCGGCCACGTATGACTTGAGCGCGCGGGCGGTCTGCACCGCGCTGTGCCGGGAGGCGGTGACCACCATCGCCTTGGCCCGCCTGCCGAGCCGGCCGGCGGTGTGGGTACGGAAGTGCTCGATGATGACCTGCGCGTGCTGGGCCACCGTGGAATCATGGGTCAGCGCGTAGCGCGCCAGCAGCGGGTTAGCCTTGGCCGGGTCCACCTCCTTCTCCAGCGGGTTCTGGTTGACCAGCTTCCAGTAGGTGTTGTACGTGAGATAGTGGCGCAACGGGTCGAGGATGAAGCCCTCCTCGATCGCCTGCCGCATCGCGTAGGTGTGGAACGGCCGGAAGGTGCCCCCGGCATCCGGCGTGCCGAACAGCTCCAGCGTCTTGTGCTTCGGTGTCGCGGTGAAGGCGAAGTAGGACAGGTTCGGGCTCTGCCCGCGCTGTTCGGCCTTCCGGCGCAGCTTCGCGTCGGTGTCCTCGCCCGCGGCGGTCGCACCCGGCTCCTCGTCGTCGGCGTCCAGGCCCAGGTCCCGCAGGGTGGCCCGGACCGCGGTGGCCGCGTCACCGGACTGGGACGAGTGCGCCTCGTCGACGATGATCGCGAACCGGCTGCCGGCGATCTCCACCGGGTTACGTTTCAGGTAGTCGATCAAAGCCGGGAAGGTGTGCAGCGTGACCGTGACGATCTTGCCGGCCTCCCGCGACAGCGCGGCTGCGAGCTGGGCAGACTTCGCGCCCAGCTTCTCGTCCACCTTCACCACCAGACCGGCCACCTGCTCGAAGGCGCCCACGGTCTCCCGCAGCTGCGCGTCCAGGTTGCGCCGGTCGGTGATCACGATGACCTTGTCGAAGACCGGCACACCAGTGGTGTCGCCATGCAGAGAGGACAGCCGGTGCGCCAGCCACCCGATCGTGTTCGACTTGCCGGACCCGGCCGAGGCCATCACCAGATAGTTGTGCCCGGCGCCGTGCCCTGCCGCGTGGGCGGTCAGCTTCCGCACGGCGTCCCATTGGTGGAAGCGCGGGAAGATGAACCGCTTGGAGGTACGCCCGCCGGGGCCCTTCTCCCGTTGCAGGTGGACATAGCGCTCCAGCAGGTCCAGCCAGTTGTCCGGCTGCCACACCTGCTCCCACAGGTACGAGGTGGGGTAGCTACCCGGGGCCGTGGCGAGCGGGTTGCCTGCACCACCGGGCATACCCGGCCCGTTCGAGCCGGTGTTGAACGGCAGGAACTCGGTCTTAGGCCCGCGTAGCTGGGTGGTCACGAAGACCAGATCGGGGTCGACGGCGAAGTTCGCCACCACCCGCCGGGTGAAGATCAGCTCGGTCGGGTCCCGGTCGGTGCGGTACTGATGCTTGGCCCGCTCCACCCCCTGCCCGGTGAGCGGGTTCTTCAGCTCGGCGGTGGCCACCGGGATGCCGTTGACGAACAGGGCCAGGTCCAGCCGGTTTCCCTGGTCAGCCTGCTTAGTGGCGTACGCCAGCTCCTTGACTACGGTCAGCCGGTTCGCCCGGTAGTTGTCCAGCACCGTCTCGGAGGTGACCAGGTTGGGCTTGAAGTACGCGACCCGGATCAGCACACCACGATCCTTGACCCCCTTGCGGAGCACGCTGAGCAGCCCGTCGTTGCTGATCGCCTGGTCCAGCCGCCGCGCGAACCCGCGCTGCGCGGCGTCGGGGTCGTTGCCGTAGAAGCTCTTCAGCTCGGCCCACTCGTCGGCCTGGGTCGCCCCGATGAACTCGAATAGCTGCGCGGTGTCTAGCCCCAGCTCCGGCCGGTAGTCGCCGTTGCTGCCCAGCCGCCATCCGTGCTCCAGCATTGAGGCGACGATCGCGTCCTGGAACGCCGCCTCATCGTACGCAGCACACATACCAGCCTCTCCATTAGACCGCAGTTTCGGCTCAGTCCGTATCCTCGTCCCCGTCCTCGTCATCGGCGGTCTCCCCCAGCGAGGCCAGGGTTGCCAGCGCCAGCTCCCACAACGAGCCTTCCCCCGCGACGTGCCACCGGGAAGGCCCCTGGGCGGCGACCGGCGCCTTCGCCCATCCAGCCAGCTGCCACATCCGCTGGACAAGTCCTGACGGGGAGTATCGCTTACCGTCGGCGGCCCACAGGAGTGGGCGAGTGCGCTGGTTGATCCAGGTCGCGGTGCCGCGACTGGGGTCTTCTGCCAGCCACTCGGCCATCGCCTCCCGCTCGTGCTGGGTTGTCGCCTGATACGTCACGGCCGTGCCATCCGCCAGTCGGCCAGCATCAATCAGCGTCGGTACGGCGTTGGGCCGGCGCTGCTTCGGCACCTTCCTGGCGGTGCGGTACTCCGCCGGCAGTTCCGGTGGTGGCGCGTCCCGCCGCACGTCCGACAGGACTCGGTCGACCAGCGTGCGGCAGCGGTCCACATTCGCTAGCGTGCTGGCTACGTACGAGTTCGACCCGAACTCCCCGTCCAAGTGGTATACGAGCCAGGTCGTAACCCGCTCGACGGCCTCCGGCACCTGGGCGAGCACGGTGGACCAGTCAGCGTCGGGATCGTCGATGCCGTCGAGGTCGAGGCACTGAAACACCATGTGAGCGATCAGCCGGTTACCACGGTCGGCGATCGCCTCGGCCCGGGCCTGGCGGCGCTTGGCTGTATCGTGCAGCCTGTCATCAACAGTCCGCAGGATGAGCACCGACCGCCAGATCTGGTAGGCGGACGGCGGGTCCTGCTGGCTGAAGAGCAGTTCGTACGCGCCCTCCTCCCAGAGCAGGTCGGTGGCGCGCTTGGCGCGGACCGCAAGACTGACGTTCCGATGCGCACACGCGAGCGCGATGGCTGCCGTGACGACCGAGCATCCGCTCTCCGGCGGCGGGTCCGGCTCCCCACGCTTGACCACGTAAGCCTTCTGCAAAGAGAGCGTGAAGTCCTCCCTGATCGCAGCTTGTACGGGGTCGAGCGCAACGAAGTCCCGTCGCTCGACCCGGTTCTGCGTGTTCGTGGCCGTGGTCACCGCGCCGGCGAACCCTGGCTGGCAGTTCTTCAACGAGATGATCCGCACACCGACGTAGCCGCTCGTCAGGGTGTCGGGATCCTTGCGGCTCGCCGCGTAGATGGCGTGGACGGTCTGCGCCCCGTTGACAATGCTCGCGCCATGCAGGCGCAGCTCCACCGGGGAACGGTGGCCACGGCTGAAGTAGGACGGCTCCAGCTCCTGGCACAGCACGGTAATGCCGTTGTTGAAGTACCAGAAGTTGTGCGCCTCGCTGGTCAGCGTGTCGATCAGGCCTTGGTTCACCTGCGTGATGCCGAGCGGCTTGCGGATGTTGCGATCGAACAGCCGGTCGCCGTGCTCCTCGTACCAACGCGCCACCTCGTCAACCGCAACGGCTCCGTGGAACGCCTCGTAGGGCACCGTGACCGGGAACCAGTCCACCATCTTGACCGTCAGCCCGATCGGGGGGTCGGCGAAGTCGTTGCGGACGATCTGCCAGATGTCGCGCGCGAGGTAGATCCGATGGTCGAGGACCGTACCAAGCCGGTTGAACTCGTCCTGCTTGTCGGCAAGTCGTCTGACAACCTCCTCAGCCAGTTCGTCCGTCCGCATCAGCGCCGGAACCATCGTGATCCGAGACCGGGGGTCCGACAGGACGCTGGCCACCTGGTCGGCGACACCCTGGAACTTGACATTGAACCGGGAGAACCTCCGCGCATCTATGTGAGAAAGTCCCTCGGCGAACTTGAGCGCTTCTGCAACGCCAAAGCTGGCCCTGCCGGCGTCGCTCCACTTCGACTGGACCAGCCACAGGTGCGCGGCACTCTCGTCGGTGGCCACCGCATCAATGCCCACGTCGTCCCGTCCGTCAATTACCGCGCCGGCCGCGGCTGCGCTGTCACAGCCAGTTAGGTCCCGCACGACTAGCGCCGCCAGCGCCCTCGACAGAAACGCCTGTTCACGGCTCGCCCCATCGACACCCTGGAGATCACCGAGATCGAGCAGGTTGGTGAACTCGCGCTGGAGCGCGTCGCGGACATGCCGGATCTGAGTTCGAAGCGCAGAACCCCTCCCTGACTGCCGCGCCCCAGCGCGATCGCCGTCCAACACGTGCTTCACCTACTCTCACCCCTTCGCAGTTCACCGATACCGCGCCGGCGTCCGGTGTCAGCCAGCGTCATACAACTCGCCGCCCACTCGCACTCGACACATCAAACTCCCCAGCCACCGCCGCCGTGATCAGCGCGGTACGCCGTTCATCCAGTAGTTCTAGCTGCTGCTCGATCTTGTTACGGATTATCTCGGTCCTGAGTTGACTGATCTGAATTCGTGCTACCAGCCTTGCCTGTTCATCCCATTCTATTACTGGGATCGGCCAGGTCTTTACGTCTTCGAAGCGAAGGTTCGCCATCGACTGTGAAGCACGGAACGACGATCCGGCACAGATCGAACGCACGCGAGCACCGCGCGCGATAACAGCAACATATCCGGGGTCCAGCGCTGCACTCAGCCGCACCCGAAAGATTTTGTCGCTGAGGAGTAGTTTTGGGCGTACGGCTGGCACCACTACCGTTGAGCCAACAAGTTCAGGCGTGTTCGCTCGAGTGATCAGGAGGTCGCCTTCACGTACCTCGTGTCGCGGGCTAATGAGCGGCAGGGAACTTTCTGGTAGGCGCTTGTTCTCGTTGGGCAGGAAGATGCCCGGCCGGAGGCAGCTCACCTTCAGTACCCCCCACTCGCCATCTTCAGCTGGTGCCGCATCACATTGAGGGCTCGAACCCTGGTCCACCTCGACGATGAACCTACGAAGAGGAATGCTCTTCACCTGATCAACTAGCTCGTCTATTGCTAGATTTAGCTCCGCTGCGTGGCGCTCGGCCAAACGCTCTCGCACTGCCTGCTGTAGCGCGACCATATGGTCTATGCGTGCTGTCTCAGCGTCGAGGAAGTCGGCGATGCGGCGCTGCACACCCAACGGGGGGAGGTCGATGCGCATGGTGCGTACGCGCTCGGCACCCAAGTGATAGATGTTGGCGCCGCCCGCCAACGATGCGAATGCTCCGGAGCCATATGCCGACCGAGCCCACCAGCCAAGGAAACGCCCGTCAGAGACATCGGAACGAGGACGCATTCGCAGGACGGTGTTCTGAAAACACATGGTCTCGTTGGGTTGCCCGCGCCACACGGCAGCGGCACCGACCGTGGAGAGGCTGCCGCTTCCCTCGGTGATCAAGACGTCGCCTGGCAAGAGTTGGAATAGCTTCTGCTCCTCCGGACTGAAGTTCATCGCTTTCACGTCGTTGAGATCGAGCTCGCCGTCTTTGACATTGGCTGCGCGGAGGTACTTGACCATGAATGGACCGTCCGCATGCTCGGGTGAGCGCTGTCGACCAAGCGTAACCTCCGCGATCGACCGTACCGAGACGTTCCTTTTCCAGGTCACTCGGTCACCTCGGTCAGAAGCTGCTGGATCTCGGCTTCGAGGGCCTTGAGATCGGCGTCGATCTCAGCAAGCGGCCTCGGCGGCGTGTAGACGTAGAAGTGGCGGGTGAACGGGATCTCGTACCCGATCTTGGTCTTGGTGTGGTCGATCCAGGCATCCGGAATGTGCGGGAGCACCTCCCGGGCGAGATACTCGTTCACGTCCAGGTCCAGCGGCACGTTTTCGTAGTCGCGCAGCTCCGGGTCTGGCTCCGGCTCGCCCTTGAGAAGCTGCACCTCGCCCTCCGGGTCGCGAACCCCGGCCGCCGCGCGGAGCGCCTTCGTGAACGCCTGCCCGGTCGGCCAGAGCAGCCCGGCCCCGACCACCGCGTCGTTGAGCGCCCGCCAGGCGTCGGCCTTCTTCGGCCAGCTCTGCCCGAGCAGCGGTCGCAGCGCGTCCACGAACGCTTCCGCGTACCTCAGCTTCTGCACCGGCTTGGCCGCGGCGAGCGCCGCCAGCGTCTCCTCGGTCAGCTCGAACCGCAGCTTCAGCGGCCGCTCCACGGTGATCCGCCGGTAGCCGAAGTCTTGGTTGCCGAACACCTTGACCTTGCGGTGCAGCCGGTGCGACCCGTCGTCCGCGGCCGCCAGCGCCTCCCCGTACAGCGTGATGATCTTGGCGATCGCCTCCGGCGACACGTGCTTGCGCTTGTCTCCGAGCGATTTTCGCATTTTGGCGGAGTAGTCCCGGGCATCCAGCAGGATCACCTTGCCGCGGTGGTCCGGCCGCTTGTTGTTGGTGAGGATCCAGAAGTAGGTGGAGATGCCGGTGTTGTAGAACAGCTGGTCCGGCAGCGCGACAATGCCCTCCAGCCAGTCGTTCTCGATGATCCACCGGCGGATGTTCGACTCGCCGGAGCCGGCCCCGCCGGTGAACAGCGGCGAGCCGTTGAACACGATCGCCACCCGGCTGCCGCCGGCGCTGTCCACCCCGGGCCGCTTCATCTTCGAGAGCATGTGCTGCAGGAACAGCAGCGACCCGTCGTTGATCCGGGGGAGCCCGGCGCCGAACCGGCCGCTCTCACCCAACGTCTCGTGCTCGTGCTCGACCTCGTCCTGGACCTTCCGCCACTCGACCCCGAACGGCGGGTTGGCAAGCAGGTAGTCGAACCGCTCGCCCTTGTGCCCGTCGTTGCTGAACGAGTTGCCGAACGCGATCCGGTCCGGGTCCTTCCCCTTGATCATCAGGTCGGAGCGGCAGATCGCCCACGACTCCGGGTTCAGCTCCTGCCCATACATCTCCACCGTGGCATCCGGGTTGTGCTTGGTGAGGTGCTCCTCCATCGCGGTGAGCATGCCGCCGGTGCCGCAGGCCGGGTCGAGCACCGTGCGCACCGTCCCGGGTATGGTCAGCGCGTCTTCGTCCGGGGCGATCAGCAGGTTGACCATCAGCTCGATGACCTCGCGGGGGGTGAAGTGTTCCCCGGCGGTCTCGTTGGACTGCTCGGCGAACCGCCGGATCAGCTCCTCGAACACGTAGCCCATCTGGTGGTTGGAGACCACATCGGGTCGCAGGTCCAGGTCGGCGAAGGCGCCCACCACCCGGTAGAGCAGGTTGGAGCCGTCCAGCCGCGTGATCTGCCGGGGCAGGTCGTAGGCCTCCAGCACCTCCCGCGCGTTGGCGGAGAACGCACCGATGTATTCGATCAGGTACGCCGCCGCGTGCGCCGAATCGCTGGCGATCGCCCGCAACGTGTAGCGGCAGGTGTTGTAGAACCGCTGCCCGGCCGCCCGCCGCAGGAAGGTGTCAGTGTCGATCTCCTGCCCGGCGAACCGCTCGACCGTGGCCAGCATCTTCTCCCTGGTCGGGGCCAGCACGCACTCCAGCCGCCGCAGCACCGTGAACGGCAAGATCACCTTGCCGTAGTCCGCCTGCTTGTAATCCCCGCGTAGTAGGTCCGCGACCGCCCAGGCGTGATTTGCCAGCTCGGTGTGCTTGCTGTGGTTCACCCTGTTCCTCTCGATGACGTGCCGGAATCGTCGGGATCCGCGGCCTGTCCCGGTGGCAGCAGCGCTCCAGCAGACAACGTGCCGGATTTGTCGCCCAACCGGGGCCAGCCGCCGTCTGCAGGGTGCAACCGCTGGAAGGCCCTACCGTACCGCCGCTGCTAGGTCAGCGACAGCAAGCGGTGCGTGTGGTCGCGCACCTCGACCGAATGCTGAGGCGCCGTTGCTCGTGCGTGGAGGTGCCCGTCAGCCGCGATCCGACATGCCGGGTTTGGGCGATACGGACGGTACCCCGCCACCGTCGGCAGCGCACCCTAACGAGCAGCCCGGATGACCGACCTCGCTGGGGGTCACGTCGAAGACCCCTGCTGAGTGTTTGTGTCGGGCCGGCGTAGTACCGCCGCCCGCAAGTGACTGGTCATCGCCAGCCTAGGAGGCGGGCGATCACGGCGTCGGTGTCCTGGTGCTGGGTTTCCTGGCCGCGGGGGACCATCGCGTACGAGCGGCGCAGGAACTTGACGATCACCTTGCGGCGTACCTCAAATCGCGCCTGACCGTCGGTCGTGGACAGCGACAGAGTCAGAGTCTCGCCGCCCGGTGTGACCCAGGGCGACGGCTGTACCTGTACGTTGCCAGTCCCGGTCGGCTGGTCGAGCCCGGTCAGCAACAGCTCACGGGCGAACAACCAGCTCACTGGCTCGTGTCCGGTCCAGAGGCGCAGGTGCACCGCGTACGGGTCGGCCGGGTCGTATCGGAAGCTGGCCGGTACTGGAGCTGCAGCGTCCGGCGACACCAGCTTCAGTGACGTTTCGGCCAGGATGGGCATCGGCCTGCTGCTGTTCATGCTTCTCCTGCCCTCTGGTGAGGCTGGCCGGCGTCGGCCCGTTGCCAAGGGTGGGACAACGCTGCTGGTAGCTAGCGTTGAAGGTAGGCGTTAGCGGGAGCGCTGCTGGCGGTCGACCAGGGTGGACCCTGGCTGCGTCACCTTCGACGGGCTGGTCAGCGCCGTGGCGGGCCGCCCACGGGAATTCCAGGTCGGGAGCCCGCCGCCGACCGGGTCGGCATCATCCGCGGTAGCGAACTGGCATGGTCCGGTGTGGCGGAGGCCCGTTCGCGCAGTGTGTCGGCCGCGCGGCGGGCGTCGCGGAGCTGGTGTAGCCGCTGCTGTGAGTGGCGCAGGTCGGCGAGGTGTTCGGCGAGTGCGGCGAGTTGGAGCACGAGCTGAAGGGCGGCGACGGTGTCCTCGTTGCTGGTGAGCCGGCCCATGGCCGAGATCAGGCGGGACATGGCCCGTAGCTGGTCGGCGCGCCGTTGCCGGGGTGGTGGTCTGCGGTGCGGTTCGCGGGCGGCGCGGTCGAAGGCTTCGGCGGCGTCGGTGAGCGGTCCACCGCGGCGGCCTTCGATGATGCGGGCGGCGCTGGTTAGCGTGTCGGCGGCGGCTTGAGCGACGGCTGCGGCGGCGGGCGGGTTGGTGCCACTGAGGCGCTTGAGTTCCTCGGCGGCGTGGCGGGCGGTTTGGGCGGCGCGGCGGAAGGTGGCGGCGCGTTCGTCGTGGGTGGCTTGCGTCCTGGAGTTGGCTTGCGGTGGCTGGGGGCGGTCGTTGTGCCAGCGGTGGCGGAGCTTGGGGAGGGTGAGGTCGGGGGCCAGCCGGCCGCCGCCGTACCAGACGGGGCGTCCGGTGGCGGTGTGGTGGCCGGGTAGCCCGACGGCGTACCCGGTGATCTCGCCGGGGTTGATGGTGCTGTGGCGGAGTTTGACCAGTAGCCCAGCGCCGCGGAGCCGGTGGAAGAAGTCGGCTTCGTCGGCGGCTGCTGCGGCTGCGGCGCGGACCTCGCGGCGCAGCCGGTCGCGGGGGATCTCGGGTTGGCCGAGCCGGGTTGCCTTGTTGAGTTCGGCGGGTTCGGGTCGGCGGTGGGAGGTGTGGTCGACCGGGCCGACCCGGTAGAGGCCGTAGCGTTCTTCGAGGTCGCGGCAGGCGGCTTGGGCCAGGCGGCGTTCGTTCCAGGCCCAGGCGGTGCGGCCGTCCTGGCGTACCAGGGTGGCCACGAGGTGGATGTGGTCCTCGGCGTGGCGTACGGCCAGCCACCGGACCGCCTGGTGGTCGCCGTGCGGGGCGAGGCCGACGGCGGCCATAAGCTCGCCGGCGATGTGTGCCCACTGCTGGTCGGACAGGATGCGGTCGGTGGGGTGGTTGCGGATCGAGCAGTGCCAGACGGTCTTGGCCGGTGGGCGGATGCCGGCGTGGACTGGCTGTTCGAGCAGGTCGGTCAGGCGGCGCAGGTCGTAGCGGCCGGCGGTGTCGCGGGGTGGTTGGAGCTGGTCCAGGGGTGGGGCGGTGTTCCAGGCGGCGACCAGGTGCGGGTTGACATGCTCCTCGCACTTGCCGGGGCCGAACAGGTAGTACAGAAGCTTGCCGAGGTTGGTGCCCCGGCGGTGGATCTTCGGGATCAGCGGAGCCTCCGGTCGACCGCGGTGATGGTGGCCTCGACCAGCTCGATGACCTGCCGGCACCGGTCTGCTGCTTCGTCCAGCGCGGCCGGTGCGCGGCTGGTGGTGTGCAGGGCGGTGACGGCTTGGTTGAGGTTGTTACCCACGCGGGCCAGCTGGTTGCGGGTGTCGAACAGGTGGCGCTGGAGCTGGGCCAGTTCGGCCCGGCTGATGCCGAGGTCTGGTAGGGGTTGGCCGGGTGGGGTGGTGCTGCGGGCGTTGGCGAGGGCCGTTTCGGCGCAGTATCCGGCGGGGGTCAGGTCGCTACGCGCGGCGGCGGTGGTGATCTGCTGGTGTTCGGCCCCGTCGAGGCGCAGGTTGATGCGGTGCCGGCGGCCGGGGAACTGGTGGCGCCGGTCGCCGCCGCGGATGGTTGGAGCCGCGGTGTCGCTCGCCGCGCTGCTCAACCCTGGTCACCTCCCCGGCGCTCTTGATCCGTTGGCTGCCAGGGTGGGCGGCGTAGGTTAGCGGCGGCGCTGCTCTTCGTCGTCGAGCTCTTGGTCTGCTGACCCCGCTGGGTCGGCGGACCGCCTGGTGCCCGGATGTGCCGACCGCGCCCGGTCGGCACATCCGGGCACCGGAGCTACAACTTGCTGTGCCAGCGATCCAGGCTGTGCCAGCAACTCACGTCAGCGGAGCAGGTGCCCTGTCCGCGCGAACCTTGCATCGTCCGGACCTACCTTGCACCTGATCTTGCAGTGTCCGGACATACTTTGCGATCGCGACCCCGCGGGTGAGGTTGTCGGCTGCCGGTGCTGTGATAACTCCAGCTGGACCCACCGTCGATCTCAGGAGTAGCCGTGGATGTCCTCAATCTTGCCGACGCCTTGAATCTCCTCCGCGCGGAACTCGCGACGGCACAGGACGCCGGCGAGGGCCATCAGTTCCGGTTCGAGATCGATCAGGCCGAGATCGAGTTCCTGGTGACGCTCAACGCCGAGGGCAGTGTGGAGGGCAGGGTGGGGTTCGGAGTAGTCGCGGGTACCGGCAAGGGAAGCATCTCCGAAACCGCGACGCACCGACTTAAGCTCACTCTCAACGTCAAAGACGCGGCCACCGACGGCCGGCTTGGCCTGGAGCTCTCCGGTTAGCGCTGCCGGGGTGATTGATGGATCCCCGGCGCTTGAAGGCCCACTTTGCAGGGCAACTTGCCGACCTGGGACGTCTACAACGAGCAGTTCGGGGTGCGGCGCTTCAGCGCCGGGAAACAGCAAAGGTCCACCCCAACCCCCGAGTGACCCCCGGCGAAGCACGCCCGCAGGTAGGGTCAGGAGCATGCGGAGGTGTAGGAACCTCGCCATGGCCGTAGCTGTACTGGGTGCCGGCCTCGCGTTGCCAGCCTGTTCGGGCAGCGACGTGGCCAACGAGCCGTCGGATGAGTGCCTTGGCGCGATGGAGAGGGCAGCCGCAGAGACGGACATCGAGGCGGCCGATCCACTGATCGTCGACACGCTCTCCGCGTGCAACGGCGCCGATGAGTGGCTCGCTGCCCTCGAAGCGCATCCGGGAGCCATGGGCCTCACGGAGCGCGCCGAGATCGGGAACATGGACCTGGAGGTTGTGTGCTGGGGCCATGAGGACGCGCTGGTCTGCCAGGACGCTATCGACGCCGGCCGCATCGAGCCCGCGAGCTAGTGCTGCTTCAGGGGCTGCGCAACGATGCGACGCACCAAGGTGGGCTCTTGATCCTTCCGGAAACCGCAAAGTAAGTCCGGACAACGGGGCTCGTCCCGACCGGACCTACCTTGCGAGGTGCTGGTCAGCGCCTTGATCATCCGCAAACTTCAACCGGACGGGACAGCAGGAAATGATCCCCTGTGTCCTGTCCGGGTTGATGCTCCTATAGATGTCAAGCGGTCTGGGCAAGGTTTTTCCCGGCGTTGCCATGGCGGGGTGTTGGGCACAGGACTTGATAGATCTCGCGGGCAATGTAGCGCTTGAGGCAGCGCATGATCTCGGCCTTGCTCTTGCCCTCGGCCTGGCGGCGGGCCATGTACTCCTGGGTCGGTTCGTGCCAGCGCAGGCGCACGACGGCGATGCGGTGCAGGGTGGCGTTGGCCTGTCGGTCTCCACCACGGTTGAGTCGATGCCGGTTGGTCTTGCCCGACGAGGCGGGGATCGGGTTCGAGCCGCACAACGCGGCGAAGGCGGCCTCGGAGCGTAGACGTTGCGGATTGTCGCCGGCGGTGACCATCATCGTTGCCGCACCGTCGGGTCCGATCCCGAAGACTTCGAGCAGGGTGGGTGCGGCGTGTGTTGTCAGCCGTGCGATGTCGGCCTGCAGCTCCTTCACCTCGGCGCGCAGTTGGAGATTGCGCCGGGCCAGCAGCCGCAGCGTGTGCTGGGCGACCGCGGTCGGTGAGGTCAGCTCACCGGGCTCGAACGCGGCGCAGCGTTCCAGCAGCTTGCCGACCGCCAGCCCGGCCAGCGCCTCGCGCAGCTGCGCGGGCGCGGTCACCAGGATCGCCTTGATCTGGTTGAGCGCTTGGGTGCGTGTCTTGACCGCGGAGTCCTTGGCCATCTTGAGCATGCGCACCATTTCTGCCTCTCCGTCGGCGTTCTTCGGAGTGCTCGCGGCGACGCCGGACAGGACCGCCCGGGCGGCCATCTCGGCGTCGATTGGGTCGCTCTTGCCCAGCCGGTGGCGGGTGGCTCGGTCGGGTCGGTTGACCTCGATGACACAGTGGCCACGGCGGCGCAGTATCCGGGCGAGTTCGGCACCGTAGGAACCAGTGCCCTCCACTCCAAACGCGTTGATCGGCCCGAGCGCGGCAGCCCACTGTTCGAGGTCGGCGTAGCCGGCCTGCGTGGTGGGGATGTGCAGTTCGTCGAGGCGGGCTCCGAGCTGGTCGAGCGCGACCGCGACGTGGGTATCGGCGTGGGTGTCGACGCCGATGGTGATCCGGCGGCCGGTCTCGGGATGCGGCATGCTGGTGATGGCTGTCTCCTCCGTCGTGATCGGTGGGGGTGGCCACCGCCGGACGGGCGGGCGGACAGGACTGCGACGGGGCCTCTTGGCCAGGCTCCTATCAGGTCACTGCCCGCCTGGCCGGCGGGCCATACGCCACCCCGAACCCGAGCCGACAGATCAACCCGAAGGCACCAAGGCCGGTCGTTGCGAGGGGTCAGACTC
>Ga0299914_10000947_pt1 | contig 18396 bp, 9 predicted proteins | sample RVTome_10_FD_201361 | JGI IMG/M metagenome (GOLD analysis project Ga0299914, IMG submission 201361) | Soil microbial communities from uranium-contaminated site in the Upper Colorado River Basin, Wyoming, United States - RVT153D57 (version 2) ...
CCCCGGACGCGCAGCTCGCGTCCGACCGCGGGGCCGCCGGGCCAGAAGCGGTCGCCCAGGCGCCGGCTGACGATGACCGCGTTCCCGTCCACGCGGTCGGCATCGGCCGAATCGAACCTGCGGCCGCTCAGCAGCGACAGTCCGAGGGCGTCGAAGAACGTCCCCGTGACGGGCACCATCTGGGCGCCAATCTCCTTGTCCGCGTCGCCCGGGGCTTCGGGCGGGATGAGGCGCACGCTGCCGCCGCCGTCGTCGCCGGGAATCGCGCCCGTGGCGGCCGCGGCCTCGACGCCGGGCAGCCCGCGCAGGCGGTCCACGACGTTCCGGACGGTTCGCGCGCGTGCTACGGGATCGTCATACGCGTCGCCCGCGATGTAGAGCCGCAGGCTCAGGAGCGGCGAGGTGTCGAAGCCGATGTCGGCGTGCTGCAGCATCGTCGCGCTCCGGGCGAGGAGCGTGGCGGCCACGAGCAGCGCGAAGGTCGAGGCGACCTGTGCCGCGACGAGCGTGCCCTGGAGCCGACGCTGGTCGCGGCTTGCCGAGGGCGTGCGGGTGCCGGGCGCGAACGAGGCGGTCTGCGCGCGAGCCGTGCGGAGCGCCGGTACGAGGCCGCTCGCCGCCGCGGCCACGAGCGCCGCGATTACCGTGAACGCCAGCACCCGGCCGTCGATCCCGATGTGCGCCCAGTAGGCCGGGGGCTCCGGCATCGACGCGAGCAGCGCGTCGAGCGTCCAGCTCGCGAGGATGATCGCGACCGCCGCGCCGGCGGCCGCGATGAGCAGCGATTCGAAGAACAGCAGCCGGGCGATCCGCCCGCGGGTGGCGCCGAGCGCAATCCGGACCGACAGCTCGCGCGCGCGTCCGACGCCGCGCGCGACGAGCAGGCCCGCGACGTTGGCGCAGGCGATGAGCAGCACGAGCGCGACGGCGGGGAGCATCGCGGTGAGCGCGCGCCGCGTCGCGGCGTTGACGAACAGGTCCCGCAGGGGCATCGCGTGGAGGCCCCACTGGCGGTTCGTGTCGGGGTGCTCCCCGGCGAGGCTCGCGGCCACGGAGGCCAGCTCCGCCCGCGCCCCCGCCAGGCTGCGTCCCGGCCGGAGCAGCCCCACGGCGAGCAGGCTGCGGCGTCCGCGGAACTCGTCGCGCGACGTGCGGTAGGGCAGCCACACGTCCTGGTTCTCCGGGAAGGCGAACCGATCGGGCATCACGCCGACGACGGTCAGCGCGCGGGCGTTGACCGTGATCGTCCGCCCGGCGATCGCCGGGTCGGCGTCGTAGAGGCGCCGCCAGAGGCGGTGGCTGATGAGGACGACCGACTCGAAGCCCGGCTCGGCGCCGTCGTCGTCGGTGAAGCCGCGCCCGATCTCGGGCGTCACGCCAAGCAGGCGGAAGAGTCCCGGCGTCACGGACGCGCCCTGCACGCGTTCGGCTTCGCGGGCCGACGCCAGCGAGAAGTCGCGCTCGAAGAAGCCTTCGAGGCGCTCGAGCGATCCCGCGCGTTCCCGCACGTCGAGGAGGTCGGGGTAGGACATCCCGGAATCGTCCCAGTCCTGGGCCTGTGTGGGATGGGTCGAGTGCAGCGTCACGAGGCGGCTGCTGCGCTCGCCGAAGGGGAGCGGGCGGATGAGCAGCGCGTTGACGATGCCGTAGACGACGGTGTTGGCGGCGATGCCGAGGGCGAGGGTGGCGACGGCGGCGGCGGTGAAGCCACGCGCGCGCGCGAGGGCCCGGCAGGCGTAGCGCAGGTCCTGGAGCATGGCGCGTCCGGAGCATTATGCATGCCGACTGGGGTCAGGTCGTCGGTCCCGACCTTCTCACGTTCTGACCCCAAAGGGAACCAGCGTCCGCGGTCCACAGCGTCAGGTCGTGAAAAAGTCGAGATTCGACCTGACCGTTTCGTCCGGAGCCGGAACCGGCACGTCCCGGAAGCGGACAGTGCCATAATGCGCCGATGTCGCTCCTGGATCGCGCCCCGCGCATGGACGAGACGCAGGCCAGCCGCCTCGCTCGCGAGCTGTACGGCGTCGACGGCGCCGTCCGCCCGCTGCCGAGCGAACGCGATCAGAACTTCCTCCTCGACACCCCGACCGGCCGCTTCGTGCTCAAGCTCGCCAACGCCGCCGACAGCCGCGAGCTGCTCGAGGCCCAGCATGCCGCGCTCGGCCACCTCGCCGCCCGCGGCTCGCGCGCGCCGCGCGTCGTCCGCACGCGCGCCGGCGACGAGATCGCCCGCGATGCGCAGGGTCACCTCGTGCGGCTGGTGACCTGGCTCCCCGGCGAGCCGCTCGGGACCGTGCGCCACCAGCCGGCCGGCCTGCTCGAGGATCTCGGGCGCACGCTGGGCGAGATGGACCGCGCGCTCGCGGACTTCGATCACCCGGCGCTGCATCGGACGTTCCACTGGGACCTCGCCGGCGCCGTCGAACGCAGCCGACGCGCGCTGCCGCTCGTGAACGACCGGGCCTGGCGCGACACGATCGCCGCGGCGCTCGAGGGCCTCGAGCGCCGCCTGACCCCGCGCCTCGACGCCCTGCGCCGCTCGATCGTGCACAACGACGCCAACGACCACAACGTCCTCGTCGAAACGCGGTCCGACGGCCGGCAGCGGATCTCCGGCGTCATCGACTACGGCGACATGGTGCACAGCTACACCGCCGCCGAGCCCGCCGTGGCGATCGCCTATGTCCTGCTGCACACGCGCGATCCGCTCGGCGCGGCGTCCCGCGTGCTCGCCGCGTACCACCGCGCGTACCCGCTGCTCGAGGAGGAAATCGGCGCCGTCTTCGACCTGATCCAGCTGCGCATGTGCCTGAGCGCCACCGTCGCGGCGCGCCAGCAGCCCGAGAGGCCCGGCGACGGGTATCTCGGGATCAGTCAGGAGGGAATACGGGCGGCCCTGCCGGCGCTGATGGCGATCCACCCGCGCTTCGCGGAAGCCGCGCTGCGGCACGCGTGCGGCCTGCCTGCGCTGCCGCGATCGGCGCGCGTCACGGCGTGGCTGAGCGGCGCGGGACGCCAGGCGCTCAATCCCTCGATCGTCGGCGATGGCGCGGAACCGACGATCGGACTGGACCTGGGTGTCGCCAGCCCGCTCGTCAGCGGCGATCCGGATCGGAATCGCGAACCCGCGCTGACGCGGCGCATCCGCCGATACATGGAGGACGCCGGCGCCTCGATTGCCGTGGGCGGGTATCTCGAGCCGCGCATCCTCCCGGACCGGGGCTCCGCCCCGGACCCCGGCTCGGTCGCCTGCGGGGGCCCTGCGCCCCGCGCCGCTCCCTCGCGAGGCGCGCCGTGCGCGCCTCGCCCGTTCTGCAGCTCGCCCGCACACGAGGACGGAGTTCCCGTTGCGAGCCGCACAACGGGCTCTACCTCGCCGCTCGTCGCCGCACCCGAAACCGGGCGCCGCACCGTGCATCTCGGGCTCGACTACTTCGCCGCGCCCGGGACCCCGGTGAGGGCGGCTCTTCCCGGCGTGGTGCACGCGTTCGCGGACAACGCGGCGCCGCTCGACTACGGGCCTGTGGTCATCCTCAGGCACACGACTGGCGAGCGCGAGGAGTTCTTCACGCTCTACGGCCACCTGACGCGCGCATCGCTCGCGGCGCTGACGCGCGGCGCGACGGTGAGGGCCGGGGATCGCCTCGGCGCGCTCGGCACGCCGGCCGAGAACGGCGGGTGGACGCCGCACCTGCACTTCCAGGTGATCGTGGACCTCCTCGACATGGGCTGCGACTTCCCCGGCGTCTGCCGCGCCGCCGAGACGTCCACGTGGGCGGAGTTCTCGCCGGACCCGAACGTGATCGCCGGGCTGCCACCGTCGATCCTGCCGCCGCGCGCGCCCGGCGGAGCGCCGGCGCTTGACGCCCGCACGGCGCACACCGGCGGCAACGTCCGGCTCTCGTATCATCAGCCCGTGGAAGCCGCCCGCGGCTGGATGCAGTACCTCTACGATCGCGACGGACGCCGGCTGCTCGACGGCTACAACAACGTGCCCCACGTGGGCCACTGCCACCCGGCCGTCGTCGAGGCTGCGGAGCGGCAGCTGCGCACACTGAACACGAACACCCGCTACCTCCACGACAGCCTCGCGCACTTCGCCGACGCGCTGGCCGCCACTCTGCCGGCGCCGCTCGACGTCTGCTACTTCGTGAACTCGGGGAGCGAGGCGAACGAGCTGGCGCTGCGGCTCGCGCGCGCACACACGCGCGCCCGGGACGTGATCGTGCTCGACGCCGCCTATCACGGGATCACCACGACGCTCATCGGGCTCAGCTCCTCCAAGTTCGACGGGCCTGGCGGCGACGGACGTCCTCCCTGGGTTCACGCCGCGCGGCTGCCCGACGTGTATCGCGGTCCGTTCAGGGAGGATGACGCGCAGGCCGGGCGCAAGTACGCGGACGACGTCTCGGAGCGGATTCGCGAGGCGGCGTCGCAGGGACGGCGGATCGCGGCGTTCCTGGCGGAGAGCTGCCCGAGCGTCGCCGGACAGATTCTGCCGCCCGTCGGATATCTGGAGCGGGCGTACGCGCACGTGCGTGAAACGGGCGGCGTGTGCATCGCCGACGAAGTGCAGACGGCGTACGGCCGCGTGGGCACGCACTTCTATGCGTTCGAGGCGCAGGGCGTCGTGCCGGACATCGTCGTGCTGGGCAAGCCGATCGGCAACGGCTACCCGCTCGGCGCCGTGGTGACGACGAGGGAGATCGCGAGATCGTTCGACAACGGGATGGAGTTCTTCAGCACGTTCGGCGGGAGCACCGTCTCGTGCGCCGCCGGCCTCGCCGTGCTGGACGTGGTGCGGCGCGAGGCGCTCCAGGCGCACGCGGCGCGCGTTGGCGGGATGCTGCTGGAGAAGCTGCGCGCGCTCGCGGCGCGCCATGAGGCGATCGGCGACGTGCGCGGGTCAGGGTTGTTCCTCGGCGTGGAGCTCGTCGAGGAACGATCCGCGCGGAGCCCCGCGGCGGCGCTTGCCGCGCACGTCGTGAACCGGCTGCGCGACGAGGGCGTCCTGATCGGGACCGACGGCCCGGATCACAACGTGCTGAAGATCAGGCCGCCCATGCCGTTCGCCGAAGCGGATGCGGAGGAGCTGGCCGCGGTCCTGGATGCGGTGCTCGCCGAAATCCCGCCATCGCACTGAGGCAGGAGCAGCGCGATGGCGGATGGTAAATGGAAAATGGAGGATGGAAAGGCGTCGGGTTCGACGCAGCGGGTGGAAGGATGGGCCGCCCCGTCTCAGCGGCCCGGGCTAGCCCGCCGCCGGCTTCGCGCGGAGGACGCCCACCTGGACGAGGAGGCCCGTGAAGTCCAGCACGCGCCGTTCGTGCACGATCAGGTCGTGCTCGAAGCGGTAGATGAACGCGCCCGAGGCCTCGATCCGGCGGCCCGTGGGCCCCATGCCGAAGAACTCGCCGAGGTGGGTTCCGGTGAAACGGCAGAGCAGGGCGGCGCGGTCGTCGTCGACGAGCAGGTCCTCGGCCGTGAACACGAGGTCGGGGAAGGCGACGAACCAGACGCGGTAGATGCGCTCGATTTCGGCGCGCCCCTCGAGGACGCCGCCGGTCGGGCTGACGACCACCCCGGCGGGCGCGTGGTCGGCGGCGAGGGCGTGGGCGTCGCGCGCCCGCCAGGCGGCCTCGCGCCGGGCGAAGAGTGCGAAGGTCTGTTCGCGGGTCATGGCGACATTCCAGAGCCACCGCCGGGGATCGCGCTACTATAGGCCCGAATCGGGTTGGAGGGAACCCCATGACGATCCTGCTGTTTTCGATGCCGGATTCGTTCGAGCATACGGCGCCAATCACGATGCGCATGCCCAACGGGGCGCTGGGCTCGCTGGCGGGCAACCTGGACCCCCACCACCGCGTCGCGATTGCCGACCTCATCCTGGCCCAGCAGCAGGTGCCCGAGACGGTCGAGCGGCTCGTACGCGAGCTGCGGCCCGACGTCGTCGGGCTCTCGATCATGACGTTCCAGCGCCACACCGCGCGGGCGGTCGTCGCGCTGGTGCGGTCGCTGATGCCGTCGGCGCTGATCGTCGTCGGCGGGTACGACCCGAGCCTCGCGAGCGACGTCTACGAGGGGCCGGACTGGACCGTGGACGTCATCGTGCGCGGGGAAGGGGACATCACGTTCCGCGAGCTGGTGCGCGCGATCGACCGGGGAGGGAGCCTCGCGAAGGTCGCGGGCCTGTCGTACCGCGACGGCGGACGGTTCGTGCGGACGGCGGACCGGCCGGTCAGCACGCTGGCGGGCGAGGAGGTCCGTCCACCGCGGCGCGAGGCGCGCGTGCTCGACGGCTACACGTTCATCGGCCGGCCGATCGACGTCGTGGAGACCTCGCGCGGCTGCACCTACGACTGCAGCTTCTGCTCGATCATCGAGATGCGCGGGCGCAACTTCCACACGTGGTCGATCGAACGCGTCCTGGCCGACATCGCCGACGCCCGGGCGCGCGGGGCGCGGTCGATCTTCATCGTCGACGACAACATCACGCTGAACGTCGCCCGCTTCGAGCGGCTGTGCCGCGCGATCCGCGAGGCCGGGCTGCACGACGTCGAGTACATCGTGCAGGCCATGACCTCGTCCATCGCGGCGCACGGCGCGACCCTCGCGCCGCTGATGCGCGACGCCGGCTTTCGATACGTGTTCCTCGGGATCGAGAACATCCTCGACAGCGACCTGGCGTTCCTGCGCGCGGAGGCGAAGAACGCCGCGCGGGCCGGCGGCCGCCGCGTGGGCAACGCCACGCTCGCGGCGATCGACGTGCTCCACCGGCACGGCATGTACGTCGTCGGCGGGCTGATCGTCGGCAATCCGGACGATACGCGGGAGTCGATCGAGGCGAACCTGGAGTTCGCGCGGCGCTCCGTGGACTGGCCGTACATCCAGCACCCGACGCCGTACCCCGGCACGCCGATGACCAAGGATTTCCGGGAGCGCAACCTGATCGTCAACGACCGGGTGGAGGAATACGACGGGACGACCGCCGTCGTCCGCAGCGAGGCGCTCCCGGCGGACGAGATCGAGTTCCTGCGGTGGCGGGCGGAGCGGTGGATGAAGATGCGCCACTTCTGGCCCGTGCTGGCGCACCGGCCGCTGTTCGTGCTGCGTTACGGGCTGGCGATGATCGCGCACACGTTCCGCGGGAGCACGTGGCGATCGTGGCTGGGGCTCGAGGACGAGCGCGCGGTCTTTGCGCGCTACAAGACCATCCGCCGCGCCGAGCGCGATTACTTCCGGAACGAGGGGGACGGGCGGGTCAGTGGCCGCCGAACACCTGAAAGCCCCGCTTCCGGAGGCTTTCGGCCAGCTCGACTTCCATCCGGACGGCCTTCGCGTACGGCATCGGGTTGAGGTGCTCGTAGAGTGTCGGCACCAGCCGGACGCCATAACTCCGCACCACGCGCGCGGCCTTGATGCCGGCCTTGTGGTTGGCGAAGCGCTCCTCCGGCGTCAGCCCCGTCATGCCCACGTAGTAACCCGCTTTGCCATCCCCTTTGGGATTGCGCAGGTACACGACGTAGACGTTGTGGTGACCCGGCCGCGAGCGCGGCTCCTTCGCTCTGGCTGGCACTCTTTACACACTCGGGGATCGCTCGAACCGGCTCGTCCGTTCCCGCGCGCCCGCCATCAGGGCCGTCTCCGCGGGTCCGCGGTTTGCAATGGCCTGGCAGAAGCTGCCGTGCGCCGAGTGATCCTCATCCCCGCGCTGGTTCTCCTGACGACATCGGCGGCGTGCGCCTCGCTGGGCGCCCTTGGGCAGCTGATTCAGCCGCCGCGCTTCGCGGAGGCGCCGGACCGCCGCCCCGAGGTCCGCCTCGACCCGCCCTCGGCGTCGCGGCCGCTCGGCGGCGCGGTGATTCGGCTCTACACCGAGGTCACCAATCCCAACCCGTTCGGTCTCACGCTCCAGACGCTGACAGGCTCGCTCATGCTGGACGGCAACCACGCCGCGGACGCGGACTTTCCGCTCGGCCTGCCGCTCGACGCCGGCGGGCGCGCCGTCGTGCCCCTGGATCTTGCCATCAGCTTCTCGGATCTCCCAGCGCTGATGGAGGTCGTGCGCCGTGCGGCGCGCGACGAGCCGGTGGACTACCGCCTCGACGGGACCATCGGCGTGGACGCGGGCAGGCTCGGCGCGCCGGTGTTCGGCCCCATGATCCTGCTGCGCGGAGAACTCGGACGCTGACGCGGGGCGACCCGTATAATCCGGCTCGTGAGGACCGTCGTCCTGCTCCTGTGGCTCGTGGGCCTCGTCGCGTCGATCAGGGCGGCACGCGATCGGCGGAAGCCCGAACACGGGAGGGTGCTGTTCGCTGGCGCCGATGCAGACGCCCAGCCGGCGCCGGTCCTCGCGCGCGAGCCCGCGCGGACATCATCATGGCACGCGCGCCTGCGGACGCCCGCCGGGATCGCGACCCTCGCGCTCACGCTGAGCGCCGTCCTCGTGAGCATCGATTCGCTGCGCACGCCGCGCACCGGCGTCTCCACGCGTTCCACGCACGGCGTCACGCGACAGATCACCTCGGAGCGCGGAGTCGAGGCGCAGCCCGCGCTCTCGCCCGACGGCGCCTACGTCGCGTACCGACAGGAGATCGACGGCGTGGGCACCATCATGGTCCGCAGCCTCGACAACGATCACGCGCACAGCGCGACGGCAGGGCTCGGCGGCGACCACGGCGATCCGGCGTTTTCGCCCGACGGGCGTCAGATTGCGTTCCGCTCCACGCACAAGAACGGCGGCATCTTCGTGATCGACCGCGGCGGCGGACCCGCGCGGCGCCTGACGGCGTTCGGCGCGAGTCCCGCGTGGACGCCAGACGGCGCGTCCATCGTGTTCGCGAGGCGGAGCGCCGTGGATCCGCGCGCGTGGAACGGCCCGAGCGAGGGCTGGATCGTGGACGTGCGGACGGGCCGCACGACGCGGCTCGTCCGCCAGGACTTCCGCCAGCCGGCCGTGTCGCCCGACGGCCGCCGGATCGCCTACTGGGGGACGTCGGCGCCGCGCCCGGGAGGGCGGAGATTCCCGCCGCGCATCTGGGTCGCCGGCATCGAGGGCCGGAACCCGCAGCCGGTGAGCCGCGGGATGTCCACCGACTGGAGTCCCGTGTGGTCGCCGGGCGGCGAGTTCCTCTACTTCCTGAGCGATCGCGGGGGCCGCACCGCGATCTGGCGTGTGTCCATCGATCGGAGAACGGGCCGGCCTCTCGGCGAGCCGGTGCGCCTCGCGGCGCGGACCGACCACGCGGCGCACCTGACGATCGCGCGCGGCGTGGGGCACCTCGCCTGGTCCACGCTCGAGTGGAGCCCCGCGCTGTTCCGTGTGGCCTTCGAGGCCGACGCGCGCGCGATCCGCGGGAATCCGCGGCCGGTCCCGGCCGGGCCGGTGGCCTGGGTCTGCGCCGAGCCGTCGCCCGACGACTCGACGATCGCCATGGTCACCCCGCGGCCGGACGCTGACGTCCAACTGCTGCGCGTGGAGACCGGTGCGCTGACGGCGGTCACCCGCGACGCGGCTGTCGAGGGGTGCCCGCGCTGGTCGCCCGACGGGCGGCGCCTCGTGTTCCATTCGGACGCGGGCGGGACGAACACGCTTTGGACGGCGAACGCCGACGGCTCCGGTCTCCGGCAGGCGGGGGCCGCGCTCGGCGAGCTGGAGGATCCCGTCTGGAGCCCCGACAGCGAATCGGTCGCGGCGTGGGATCCGCAGGCCTCCGCGCTCCGCCACGTCCGGCTGCCGCGGAGCGGCAGGCCCTCGTCGCGGCTGCTCTCCATGCCGCCGCATCCGTTCACCCCCGTCGCGTGGTCGCCGGATGGATCCCAGATCGCCGGGACCGCGGCGGGCAGCCTCTGGCTCTACATCCTCCGCTCACGCATGTACGAGCCGCTCCTGCCCGGCAGCGCGCCGGCCTGGCTCAGCTCTGGCCGCCGGCTGATCTTCGCGTCGGACGGCCGCCTGATGATGCTCGATCTCTCCAGCCGCTACACGCGCGAGATCCTTGCGCTGCCGGAGCTGTACCTCGACGCGCCGCTCCTCTCGCCCGACGACCGCACGCTCTACTTCAATCGAAACGCACCCGAGTCGAACGTGTGGGTCGTGGTGTTGCACTGACGCTGTCCCGGGCCGCCGCCCCCGCAACATGCGGTCTTTACCATCTACCTTTTTCCATCTTCCATTTTCCATTTTCCATTTACCATCCACGCCGCCAATGGCCAGCGGCGTGGCTGGTATACTCACGCGCATCATGCCCAGAGCACTCCCAGCCATCGCCCTTCCACTCTTCGTCTTCGCGCTGTGGCAGCAGGGGCCCGAGGCCTGGCGGGTCGCGCCCGGGGCCGCGGCGATCCGGGCTCAGCCGGCCGCCCGCGTCGCGGCCGGCGCCGCGGCGGACGTCGCGGTGGATCCGAAGCACTTCCAGGATCTCCGCTGGCGCAATGCCGGGCCGACGCGCGGCGGGCGCGTCACCGCGATCGCGGGCGTCCGCACCGAGCTCTGCACCTTCTATATGGGCTCGACCGGCGGCGGCGTCTGGAAGACCGCGGACTGCGGCAGCGAGTGGACGCCCATCAGCGACGGCCAGATCGCCACCGGATCGATCGGCGCGATTGCCGTGTCGGACTCGAACCCCGACATCGTCTGGGTCGGCACGGGCAGCGCGGCCATCCGCAGCAACGTGATCATCGGCCGCGGCGTGTACAAGTCCACCGACGCCGGGAAGACGTGGCAGTTCGCCGGCCTCGAGGACGCGGGACAGATCGGCAGCGTCATCATCCACCCCGCCAACCCCGACACCGTCTGGCTCGCCGCGCTGGGATCGCCGTTCGGCCCGAACGAGGAGCGCGGCATCTTCAAGACGACCGACGGCGGGCGGACCTGGACGAAGACGCTGTTCGTCAACGACGAAACGGGCGGCCGCGTGCTGGCCATCAACCCGGCGAACCCCGACGAGCTGTACGCCGGGATGTACCGCGGCTTCCGCAAGGGGTGGGACATCATCAGCGGCGGCCCGGCGACCGAGGGCGGCATCTTCAAGTCCACCGACGGCGGCAGCACGTGGACGAAGCTGACGAACGGCCTTCCGTCCACGCTGATCGGGAAGATCGACATCGACGTCGCGCGCACGGATCCGACGATCGTGTACGCGATGGTCGAGGCCCCGGGCGACGAGGGCGGCCTCTACCGGTCGGACGACAGCGGCGCGTCCTGGCGGCTGGTGAACAATGCGAGCGGCATCCGCGCGCGGCCGTTCTACTTTCACTACGTCGACATCAACCCGAAGGACGAGAACGACATCTGGATCGGCGCCGTGCGCCAGTACCGGTCCACCGATGGCGGCAGGACGCTGCAGATGCTGCCGACGCCGCACGCCGACAACCACGGCATCTGGTTCAATCCCGACAACCCGGACTACGCGATCCAGTGCAACGACGGCGGCGCCAACGTCACGCGCGACGGCGGGCGGACCTGGTCGTCCATCCTCAACCAGCCGACCGCCGAACTGTACATGGTGAGCGTGGACGAGCAGCATCCCTACAGGCTCTACGGCCCGCAGCAGGACAACTCGACGCTCGTCGTGCCGAGCGTGCCCGCCGCGTCGTTCGGCTTCGACCATCCGTCGCAGGCCTGGTCGCAGGCTTCGGGCTGCGAGACGGGCGGCATCTGGCCCACGCCAGACGGCAGGGTCGTGTGGGGCGCGTGCAAGGGCGAGGTCGAGCGCTTCGACGTCGAGACGGGGCAGTCGCAGGGCAAGTGGATCTATCCGCAGAACCGCTACGGGCATCACCCGAAGGACATCGAGTTCCGCTTTCCGCGCCAGACGGTCGTCATGATCTCGCCGCACGATCCGAAGGTCGTCTACCAGGCGTCGCACGTGCTGCACCGCACGACCGACGATGGCGTGACGTGGGAGGTGATCAGCCCGGATCTCACCGCGAACGAGCCCGAGTACCAGATCGTGCCGGGCAACCCCATCACCCGCGACGTGACGGGCGAGGAGGTTTACTCCACGATCTACTCGATGGCCATCTCGCCCATCGAACGCGGCGTCATCTGGACCGGCGCCAACGACGGCCCCGTGCACGTCACGAGGGACGACGGGAAGACGTGGAAGAACGTGACGCCGAAGGACCTGCCGCCCGGCGGGCGCGTGCAGAACATCGACGCCTCGAGCATCCGGAAGGGCACGGCCTACATCGCCGTCTACCGCTTCCTGCGGGAGCACGATCTCCGGCCGTACCTCTACAGGACGGACGATTACGGCGGGACGTGGACGAAGCTGACCGACGGCAGCAACGGCATCCCCGGCGATCACCCGACGCGCGTCGTCCGCGAGGACCCGGCGCTGGCGGGGCTGCTGTACGCCGGGACGGAGTTCGGCTTCTTCGTCTCGTTCGACAACGGCCGCCGCTGGCAGCCGCTCCAGCAGAACCTGCCGGCCACGCCGGTGACCGACCTGCGCGTGCACCGGGGCGATCTCGTGATCTCCACGATGGGCCGGTCGTTCTGGATCATGGACGACGTATCGCCGCTGCGGCAGCTGGCGCGGATGCTTGCCGGCACGGACGAAAGCCAGGGGACGAGCGGCCGGGCCCCGATCGTGGGAGCGCCGGTGGACAGCCGCGGCCGCCCCGCGGCCGGCGCCGCCGTGACCGTGCCGGTCGGCAGGACGCCGCGCCAGGCGGGGCTCGATCCGGCACGTCCGGCGCTGCTCCAGCCGGCCGAGGTGATCCGCTATCGCCGCGCTGGAGGCGGACGCGGCGGCGGCGTACCGGAGTATCCGCCGGTCGCCGCGGCGATCGACTACATCCTGCCCGACGGCTTCGACGGTGCAGTCGTGCTCGAGATCACCGACAGCCGCGGACGGGTCGTCCGGACGGTCCGCGCCGGCGGGGGCCGATCGGGGCGCGGCGGGCGCGGGGGCCGCGGCGGGGAACCCGGAGCCGGACAGGACATGCGCTTCATGGGCCGCGGGCGCGGCGGGGCCGCGGCGGCGACGACGAGACCCGGGCACAACCGCTACCTGTGGAACTTCCAGTGGGACGCCGGCGTGATGGCTGCGCCGGGACGGTTCACCGTCGAGATGACCGCCGGCGAGGTCACGCAGTCGCGCACGTTCGAGGTGAACGTGGATCCGGGCGTCCTGGCGAACGGGATCACGCAGGCCGATCTCGTCGCGCAGCAGGACTTCCTGCTGGAGGTTCGCGGGACCATCGACCAGGCGCGCGACCTCCAGAACCGCGTGCAGCAGGCGATGCAGAAGGCGGGCGTCCCGCAGCCGCGCTCGCCGGGCGCGGGAGAGTGGGTCGGCGGCATGAAACACGACCACCCGCTCCAGGGGATCTGGGCGCGGCTCGTCACGGCGCCGGGGACGTACGAGCAGGGCATGCTCATCGATCAGCTCTCGAACGTCGTGCGCGCGGAGAGCGGCGCCGACCAGAAAGTCGGCGCCGACGCGCGGAAGCGGTTCGACGATCTCGTGCGGGAGCTGAAGGCGCTGGAGTCGGCGCTCGCGAGGACCGCGCGGTAGCGACCGCCGCGCCCACGGTCACGAGGGCTCACGACGACCACGACGACCACGACGGAAAAACGGCAAGACCGCAAGAGGCTCACGATGTTGTCGTAGCGCAGCCTTCAGGCGGTCGTCGCGCAGGCCTTCAGGGCCTGCCATCGCATGGGTCATGCCAATTTCCCGACTGCTGAGACTCTCATGCGTCGCGGCGATCGTCGCGCTTTTGCTTTCCACGGGCGCCTGCGCGCCCGCGTCCACGCCCGCCGCTCGGCCCTCGACGCCCGCGGATGCCGTCTATCCCGTTCCCGAATGGCAGGCTGTCGCGAACCCGGAGGCTGCGGGGTGGCGGCAGGCCGATCTCGACGCCGTCCGCGCGCGGCTGGAGACGATGTCGTCGACCGGGTTCGTGGCGGTGGCGGGCGGGCGGGTGCTGATGGCGTATGGGGACGTGGAGGTCGTCAGCTATCTGGCATCCGTGCGCAAGAGCATCCTGGCGATGCTGTTCGGCAACTACGTCGCGTCTGGGGCGGTGCGGCTCGACCGGACGCTCGCGGAGATCGGGATCGACGACCTCGGCGGGTTGACCGACGAGGAGAAGACGGCGACGGTCCGTCACCTGCTGACCGCGCGGTCGGGCATCTATCATCCGGCGTCGAACGCGGGCGACGACTTCGCGAGCGCGCCGCCACACGGCTCGAAGCCGCCGGGCACCTATTATCTCTACAGCAACTGGGACTTCAACGCGCTCGGCACGATCTTCGAGATGGAGACCGGGCGCGACATCTACGACGCGCTCGAGAGCGATCTCGCGCAGCCGATCGGGATGCAGGACTTCGAGCGCGCGATGCACCGGCGCACCGGCAATGCGCGCCGCTCGCAGCATCTCGCGTATCACATGCACCTCTCCACGCGCGACATGGCGCGCGTCGGCTATCTCATGCTGCGCGAGGGAACATGGTCGGGCCGCCAGGTCGTGCCTGCCGATTGGGTCCGGGAGATCGCGCGCGCCTTCACGCCCGTCACCGGGATGAACCCCGGGCGCCGGCGGGAGGGGCCGTTCGGCTACGGCTACCTGTGGTGGGTGTGGGACGGTCCCTTCGCGCGCGGTCCCTACCGCGGCGCCTACACGGGACTCGGCGCCGTCGGCCAGCACATCACGGTCATCCCCGTCCTCGACCTCGTCGTCGCGCACAAGACGCGCCCGGGCGAGGGGCGGTCGGTGACGCATCGGCAGTACCTCGAGGTGCTCGACCTCCTCGTGCAGGCGGGGTGTCGCAGGCGGGGGTGTTCATAGGGTTCAAGGGTTCATAGGGTTCATGAGTTCATACAGTTCGTGCGGTGTCGTCGTCCGTCGTCCGTTTCTCGCGGTGCTCGGGACTCCAGGCCCGGGGGCGGTCGGGTTTGTCGAGTTGAAGATACACGTGTCATCGAGGTCACAGAGCGCGACCGGACGCAGCCACAAATGACGCTCCGCCATGCCCTCCGCGTTCTCCGGCGCACGCCGTTGCTCTTCGCCGCCGCCGTCCTGACGCTCGCGCTCGGGACGGGGCTGGCCACGGGCGTACTCGCCGTGGCCTACGGCCTTCTGCTCCGCCCGCTTCCGTACCCGAGTCCCGACCGGCTGGTCTCCATCACCGTTCATCAGCGCGGCGACGAGGCGCGCGCGGTGGGGCTGCGGCTCGACGAGTTCGACGACTGGCGCGAGCGGCTGCACGCGTTCGAGTCTGTGGGCGGCTACCTCGCGGCCGAGGCGACGCTGCGCGGAGCGGGGGAGGCCCGCAGCGTGCGCGCGGCGATGGTCACCGACGGCTTCTTCGAGACGCTGGGTGTGAGTGCGATCGAGGGGAGCACGGACGGGATCGGCCGGGGCGCCATGACGGCGGCGCTCAGTCGCCGCCTCGCGGACCAGATCGCCGGAGACGGCGACTGGCGCGAGCGCGGATTGACGATTGGCACGAACGACTTCCGCGTCGGCGCGATCATGCCGCACGGGTTCGCGTTCCCACGCGAGGAGGTCGACGTATGGATGCGCGGCGACGAGATGCCGGCTGTCGCCCTCTACAGCTCGGAGGACCAGCGCCGGTTCCGCCTGATCGGACGGCTCGGGCGGGGCGTCACGGTCGAGCAGGCCCGCGAGGACGTCCGGCGCGTCGCGCGCGAGATCGACGCGGCGGCGGAGCCGCGGCGCCAGCGCGACGCGACCCTGCGCGGGCTGCACGATCGCGAGCGCGAGGACGCCCGCGCGACGCTCGTCCCCTTCCTCCTCGGCTCGGCGCTCGTGCTCCTCGTCGCCTGCGCGAACGTCTCGGGCCTCCTCGCGGCGCGCGCGGTTGCACGCGAGCCGGAGTTCGCCGTCCGCCGCGCGCTCGGCGCGAGCACGGTGCAGATCCTCCGCGGCTCGTTCGTCGAGAGCTTCACGATTGCGCTCGGCGGATGGGCGGCGGGCCTCTGGATTGCGCACCTCGTCGTGCGCCTGTTCGCGTCGCTCGCCGCCGGGTCGCTGCCCGGCCTCCTGCGCGTCCGGATTGACGCGCCGGTCGCGGTCCTGAGCCTCGCCCTGGCCGTCGGCGTGGCGCTGCTGAGCGGCGCCGTGCCGGCCCTGCGCGCCGCCAGGACGGATCCGAACGCGGCACTGAAGCAGGCAGCGGGGAGGATCGGCCGCCGCGGAACGGCGGTTCGGGACGCACTCGTGATCGGACAGATCGCCGTTACCGTCGTGCTGCTCGTGTCGGCCGGCCTGCTGATGCGCACCGTCGAGCGGATCCTCTCCGAGCCGCGCGGCTTCGAGACGGCGGGCAGCGTCTCGATGCGGCTGCGCCTCGCGCAGAACCTGCGCTTCGAGGTCGACGATCGCGCGCCGTACGTCAATCGCCTGCTGACGGAGGTGCGCGCGCTGCCCGGCGTCGCCGCCGCCGGCATCGGGAGCGATCTCCCGCCGAACGGAACGCAGCTCGAGATGACCATGCGCGTCGTCGAGGACGGACGGGAAGAGATGTTCGCGCTCAGCCCCGTGGTGGTGACGCCCGGCTATCTGGAGGCGCTCGGCGCCTCGCTGGCCGGCGGTCGCCTGTTCGAGGATCGCGATCGCGCGGCGTCCATCCCGCCTCTCGTGATCACCGAGACCGCCGCGCGCCTGGTCTTCAAGGGGCGCGACGCCGTGGGCCGCGACTGGCCGTCGCCGCTCCCGGGATCCCCTCGCGACAGCCCCAATCCCCTCGTGATCGGCGTCGTCCGCGACGTCCGGCAGCGGGGCCTCGATGGAGAGGTCCCGGCGGTGCTGTACGCGCCGTGGGAAGTGCTCGCGCCGAGCCAGGCGTTCCTGGTCGTGCGGACGGCCGGCAGCCCGGAGGCGCTCGGGCCCTCCCTGCGCCGCATCGTGCGGGACCTCGATCCGTCGCTGCCCGTCTACACGCCGCGGACGATGGAGGACGTGGTGGCGGAGTCGATCGCGGACCGGCGGCTGCGCTTGCAGCTTGCCGCGTCGTTCGCCGGGCTGGCCCTCGGGCTCGCCGGCGTCGCGTTGTGGGGCGCCGTCGCGCAGAGCGTCATCGATCGGCGCCGCGAGCTGGCCGTGCGGCTCGCGCTCGGCGCGTCGCACGCCGCCGCCGTACGTCTGGTGGTGCGCGGCGGCGTCGTGCTGATCGCCATCGGGATCACGATCGGCGGCGCCACGAGCGCGGCCGTCGCGCGGCTGCTCGATCATCTGCTGCACGGCATCGGCCCCGCGGACCCCGTCGCGTTCGCCGCCGCGATCGCGCTCGCCGCCGCGATCTCGCTGGCAGCCTGCTACGTCCCCGCCCGCCGCGCGGCCGCCATCAGCCCGGCGGAGCTGCTGCGCGACATCTAGTGGCGGCGCCGCGCCGATATCGCGGTAGACTCGCGGCCTCGAGGAGTGCCGGTCCCCCTCCGTCAGCGGATGTAGCCGAGGCTGCGCAGGCGCTGGAGCTGCTCGGGGCTCAGGTTCTGCATCTCCTCCGCGTCGGGCTTCAGCTTCGCGGCGCTGGCCATTTCCTTCCAGCCGGCGAGCGCCTTCGCCAGCCGGGCCACGACCTCCGGGTGTTGCTCGGCCACGTCGTTCCTGTCGAGCGGGTCGTTGATGAAGTCGTACAGCTCGAACTCGGGACCCCCGCGCGGCCGTACGGTGTTGTGAATCAGCTTCCACTGGCCGTCGGTGATGGCGTAAGCCTCCGTATCGTGGGGCGGCGGCGCGCCGAACCCCTCTGCCGACGTGAGCGCCTTCTCGGTGATCGCGGGCCGCGGGCGCCAGCCGTTCGAGTCTGCGGCACCGTTGCCGTTCGATGCCGGCAGGATGAGCGGCAGCATTGACTGTCCCTGCAGGCCGTCCGGGCCCGGCAGGCCGCCGAGCTCGAGGAGCGTCGGCATGACGTCGACGGACTGGATCACCTCATCGACCACCTGACCCTTCGGCAGGCCGTTCGGCCACCGCATGAAGAGCGGGGCGCGCGCGAGCTCGCCGTAGACGGACTGGCCGTGGAACATCCGGCCATGCTCCAGAAACTCTTCGCCATGGTCGCTCAGAAAGACGATCAGCGTGTCATCGTCGAGACCGAGGCGGCGAAGCGTCTGCACGAGACGATCGATTTCGGCGTCCATGCCGCGGATCGAGCCGTCGTACCAGTCGCGGTCGTGGGCGACGTACCATTCGGGATCGATCTTCGCCTCGATCAGCTCGTCGCGCGACGGCATGCCGAAGATCTGCCGGAGCGGCTCCTTGATGAACTTCCGTACCTCCTGCGCGTGACGGACGTGTTCGTCCCTGCGGGAGGCGTCGGCCCACACGTTGTCGTACGGCCGATTCGGCTCGTACGGATCGTGCGGATCGAAGACGTGCAGGAACACGAAGAAGGAATCCTGGCGATGCCGC
>Ga0299914_10000948_pt1 | contig 18396 bp, 19 predicted proteins | sample RVTome_10_FD_201361 | JGI IMG/M metagenome (GOLD analysis project Ga0299914, IMG submission 201361) | Soil microbial communities from uranium-contaminated site in the Upper Colorado River Basin, Wyoming, United States - RVT153D57 (version 2) ...
CCGGCGCCTCCACGATCGAGAACCGCGTATACGGGTACGGCCCGAAGCGGTCCGACATCGCGTCGATCACCCGGTCGAGGGCCTCGGCCTGCGCGGTCACGGTCGAATCGCTCGCGCTCAGGCGGAACATGCCGACCGAGCGCTCGCCGGTCTCCACGACGCTCGCCGTGAGCGGGCCCGCCGCGAATCCGAGGGCCCGCGGCTCCTCGACCGTCCATTCCTCGATGGCCCGGTCCCCCCGCTCCGTGCGGGAGTCGAGGTCGCCGGAGGACACGGAGCGCCACCCGGCCGGGATGTCGAACGTCACGCGCCCGCGGGTGGCGATGAGCCCGCTTCCGAACGCCTCGCCCGGGCCGGGCGCGGGAGCGGGGTACCAGCCGGCGGTCCACGAGGCAGTGGCGTATTCGGGGTGCACGGCGAACTGGTTACGGACGCCGCGGGCGCGGATCACGAACGTGAAGCCGAGCGTCGCCCCCCGGACGAACGGCTCCGGGAGGCGGATTCGCGAGACGATCAGACCCGGGCGGGACGGGTGGTCCTCGTTGAGCGACACGACCTCCCCCGCCTCCGGTTCCAGCGAGACGAATTCGATGTTCGAGCCCTCGCTCTCGCCGTCGTTCCTGCGGAGGAAGAGGGTGGGTCCGGACGAGGAGTCGGTCGTCAGACGCAACCTGGCCGACCCGCGCACGGTCATGGACCGTCCGTCCGCGGCGAGCACGACGCGCAGGTCGATGGTCTCGTAGCGCCAGCCGGAGCCCGCGTCCCTGGCGGTGGCGGCCGCCTGGCAGACGGCGGCCGACGGGGAGCCGAGCAGCGCCGCCGCGCCGGCGATCGCTTCGATCCTCCTCATCGGGGTCCCGAATCCGGGGAGACGTGCTCGTCGAGCCAGCGACCGAGCGCTGCGGCGAACGCCGGCGCGAGCGGGTGCGGGTGCCGCTCGAGCCGGATCCCGTGGCCGACCCCGGGGACGACCAGGATCTCGTAGTCCGTCTTGCCCACCGATCCGAACACGAACTCGAGCCGGCGCACGCTCTCCGCCACGGGCACGTTGTCCCGCTCGTCCTCGCTGCCGAAGACGACGAACACCGGCTCGGAGACCTGGAGCCAGTAGGGCGCCGGATCGTAGCGGAACACCTTGCGCAGGAACGTCCAGATGGTCGCGTCACGCTCGGAGGGGAAGCCCGCCGCGATCTCGCCCCACGCCGTGTCCATCCCACGCTCGCGGGCCGCGCGGTAGGCCTCCCAGGCGCCCGAGAGCAGATAGTGGCCGGCAGCGCGGTTGAGCTCGAGCACGCCCGCTACCGCGTCCTCGCCGAATCCGGCCTGACGCGTGGTGTTCGCCATCTCGTGGAAGCTCTGTTCCGCGAAGCCCACCGATGCCCCGGACACGTCGACCACGAACGCGACCTCCGCCCGCGCCGCCGCGAGCGGCGCGATCCAGCCGCCCTGGCTCAGGCCGACGAGACCGATCCGGTCGGGATCGATGCCCGCTCGATCGCCGAGGAACGCGACGCCGGCGAGCGCGTCGTCGGCGAGCTCTTCGAAGCCGGCGGTCCGCCAGTCGCCCTCCGAGGCGCCGGACCCCCGCTTGTCGGCGAGGAGCACCGCCAGACCGTGGCCCACGAGCATCTCGGCGATGTCGCGGGACCACGCGTTGGTGCGGTCGCTGCTCCCCGAGCCCTGGATGATGACGGCGGCCGCGCGTGGCCCCGGCCCGGGAGGCGAGAGGAGGAGGGCGGCGAGGGTCAGATCGCCGCTCGGATAGCGGACGTCCTCCTCGCGGATCTGCCCGTCCACGCCGTGGACGGCGGCGAACAGAAACGACCCGCAGAGCAGGAGGCTCCCCGGAATGGCACGGTGACATCGCATGGGCCGAATCTGGGGTGCGCGGGTCGACGCGTATTGAACGATCGTGCGGGCGCTTCGTACGGCGGAGGGTCCCGGCCAGCGACGGAAGGCGCGGTCTGCGGTGAGGCCCCTGCGCCGGCGCGCGTCACGCCGCTCGCCGGTATCGGTCCGGCGAGGTGCCCACGTGGCGCCCGAAGACGCGCGTGAAGTGGCTCTGGTCCGCGAACCCGGTCGCGAACGCGATCTCCGACAGCGAAGCGTCGGTGGCGAGCAGCAGGTGGCGGGCGCGTGTGACCCGCAGCCGGTGGACGTACTGGCCGACGCTGCACCCGAATCGCTCGCGAAACCTGCGCGCCAGGTGATACCGGGAGACGCCCGCGCGCTCGGCGATCGTCCCGAGCCGCGCGTCGTCCGCCCAGTCCTCGTGGATCAGCGTCTGCGCCCGCACGAGCCATTCCGGGTCGCGCGGCGGCTCCGGCGGGCCGAAGCCGGCAGCCGCCTCGAGCAGGTCCACGAGCTCCCCGCGGGACGGACGGGGGCGGGCCGAGTCGACGCGGATGCGATCGTACACCCGACCCGCCAGCCAGGACGCGCGATTCTCGCACACCAGGATGCCGGATCGCTCGCCGCCCGGAACGGGAGGTGGCCTCAGGTTGAGACAGCGGGCCCCGCGCTCGAGAAACCGGTCGCGGTGGGGCACGCCCGGCGGGAAGTAGAGGAGCGTGCCGGGGCCGCACTCGCGATGCGCGTCACCCCCCTCGTCCACCAGAGCGCCGGCGACCACGAGGCAGAAGTGGCCGGCGTCGTGTTCGTGCCAATCGGTGGCGGAGCCCTCTGCATGGAACGTCTCCGTGATCCCCCATCCGGCGGCCTCGACGTCCCGGAGGGATCTGCCCGAATATGCCACGCTCACCTCGCCGTCAGGGCCGGAAGACGCTTCGATCCGCAGCCGTGCTACGTTCCCGGCGCCCGCGTGGTTTCCGGGCCCGCCCGCACGGCCGTCGGCCAGGCGCTCAGGGCCGCGCCGGCTCGGCGCGCAGGAAGCCCTCGAGAAACGCGTCGAGCGGCTCGCCGTGGGAGAAGCCGTGGTCGCCGTCCCATCCGTAGGGCTCCGACTCCGCCCGCGGCCAGAACCCCCACGGCCCCTGCTCGCCGGTGTAGCGGACGATGCCTCCGGCGTCGATCACGAACAGCCGCTCGGGCCAGCCGCTCCAGCGCTCGGCCACCCGGTCGTCCATGGTGTCGACGGCGACGGGGAAGGGGAAGCGGAGCATCGCGCAGGCCTTCGCGGCCGCGGCCTTCCGGCCGGCGTCGTCGGTCGGGTCGGCGATGATCGACCAGCCGGATTCATCGATCTTCCACCCGTCGGTCGAGTGCGCCTCGCGGATGTAGACGAGGAGGAATGCGGCCCGGTCCCCGAAGCGCTCGTGGACGGAAAGGACGTCACCTGACGCCCGGGCGAACGGCCCTCAGGTGAGCGATCCGAAGATCAGCACGACCGGCCGTTCCCCTCGGAACGACGAGAGCCGAACCCGTCCCGACCCGTCGTACAGGTCCAGCTCGAAGTCGGGTGCCGGCTCGCCGACCCGCGGGTGGTTGTGGCGCCGCGCCTCCAGCAGCGCGTACCCGTCGTCCGAATCCCGCACCGTCCTCCCGGCGAATCGATCCATCGTGAACCTCCCTTCAGGCCTCGTCGTCGAGCGAGAAGATATCCTCGCCGGGGACCTCGAAGTAGCGGGCCTCAGGGGGTGTCTGGCGAGGACCCGCGCGCCGGCTTCTCTTCAACGGACGCGGGATCCGCCCGCGTTCCGACCAGCCCTCCGAGGAACCATGGAGCTTCTGACCCAGCCCCAGGCGTGGATCGCCTTTCTCACGCTCACCGCCCTCGAGCTCGTGCTCGGAGTGGACAACATCGTGATGATCACGGTGCTCGCCGACCGACTCCCGGAGGAGCGGCGGGTACTCGCGCGCCGCATGGGACTGGCGCTCGCGATGATCGCCCGGATCGGCCTGCTCTTCTCGCTCACCTGGCTCCTGCGGCTGGAGACGGCGCTGTTCGACGTATTCGGGCGGGGGTTCAGCGGTCGCGACCTGATCCTCCTCGCGGGCGGCGTCTTTCTCATCGCCAAGGCGACGCACGAGATCCACGTCGAGCTCGAGGAGGGGGGACGCAAGAAGCAGGCGGTGCGCATGGGGCGGGCGGCGATCGGGATCGTGCTGCTCCAGATCGTCCTCCTCGACCTGGTGTTCTCGCTGGACTCCGTAATCACGGCCATCGGGATGGCCGATGAGATCGCGGTGATGGTGGCCGCCATCGTGGTGGCGGTGGGCGCGATGATCTTTCTCATGGGACCGGTCGCGCGCTTTATCGAGAAGCACCCGACGGTCAAGATGCTCGCGCTGAGCTTCCTCCTCCTCATCGGGGTCACGCTCGTAGCCGAGGGGCTCGGGGAGCCTTTCGCGAAGGCGTACATCTACTTCGCGTTCGGGTTCTCGATCTTCGTGGAGGTGCTCCAGATGCGGAGGACCGCCATCGACGCTTCTGCGGCCGGTGAGGCCTGATCGGCTCGCGGCGGGAGGCTGCTTCAGGCCTCGCCGGTGTTCCGGAGCTCCCGCAGTCGCTCGATGATGTCCTCCCGTCCCGGGATCCGCGCGAACTCTCGCGCCCAACGATCGAGGTAGCCCCAGTCGAGCTCGTCGCCCTTGCGTCGGACGATGCCTGCGGCGTCCTCGGCATCCCGGGGTCGACCCGCGAAGAGCTTGTGGAGGATCAGATCCTCCGCGGTAGCGAACGGGACAGGCTCTCCCGCGACATGCAGGTGGATCGCCCGCTCGATCGCCTGTGCTTCGAACGGCGTCGTCGAGAAGATCAGATCGATGCGGACGCCCGTTTCGACATCGGCCACGGGGAGCACGAACGTGTCGCGAACGAAGTCTTCGATCCGTTCCGGCAGGGGGCGGGCTCCCAGGGCCTCGACCGCATCGAGGAGCACCGGAAGGTGGTCCGGGCCGACCCCGAGCGTGACATCGATGTCGAGCGTGAGACGGGGTTCGCCGTGGATCAGCACGGCCTGACCCCCGATCAGCATGAAGGCCACATCGTGCTCCCTCAGCGTGCGGGCGATCCGGGCCAGGAGCGGTCCGAACTCAGGGCTTCGGGGGGAGGCCATTGATCGCCCGCGCGATGGCGAAATCGCCCTCCAGATCCGTACGCCAATCACGGGGGAAGTCGGGGCTGAGCGCGGCGGCTTCCGACCAGAGGGCCTCGAACCAGGCCAGCGCTTCGGAATGCGCGAGCCCGGCGAATCGGCGGCGAGCGTCCTCCGCCTCGAATCGTGCCAGTCGCTCGGGATTGCGGATCATGCCGCAATGTAATCGATCGCGGTCGATCCTGTTCGTGATGGAAGGACGGTACCGAGGTGGCCGCGGAGGCGCTCCCGTTCTATCCTCCCGTCTCGACCCGAGACCGCCTGACAGAGGAAGACACATGAAGGGACCGCCTTCGACCCTCCGCACCGTCGCGCCGTCGCTCCTGACCCCGATCGTCGTCGGGATGCTCGTGGCCGGTCCCGTCCGCGCCCAGGAGGGACAGGACCGTCCGAGCATGCCATCCGATGTGCCCCCCGAGCGCTCGCTCCCGGCGGACACGACGATCACGGCCACCGCGGAGGTGACGATCCGCGGCCAGCGGGTTCCCTACCGCGTGACGACCGGCACGCAGCCGGTATACGGCGACGAGGGGAAGACCGTCGCGGCCCTCTACTACACGTTCTACGAGCGCACCGATGTCCAGGACCGCTCGCGTCGGCCGCTGTTCATCTCCTTCAATGGCGGGCCGGGCTCCGGGTCGCTGTGGATGCACCTCGGGTACACGAGCCCCAAGCAGCTCATCATCGACGAGGAGGGCTACCCGGTCCAGCCGTACGGCGTGCGCGACAACCCGCACTCGATCCTCGACGTGGCGGACATCGTGTACGTGAACCCGGTGAACACGGGCTTCTCGCGCATCCTCGACCCGGAGACGGACCGCGAGATGTTCTTCGGCCCGGAGCCGGACGTCGAGTACCTGGCCGAGTGGATCGACGTCTTCGTGTCACGCCACGAGCGCTGGCCGTCGCCCAAGTACCTGATCGGCGAGAGCTACGGGACCATGCGAGTGGCCGGGCTGGCCGGCGAGCTCCAGAACTCCCACTGGATGTACCTGAACGGCGTCATCCTCGTGTCGCCCACCGGTCTGGGGCTCGAGCCGGAAGGGGCGGCGCCGCGCTCCACCGTGCTCAAGCTCCCCTACTACACCGCGGCGGCGCACTACCACGGCCAGCTCGAGCCGGAGCTCCAGGGTCGCGAGCTCGAGGAGCTCCTGCCAGAGGTGGAGGAGTGGACGCTGGACGAGTTCCTGCCCGCGCTGTCCCGCGGCGGATCGCTGGACGCCGCCCGGCGACGGGAGATCGCCGGGCAGGTGGCGCGCTATTCGGGCCTCTCGGTCGAGACCGTGCTCGATCACAACCTCGCCGTGCCTTCCTCCTACTTCTGGAAGGACCTCCTGCGCGAGCGTGGCTACACGATCGGCCGGCTCGACTCGCGCTATCTCGGCGTGGACCGTCAGGACGCCGGTGAGCGCTACGACTACGCGCCCGAGCTCACCTCCTGGAACCACGCGTTCGCGCCCGCCATCAACCACTACCTGAGGGATCAGCTCGGCTTCCGGACCGATCTCCAGTACTACCTGTTCGGACCGGTCGGCCCCTGGTCGGGTGGCAACCCGAACTACGATGCGGGCGAGGAGCTCAGGCAGGCGATGGCCCAGAACCCGTTCCTGCACGTCATGGTGCAGTCGGGCTTCTACGACGGGGCCACCGACTACTTCACGGCCAAATACGTGCTGTGGAACATGGACCCGAGCGGCCGACTCCAGGACCGCATGCGGTTCGAGGGCTACCGGAGCGGGCACATGATGTATCTGCGCGCCGAGGACCTCGAGACCTCGAACCAGGACATCCGCGAGTTCATCGAGGCGAGCCTGCCCGAGGCCGGCCGGCCGGCGAGCTACGGACGCGTGGGGCCGCCGCCGGAGTAGAGAGGGACGGAAGCCCGATCGGGGGTCTGACTCCGAGCCGATTCCGGGACGGGGCCGTTCCGTGGGACTCGTGCACTCCTCAGAAGCACTGGAGGATCAGCCAGATGCGGTTGAAGTCGCCTGCCTCCAGGTCGGGTGCGCGGATCCAGTAGTACAGATGGCCGGCGTCACCCCACATCATCCCCGGGGCATCGTCGGAGACGACCTGGAGGAGGAGGCGCCAATCAGACCAGCCCCCCGCGAGCTCGGCCGCCCTCGGGTCGGACCGACCCGAGGCGTCTCCGAGGTCGAGCCCCCCGGTCACCAGCGCGCACTCCACCGTCATGTCGCCCTGGATCTGATCGGGGTGACCCAGGAGCCGGTGACGGTCGCCGTGAAAGAGGGCATCCACCGCGTCGCAGTACGCGTCGAGCTCCTCGTCGGTCAGCCCCAGGGACTCGATTAGCGGGGAGTCCCACGAGGGCAGCGTCCAGCTCTCCGCGAACGAGACCCGGCAGGGCTCGAAGGCGCCTCCATCCGGAAGGGGCTCGGGCGGAGCCGTCCGCTCGAGCTTCGCGGTTTCGGGCACGTACATCACCGCGGAGCTTCCGCGGTCGGCGGGGCTGAACCCCCACGTGTCCTGGCGAGCCGAATAGAAGAACAGGAGCCACCCGGTCGGAGGTACGTAGAGGCCCGAGAGCTCACCGAGCGACGAGAGGCGGATCTGGGCGATGAAGGACTGCGGCTCTCCCTTCCACCGCGGCCACTCGATTCCGCCGGGCAGGTCCGGGACACCGCCGATCCGGGATTCGCCCGTGGAGAGGTCGACCTGCCGCACCCGCGTGGGACGGAGCACGATCGACGGCTCGGCCAGATCCTCGAGGTCGTCGAAACGACGAGCCAGCGGCCCGTCGGACAGGGCGCGACGAATGTCAGCGAGACTGGACATGCGCACTCTCGTTCGGGAGTCGACGGTCCCGGATCGATGCGATCCCCGGGGAAGGAACCGTTCGCGACGCCCCCACGATCCGGGGACCGCTCATCCCTACGTCATCCCGTGGCGGACCTCGATGTGTCCACGAAGTGCTTCGTCGCGGGAATGAGCTCGAATCCCGACCACGAAGGGGTTCGGTCACGCGAAGGAGCTCAGGGACCCGGCCTGGCCGCGCGCTTGCCGTGCCTCAACCCCGAAGCCCGCGCAGGAAGTCGAGGTTCATCACGTCGTACGTGAGGGGGTCCTCCTGCTTCGGCGTCTCGAGCAGCTTTGGAATGTCGGCGAAGCGCTCGTCGTTGACGACTCGCCGGAAGGGCTCGACGCCGAGCGCCCCCTGGCCCAGGTGCTCGTGGCGGTCGCGTCGCGAGCCGAGCGGGTGCTTCGAGTCGTTGAGGTGGAAGAGCCGCAGCCGGTCGAGTCCGATCACGTCATCGAACCGAACCCAGACCCCGTCCCAGTCGGCGGCCAGGTCGTAGCCCGCCGCCCACGCGTGGCAGGTGTCCACGCACACGCCGACCCTCGGAGCGAGCGCGCCCGGGAGGCCCGCGAGGATCCCGGCCAGGTGCTCGAAGCTCGCGCCGATCGATGTGCCGGTGCCGGCGGTCAGCTCGAGCAGGACCGCGGTCGGGCCGGGGACGTTCTCGAGCGCCCGCGTCAGGGCCTCGGCGTTCCGGGCGATGCCCGAGTCGTAGTCGCCGTCGGTGGCGTTTCCCGGGTGCGTGATCACGAAGTCGAGACCGAGGGCGACCGAGCGCAGGAGCTCGCCTTCGAAGCAGCGGGATGAGCGCTTCCACAGCGTGCGGTCGGGCGACGCCAGGTTGATGAGATAGGAGTCGTGCGCGCCCGCGACGCGGATGCCGTGCTCCTCGCGCGCGGCTCTGAACGCGGACGCGGTCGCGTCGTCGATTACCGGCTCGGCCCAGCGGCTGGGTTGCTTCGTGAAGAGCTGGAGACACACGCACCCGATCACCGCGGCGCGACCGGGAGCGTTCTGGACCCCGCCCGCGGCCGATACGTGCGCCCCCAGCTCATCGCGACCGATGGCGATTCCGATCAGCCCCAGTCCTGTCGGTTCGCCCACTCGCCGAACCGCGTCGGGCGGATGCCGAACTCGGACGCGTTCCCCTCGATGTCCGCGTCGTAGCCCACGGCGTCGAACCACTCGAGCATGATCGCGAAGTCCTCGCTCGACTCCCGTACCTGCTCGATCGGGACCTGGTAGTGCGTGACCTCGCGCCCCGTCGCCTCGCTCAGTGTCGCCGCGATCTCGGGCGGGGTCATCTCGTCTCCGGCGATGTCGATGGCACGGCCGTTCATCTCCTCGGGACGCTCGAACGCGTGCGCACTGTACTTCCCGATGTCGGCGACCGCGATCATCTGGAGCGGCGTTTCGGGTCGGATGCCCAGCGCGAGCGTCCCATCGTCGATCGCCGGCTTGAACCAGGGACTGGCCAGGTTCTCCATGAAGAACACGGGACGGATGATGGCCCAGGATGGGAATCCGAGACCCCGCACGGTCTCCTCGATCCTCCACTTGTTGTCGAAATGGGGGATGCCCGTGCGGCGGTCGGCGGATGCGACCGACTGGTAGACGAAATGCCGGACACCGGCCTCCCTCGCGACCTCTGCGAGACGCTTCCCCTGCTCCTCCTCGCGCTCGACCCCGGCCTCCCAGGTGTTCTGCACCGAGAGCACGCCCCAGGCGCCCTCCACGGCGTGTTCGAGCGAGTCGGCGTCGTCGAGGTCGCCGCGCACGACGTCGGCGCCGCGCCGGGCGAGCGCCCGGGCGGCATCCCCGTCGGGGTTGCGGGTCATCGCCCGCACGCTGCGCCCCATCGCGAGCAGCTCGCGCGCGACGGCGCCGCCCTGCTGTCCGGTCGCCCCGGTCACGAGGATCACGCGGTCGTCGGCCATATCGTCAACTCCCTGGAGGTCGTTTGATCGCGAGCGGCGCGGCCCCGGCTACATGTCCGGGAAATCGGCGGTCGGGCCGAAGGTCTGTGGCACCGGCACATCCAGCAGTCTGAGGTAGACCGTGAGCTGCCCGCGGTGGTGGATCATGTGATCCATGATGAAGGTCCGGAGCACCGCGATCTTCGGGAGCGTGAACAGCGCCTCGCCCCCCGCCAGAAGCGTCCAGCCCTTCATGAGCTCCTCGTCGGAGGCCCCTTCGATGGCGCCCCTGGCCGCGGCGGCGTTCTCCTCGAGGTGGGCCAGGATCTCGTCGGCCGATCCGAGCGGTGCCTGCCGCGGCGGCTCTTCACCGGGGGGAGCCACGTCGAACTCGTCGGCGCCGAGGGTCGCCATCGTCCACATCGGCAGGTTGGCCAGGTGGGTCCCCAACTCCCCGATCGTGTAGGACTTCTCGTGGGGTCGCCACTCCAGCCGGTCGCTCGGGATCGCGGCGAGGTGCGGCTTCGTTCCCTCGATGATGTGGTCGAAGGCGGACAGTAACTGGGCGGACATGGACATCGGTCGGACTCTCCTCTCCCCGGATGAACTCGAACCCCGGCGAAGGATGGACGACCGTGAGACCGAGAGCCAGAGGCACGGATCCCGTTCCGAAACCGCTCCCCGATCCCGGTCGTACGACTTCCTGAGCTCGCCCCCCATCCGAACGGAAGAACGACCGATGCGTGAGCTGCTCCGCGACCTCCGTTTCAGCGTCCGCATGCTGATCAAGAGCCCCGTCTTCACGTTGGCGGCCGTGAGCACGCTGGCGCTGGGGATCGGGCTCAACGCCGCCACCTTCTCCGCCGTCCGCGGCATACTGCTCCGGCCCCTGGGGGGCACCGAGAGCCCCGATCGGCTGGTCCAGCTCTACCGGCAGTGGCCCGGGATGGACTACGGATCGAACTCCATCCCGCACTACCGGGACCTCCGGGATCGCACGGGAGACGTGTTCACCGGCGTGGCGGCGTGGAACTTCGCGCAGGTGGCCATGTCGGTGGAGGGCGAGCCCGAGCGGCTGATGGGCCTCATGGTCAGCGCCAACTTCTTCCAGACCTATGGCGCGGACATGCTCCTCGGCCGCCCGTTCATCCCGGGCGAGGAGGATCGCGGGCCCGGCGCCCACCCGATCGTCGTGCTCGGGAACACGTTCTGGCAGTCGCGGTTCGGGGGCGATCCGGGCGTGATCGGGCGGACGATCGACGTGAACGGGCACCGCTTCGAGGTCGTGGGCGTCACCCGCCCGGAGTTCAAGGGGCCGGCGACGTTCGCCGACGTTCCGTTCTACGCGCCGATCATGATGCAGCACGAGGTGTCGCCCGGCTTCGACATGCTCGAGGCGCGCGGGTCGAACAGCATGACCGTGGTCGCGCGGCTGCGGCCCGGTGTGACGATCGGGCAGGCCGAGCAGCGTCTCGACGCCTTGCTCCTCGAGCTGAGGGAAGAGCTCCCGGACAGCTACGACGACCAGCTCGGCACGTCGATCGTCCCCCAGAACCAGTCCGGCTTCCACCCCACGCTCCGCGACGCGCAGGTCGGGATGTCGGCCGTGATCACCGTGGTCGTGGGGCTCCTCCTCCTCATCGCCTGCGTCAACGTGGCGAATCTCTTCCTCGCTCGCGCACAGGACCGGCGTCGGGAGATGGGGATCCGGTTGAGCCTCGGGGCGAGGAAGTGGGACATCGTGCGGCAGCTCCTCACCGAGTCGCTGGTGTTCAGCCTGATCGGCGGGCTGGCGGGTCTCGCCCTGGCGTGGGGCGCCGTTCAGGTGTTGAGCGGCATCCGGCCGCCGATGGACGGACCGTGGGACTTCAACCTGGCGATCGACCGCGTCGTGCTCGGGTTCACGTTCGCGGTCGCCGTCGGCGCCGGGCTGATCTTCGGTCTGGCGCCGGCGCTGCAGGCCGCGCGCCCGGACACGATGGCCGCGGTGAAGAGCGATTCGGAACGGGGCGGGAAGTCGCGCGCCAGCCGCGCGCTGGTCGTCGTGCAGATGGCGCTCTCGCTGGTCCTCCTGATCAGCTCCGGTCTCTTCCTGCGCGGTCTGAAGAACGCGGCCCGCATCGACCCCGGGATCGACGAACCGGGGAATCTGGTCACCGTCTCGATGGATCCGGCCCTGCGCGGCTACGACGGGGAGCGGACGCTGGCGTTCTTCGACCGGCTCATGGAGGAGGTCGAGAGCCGGCCGGGGATCGAGGCGGTCGGCATGATCGACTATCTCCCCCTCGGTCTGGGCGGCTCGGATCGGGGCGTGAGCGTTCCCGGCTACGAGTTCGCGGAGGGCGAGCTCCGGAGCCTGATGTACGGCATCGTGACCGAGGGCTATCTGGAGACGGCGGGAGTGCGTCTCGTGGAGGGTCGCACGTTCGAGCGTCGCGATGACGCGGAGGCACCGCCCGTGATCATCGTGAACGAACGCTTCCGCGACCGCTTCTGGCCGGGCGAATCGGGGCTCGGGAAGATCGTCCGCACCGCCGGCGAGGATCGTACGGTGATCGGGGTCGTGGAGACCGGGAAGTACCGGAGCCTCGGGGAAGACGCCACGGAGTTCATGTATCTTCCGCAGGGCGAGCTCCGGAGCTCGGAGATGTCGCTCGTGGCCCGGACCCCCGGCGACCCGACGGTCGCGCTCGGGGCGATCCGTCAGGTCGTCCGCGAGCTGGACCCCGATCTCCCCATCTACGACGTGCGCACCGTCGAGGACCACATGGGTATCGCGCTCATGCCGGCCCGGCTGGGCGGATCGGTGCTGGGGCTCTTCGGGCTGCTGGGGCTGACCCTCGCGGCGGTCGGCATCTACGGAGTCATGGCCTACTCCGTCTCGCAGCGTCGGCGCGAGATCGGGATCCGCATCGCGCTCGGCGCCCGCCGCGGCACGGTCATCGGGATGGTCCTAGGCGAGGGGCTCCGGCTGGTGGCGCTCGGCGCGGTGCTCGGGCTCGCGGCCGCGCTGGCGGCGTCGCGTCTGGTGAGCGGCATGCTGTACGGGGCGAGTGCCTTCGATCCGATCGCGTTCATCGGCGTGCCGCTCGTCCTGGCGGGGGTGGCCGCCCTGGCCGTGCTCCTCCCGGCCAGGCGGGCGGCCTCGGTCCACCCCATGCGGGCGTTGCGGGCGGACTGACCCCACGCCAGGAGAGGTACGACCCCCGCTCGGGAATCGGTGCGACGCGTCCCGGAGGCCGTCAGTGGCCAGGCCCCGCCGAGCGGATCTGACCCCGGATCTCCCCGGGTGCGTTCTGGATCGTGTGCACGTTCACGTAGGTGTTGCCGGCCCTCATCTGCGAGACGAGACCGGCGAAGTCCGCCACGCCACCGGGGCAGGCCCCGGAGTCGGCGACCGGCATCACGTCGCCGGCGCTCACCGTCCCCTCGGCGAGGATCCCGTTCGGGCTGACGCCCTCCGCCACGAACCCGAAGAGGAAAGCCACGATCGGTCCCGCGATGCCCCTCTGTCCGCAGTGGATGTGTGCCTGGGTGACGTTCTCGATGTTGGCGGCGATCAGCCTGTAATCGAGCTCGGTTCCGTCTCCGGCGAGCCGGAGTACGGCGTTGCCGGTCGGGTTCTTCGTCTCCGTGAGCGTGGGAGTGGGAACTTCCTGACGCGGGTCGAGCGGGGCCACGAAGTTGCGCGCGGCGGGCGGCGTCCCCAGCCCGGGTGCGTGCGAGAAGGCGCTCGTCCCGGTGGGGTCGGGCCTCTCGCCGTCACAGCCGGCGGTGAGGATCGCGAACACGATTACGGCAGTCGGGGACGAGTGGCGCATGGAATCCTCCTCCAGGCCGACGCGATCGAGCCGCGTCGCCCGGTAAGTATCGACTCGATGGCCACCCTTCGCCCGAAGGCTTGAAGCTGAACGCTAGCATGGACGAGAACCCGGGGGCAACCAGGGTGCCCGCCGTTCGACGCCGTCCGCCGCCCCTTGCGGGGGCGCGTCACGCCATCGAGCTTTGCGCTCACCCCCCGCGCAGGCAATGCGCCCCGGCCGAATCGCGGCCCCCTTTCAGGCAGAGCACGTCCATGAGACGCACGATCGCATCCTTCCCCGGCCTCGCCGCGATGGCCGTCTTCGCATTCCCCCTCTTCGGCCAGGCGGCCGGTATCGCGACCAGCTCGGCGAGCGGCGTCGAGCCGGATCTCGCCACCCTGAAGGCGGCCAGCGAGCGGTTCCGGGACGTGGAGGTCGCCCTCGCGGAAGGGTATGTGAAGGACCCCATGAACATCTGTGACTCGGCGGAGATGCTCGGCCGGCCGGTGGAGCTCGGGGTCATGGGCATCCACTACTTCCGGCCCGATCTCCTCGGGATCACGGGGCCGCCCGACCCGCGCGTGAACGGGACCGGCACGCACACCGACTTCCTCCGGCCGGCGATCCTCATCTACGAGCCGCAGGAGGACGGATCTCTCGAGCTGGTCGCGGTCGAGAACCTGACGTTCAGGGCGGCGTGGGAGGCTGCGGGGAATACGGAGCTACCCAGCTTCCAGGGGATGCCGTACGACCTGATGGCCGATGACCCGGCGACCGAGTTGGACGAGGCGCACATGTTCGAGCCGCACTACGATCGTCACGTCTGGCTGTTCAGGGAGAACCCCAACGGCGTATTCGCCCAGTTCAACCCGGACGCGACCTGCGAGCACCACCAGAGCGAGCACACGCACGGAAGGTGACCGGCCGGCGGCGTCGCCGGTGGCCCGCCGGTCTCCTCCGGGCTCAGGGGCCGCCGCCGGTCGCGACCGCGGCCTCCGGGCTCAGGGGCCGCCGCCGGTCGCGGCCGCGGCGTCGTCCGTCTCCACCGGAAGTTCGATGTCGTCGCCCCAGATGTGCTTCCCGAACCACTGCCAGTTGTGCCACACCGCGGCGAGGAGCTCCTTCGGCTTGCTGATCCCGTGGCCGAACCCCTTGTAGACGATCAGCTTCGTCTCGACGCCCACGTCCTGGAGACCCTGGTACAGCTCGTAGGCGTTCGGGATCGGCACACGCCGGTCGAACTCGCCGTGCTGGATGAGCGTCGGCGTGGACGCCCGCGCGACGTTGGTCATCGGCGACGTCACCGCGTAGATCTCCGGGTCGTCCCACGGCGTCCCCTTCAGGTACTGCCGGGTGAAGGGGTGGATGTCGGTGTTGACGTAATACGTCATCCAGTTCGAGATCCCGGCCCCGACGGAGATCGCCGAGAAGATGTCGGTGTTGGTGGTCAGGAAAGCCGAGATGTAGCCGCCCTGGCTCCACCCCATCGCGCCGAGTCGCTCGGGGTCCGCGACGCCGGCCTCGATCAGGTGCTCGACGCCGGACACCACGTCCCACATGTCGCCTACGCCGAGGTTCCGGACGTTGAGGCTGCGGAATGCCTCGCCGTATCCGGCCGAGCCGCGATAGTTCGGCTGGAGGACGACGGCTCCCTTGCCGAGCCAGTGGATGATCGGGTACACGTACGACGGCACGAGCTGCGGTCGGGATGTCCCGGTCGGGCCTCCGTGGATGTCGACCAGCAGGGGGTAGCGACGCGACGGATCGTAGTCCGCCGGCTTGTAGAGGACGCCCTCGATCTCGGTCCCATCCTCGCTCTCCCAGGTGATGACCTCGCGGCTTCCGAGAGCCCAGCCCTCGGTCTGGGCCGTCATGTCGGTGAGCTTCACCCATTCGGGGTCGCCGGCCGCAACGCCGCCCTCCGCCGCCTGACCGCCAACGGGCCCGGATCGCGTGTCCGGGGCGGAGGCCGTTGCCCCCTCCGCGACGCCCCCCCACGCCCGGTAGACCTCCGCGAGGGTCTCGGCGCTCGATCCGGTGAACGCGAGGGCGCGTCCGTCGGGGGTGAAGTCCCACGCCCCGACGACCGGTGCGGGCAGCTGGAACGGGGTGACGGCTCGCGTGTCGGGATCGAGCCCGTAGAGGACGCGATCCGTCCGCGCGCTCGCCACGAACCGGATTCCCGCCTCCGTCCATTCGGCGCCGCCGGGATCCTCGTCGAAGTCGCCTGTCAGGACTTCGATCGCCCCGCCCGCGGCCGGGACTCGCGCCAGCTCGCCGTTCAGATAGAAATAGGAGCCGAGGTCGCGGTCGAACTCGGAGAACAGGATCCACTCCCCGTCCGGTGACCAGGCGGGCGACGCATCGGGCCCCGGACCCGCGACCAGCTCGCGGCTCTCGCCGCTCGCCACGTCGAGCACGTAGATGTCGGACTCCATGAACGACAGGAGGTTCGAGTTCGGCTGACGGATGTACGCGACGCGAGTCCCGTCCGGCGACCACTCGAACCCCGCCACGTGGTAGTCGCCCCCGGTGAGCCGCTCGGGCTCGCCCCCTTCGCCGCCCTCATCCACGGTCATCATCCACAGGTGCGAGCTCGGGCCAGGATCGTCTTCGACGGCGAACGCCCCGTACGTCTCCTCGCGCGCCTCGTCCGTCTCGGACTCGGGTTCCCGGACCATGAGCATCAACCGGTCTCCGGCCGGGGACCATGCGAGCCCGCTCACGCCCTCCTCGATCTCGGTGATGGCCCACGCCTCGCCGCCGCGAGGGTCGATGAGGTGTACCTGGGTCTCCTCGCCCTCGCCCCTCTCGGCCAGGAACGCGAGCCAGCGGCCGTCCGGCGACCATGCGGGCGAGGTCGAGCTGCCGTCCACCGTCCTCGTGAGCGGGTACGGCGCACCGTCGGCCGGGGCGATCCAGATCTCCGTGTCGTAGGTGTTGTCGTCCCAGACGGTGTGCCGGACGGTGTAGGCGACCGTCGCGCCGTCCGGCGACAGCGCGACCCCGCCGACGCCCTCGAGCGAGAGCACGTCGTCGAACGAGGGCAGGCCCGGTATGTCCTGGGCGGAGAGCGGAGCCGGGACCTCGAGAAGCGGGCCGAAGAGGAGGCCGACGAGGGCGCCCACGAGCGGTCCGGGCGGTGTCCAGGTGGACCGCAGGTCGCGATTCGAGCCGAGCATGGGGCGGGTCCTTTCTCCCTGTATCGTGGTGCCGACCGGCAGGCCGACGGTCCTGGCACTATCCGGCGACCTTCCGCAGCAGGCGAAGCGCGTTTCCTCCCACGAGCCCGACCATATCGAGCGTCCCCTCGACGAAGTCGTCGAACGTGTCGTTCCCGAACCCCGAGGGCCACATCCCGATCACGCCGCCGGTGGCCGCGACGAGCTGCGCGTGCTCCGGATCGCGCAGACGCGGATGTCGCCTGACGTCCGGCGTGAGCTGGCCGTGCGACAGGATGACCGGTGCGTCGCTGGTCTTGGCGAAGGCAACGGTCCTTCGCGAGGGCAGGCGCTCACGAGCCCGCATCCAGTCGGTCATTCATGCCTCGAGGGCCGTCTGAAGCGCACGGGGTACGATCGGGACCGGAGGGAGCACACACCGGTACACGATAGGGCTCCGACACGGCGCGGGCCACGTCCGGCCGCACGCTCCTTTGCCTGCGCGACCCCGGTGTCGCAGTCTCACACTTCTACCCTCGACCCTGGAGACCACGATGCGAACGAGATACCGAACCCTCCTCATGTGCGCGGTCCTGCTGACGGCGGCCACCGGACCCGCTATCGGGCAGACGACCCGCCCCGACGATGTCGCCTCGCCCGAGGCGATCGTGGCGGCGGCCTATGAAGCCATCGCGCGCCCGCCCGCCGCGGATTTCGACTGGGACCGGTTCCGGTCGCTCTTCCACCCCGCGGCGCAGCTCATCCCGAGCACGGAACAGCGGGGCGGGCAGCTCGACGTGCTGTCGGTCGAGGGCTTCATCGAGTGGATCGATGCGGGCACCGAGGTCGGCGGACCGGGCGACCAGGGCTTCTCCGAGGACGGCATCCACAACGTCACCGAACGCTACGGCGACGTCGCGCACGTGTTCAGCACGTACGAGAAGCACCTGTACGGCCAGACCGAGAACCTCGGGCGCGGGATCAACACGTTCCAGATGGTCTTCAACGGCGGTCGCTGGTGGATCCTGTCGATCGCGTGGGATGAGGAGGTCGGCGCGGGTCCGATCCCGGAGAAGTACCTGCCCTGAGCCCGCGTTCGAGCGACCTTCGGCCGATGGCCGGCACCGGTCGCGAGCTCCCGGGCAGGCAGGTCACCACCGAACGACACGACGGGAGGAGCAGTTGTCACTGACGATCATCGGCCGCGTGACCGAGATCCTCGAGGAGCAGTCGGGGACCGGCCGAAACGGCCCGTGGCGCAAGCAGGACTTCATCCTCGAGACCGAGGGAGAGTATCCGAACAAGGTGTGCATCACGCAGTGGGGCGAGAACATCGAGAAGTTCGCGGTGAAGGAGGGCGAGAAGCTCACTGCGCACATCGATCTGCGCAGCCGGGAATACCAGGGACGCTGGTACACCGACGTCAAGGCGTGGCGGGTCGAGCGCGAGGCCGAAGCCGGGGGTCTCGGTGCGCCCGGCGACGCATCGCTCCCGCCACCGGTCGAGGAGGACTACGACGCCGACCTGCCGTTCTGACGCGGCCACATCGCGGCCCGCGCGCCGGATCGGGAATCGCCCCGACCCGAATAGCGGTCGAGTCTCTATCGGCCCGAGCTCCGGGGGGGTTGATATGGAGATTGA
>Ga0299914_10000949_pt1 | contig 18395 bp, 15 predicted proteins | sample RVTome_10_FD_201361 | JGI IMG/M metagenome (GOLD analysis project Ga0299914, IMG submission 201361) | Soil microbial communities from uranium-contaminated site in the Upper Colorado River Basin, Wyoming, United States - RVT153D57 (version 2) ...
AGTGCAGCGGGCGACGCGGCGGACGAAATGAGCAGGTCGGCCTCATCCTCGGCCCACACACATCCCGCCGCGCGAAGCCGCGCAACAGTCGCAGCCCGACGTCGGACAACTGGCGATATCGATGACATTTAGAACCTTTCGGGAGCTACCTCGGGTGTGCTCCCGTCCGGTTACCTAGGTGCGACGCCTGACGTGCCTACAGCGGCGCAGCACGGGCCGTTCGGCGGGCTCACCCGACCTGGCTGGATCAAGATCGGTCCCACCTCCTTCGGCCGTCGCGCATCTGGCGTTGACAGGGCTACTCTAGTCGGCCGACTCAACAGCGCGCATGCTGGGCGAACCAGCAATCAGGTGAGCGCCCGCAGAACCAACGTCAGCACTGCGTCGACGTACTGACGCGACATCGAGCCAGTACGCAGCAGCCATCGGTAATAGATCGGGCCGTATAGCAACTCTGCTGCCACGTCGAGGTCAACATCGCGGATGTTCCCTGCGGGCCGTGCGGCGCGCAGGCGTTCCTTCGTCGCGTCGAGCCAAGGCTCGAGCAGTCGGTCAAGCAATGCCGCAGAGAGCTTGGGGTCGTCTTGGATGGCCGTGAGGAGTGCCCGATAGCGCTGATCGAAGACCGGATCGGTCAAGGAGTCCACCATGGTTTCCAGGACGACTCGCAAATCGGCCTCGAGGTCGCCGCTGTCGGGAAAGGTCAGACCTTGGTCGGCACCGACCAGCGCGAGGTAGGCGTCCAATACCACAGCGCCCTTGTCCGGCCACCAACGATAGATCGTCTGCTTGCCGACCCCAGCGCGAGCGGCGATCGCCTCAACGGCGAGCTTGGTGTAGCCCACCTCGCCGATGAGATCGGCCGTCGCGGTGAGGATCGCTTGACGGGAGCGTTCGTTTCGCCGAGCAGGGTTCGGGGGCTTGCGGTCTCCATCCACAGGTCCATGCTAGCCTGAAGCAAGACGAGACGGACCGTCTCGTAAGTTTGTGGATGGAGTATCAGATGATTGGAATCATTCTGGCCGGCGTAACGGCCCTCATCGCCCTGGCAATGGCCGGAGGCCTTGGGTGGCGCATGGTTCGCCGACGGCGGGTCGCCAAGGCGCTGAAGATCACCGCTCCGAACGCGGTCGTCGAAGAACGATTCGTCGAGATCGGCGGCATCGAGCAGTGGATTCAGATTCGGGGCGAGAACCGCGACAACCCGGTGCTGCTGGTCTTGCACGGCGGTCCAGGTTGGCCCAACGCGGTCTTCACCCTGCCGCTGCGCTCCTGGGAGCGGCACTTCACGGTTGTCCAGTGGGACCATCGCGGGGCGGGCAAGACACTGGGCCGCAACGGCAAGGCCGGCAGCGGCCAGATGACCTTCGACCGCCGCGTCACCGACGCCATCGAGCTCATCGAGTTCCTGCGCCGTCACCTGAAATCAGACAAGGTGATCGTCCTAGCAGAGTCAATGGGCACCCTCACCGGTTTGCCCCTGGCTCAGCGTCGACCCGATCTGGTGCACGCACTGGTCTTGACAGACCTATACGTCAACGTGGTCCGCAATGAGGCGCGCAAGCACCAGCTGACCTTGGAACGGCTGCGGGCTGCCGGCAACACGAAGGGCACGGCCGCCCTGGAGGCGATCGGCGGCGACCCCACAGGGTGGGACTTACGAGCCTGGAACACCAACATGGCCTGGGCGTTCAAGACCAACCTGCCGATTCCCCACTTGGACCGTCGACTGTTGTTCCCGCTCGCCCTGTTCAGCCCCATCTACAACCTCCGTGAGCTGGTGACGCTCCTCTCGGGGTTCCAGTGGTCTACCTCCCAGATGTTCGAGGAGATCATGGCCTATGACGCCCGGACGTTGAGTACTCGATTCCAAATCCCAGTCTTTGTGCTGCAGGGCGAGAGTGATGTGGTCACACTGACGTCACTGGCCGAGGAGTACTTCCAAGAGGTGGAGGCACCGATCAAGGGGTTGACCCTGATCAAAGACGCCGGCCACTTCGCCGCCTTCACCCAGCCGGACCAGTTCCTGGGTGAACTGCGCACCCGCATACGCCCCGTGTCGGCCGAGGTGGGTGAACCTTCCGTTGCACCGAACGCGCATTGAGGGGACCAACGCGGGGCGCGGTGGAGGAGTATGGCAAGAACGGCGGGGTAGCAGTGTTGGATACTGCCTTCCCGAAAGGAGACTCCGATGCCTGCGGAAGCTCCGTACCACGACCAAGGGTTCCCGGCTCAACAGCAGGAGCCCCCTGGCTTGACCGCGCTCATGACGCCCGTGCCTGACCACGGCGAGGACAGCTATAACGGCTCCGGTCGGCTGCACGATCTCCGTGCGGTCATCACGGGCGGTGACTCCGGGATCGGGCGTGCCGTTGCCATCGCGTACGCGCGCGAGGGCGCCGACGTCGTGCTGTCCTACCTGCCGGAAGAGCAGGAAGACGCCGAGGCCACGGCCGAGTTGGTGGCCAAGGCGGGCCGGCGCGCGGTTCTCGCACCCGGTGACCTTACCGATCGTGACGAGTGCCGGCGGCTCGCCGAAACCGCGGCAGCAGAGCTCGGTGGCATCGACATCCTGGTCAACAATGCCGGTTACCAGATGGCCCGGTCCGAGGGTCTCGAGGAGACGACTCCGGACCAGATGGACCGGGTTTTCAAGACCAATCTGTACGCGCTCTTCTGGCTGACCCAGGCGGCCCTGCCGCACATGACGCGCGGCTCGTGCATCATCAACAACAGTTCGATCCAGGCCTACGAACCGTCCACCTCGCTGCTCGACTACGCGGCGACCAAAGCAGCGATCAACAACTTCACCGTCAACCTCGCGGCAGACCTCGGTCCGCGAGGCATCCGGGTCAACGCGGTAGCCCCCGGCCCGATCTGGACGCCACTGCAGCCCGCGACTCAGCCGGAGGAGAAGATCGAGAAGTTCGGCCAGGACACCCCGCTCGGCCGTGCCGGCCAGCCGGCCGAAGTCGCACCCGCGTTCGTGTTCCTGGCATCACCCACGGACGCGAGCTATGTGAGCGGGACCGTTCTGGGAGTCACCGGCGGCAAGCCGGTCTTCTAGTCGGGCAGCACGGGCTCGGAGGCGGTGATCGAAGTGCTCCTCCGCGTGGGGCCTCGGCTGAGCGTGTGGCCCCCGCTTGCACCGACGGTGCATGTGCGTCGGCCGCGCGATCTTCCGTTCCCGCTCGACCATCCCTCCTGCGTGCTCTTCGCAAAGGCCAGGCATGGGCTGTGGCACGGCCTGAGGGCACTTGGTGCGCGCAATGGAGACTCGATCCTCGTGCCCGCCTACCACCACGGATCGGAGATCGAGGCGGCAAGAGCCGCTGGCCTCCGCTGCATCTTCTACGACGTCACCGACGGCCTCGCGCCCGACGCCGGCCAGCTCGATGACTTGCTGGAGCCGAGTGTCCGGGCCCTTCACATCACGCACTTCTTCGGCTTTCCTCAAGAAGGCAGGCGCTGGCGGCGCTGGTGTGACCAGCGAGGGCTGCTGCTCGTGGAAGACGCCGCGCAAGCCTGGCTCGCCCGGCAAGACGGCACGGACGTCGGCCGGCACGGGGACCTTTCGATCTTCTGCCTGGACAAGATGTTCGGGCTTCCGGACGGTGCCGCGGCGCTGTGTCGGGCGCCGATGGATGCGCCCACCGGCAGGCGGCCAGTGGGCGGATCGCTGCTGCTCCGGCGGCACCTCGCGTGGGCCGCCCAACTCGGTGGCGTGACGATGGAAAGAGCGCGGCGCTCCGGCTACGACCCCGACGCTGACTTCGCTCTGGGCGACCCATGGACGCCGGCGTCTGCGGCCACCGTGGTGACGCTACCTAGACTCGACTGGCCGGGGACGGCCGAAGCGCGGCGGGCGCGATACGAGATCCTGCTGGACGCCCTGGGCCCGCTCGTTCCCTCGCCGTTTCAGAACATGCCCGCTGGTGCGTCACCCTTTCTCCTTCCTGTGTCCGTACCGAACAAGGCCGAGCTGCTCCGCAAGGCCGCGGCCAAGCGCTTGCACGCGCTCGACATCTGGGCGGTTCCGCACTCATCGATGGACGAGGCGGCGTTTCCGGTAGCGCAGCGCCTCCGTCGGCATCTGATCGGGCTGCCGGTGCACCAGGAACTTCGCCCCGCCCACATCCGCCGCATAGCCGACGTGGTCACCTCTGCCACCAGATAGGCATGCGAACGGACTCCGGCGTTACCTGCCCGGCAACAAAGCATGCCCCCGGCTCACGATGGCCTTGGCCAACGGCCGGCCGCGGGCGTAGGCGGCCCGCTCGAGGCGGCCGGGCAGGGTTGGTGCGAATGCCTGGACGGCGAGTCGATCCCGCGCATGGTCGGTCCACTCCAGCTTCCACGGGTCGTCGGTGCCGAGGAACTCGTAGGACTCCAGATTCGCGGCAAAGGCGCGCTGGAGCATCGCGTGTCTCAACAGCTTCCCCGGCCCGAATCTCCGGTAGTCCGGGTCATAGCCGGTCTTGAGCAGATAATGGCGGCGGTCGGTTTCGATCGAGAAATCCGCTGCGACGGCCCGATCACCCACTCGCAGAAATGCGATCCGCAGCAGGCCTAGCCCGGCGGCCCATCGTGCGACTTCGGCGTAGAAGCCGCGGGCGCGCACGTCGTGTTCAATCGCATTCCCGGATTTCCACCCCGAGCCCTCGAGCCGGATGAACTCCTCTAGCGCCTCCGCTGTCGCGTCTGTGACGACATCGAGGCGCACCGGGCCCTTGTCGTTCAACCGCCGCCGCCGGCGCGCCAGATCGCTACGGACCTTTGAACTCATTCCGTGTTCGTAGTCCTCGAACGACGCGCTGATGGGCACGTACGGCGACCTCTCGAGCACCCGGCTGTGTACCTGGAAACCGAGGGGCTCGGCCGTTGCCCTCACCGCTGCGGCGGTGCGGTGATCGACGAAGCGCAAAGTGACGCTGCGGCGGGCCTTCGGGAGGACAGCCCGCAGCGACAGCATCGCCGCGGCGTCATCCTCGGCGGCGATGCCGTACTCCGGCGTGTGCCAGTTGGTCGGCGACCGGAGAGCGCCAGCCCGCGCCACCACTGGCAGCACGGCCACGAGCCGACCGGCGCGGCGGACTCCGACGACCACGAGCCGGCCGTGGCCGAAGGCGCGGTGCCAGGCGAGGATCCACCCGGGGTCCAGGAACGGGGAGCCGCCTACCCGCTCGACCAGCGCAGACCAGTCGATCTCCACGCTTTCCGGCGACGAAACGACGACATCTATGGATGTCATGGGGCACGCACCCGATCGAGGACCCGCCGGCCGGTACCCACCGCACGCTCGGCGACGCCGCCGCGCCGCTCCGCACGCTCCGCGAGATCCTTGGCGCCAAGGAAGAACCTGCCCGGTACCTCGACGAATCGGCCGGACCACGCGTAGAGATCCGCGGCTCGTACCCGGTCGTTGGCGAGGCTGAATTTGTACGGTTCTTCGCCGCGGCCCCAGTCGTACACCTCACAGCCGCTCGCCAGCGCATACTCAACGGCGGCATCGTGGGTGATGTGACCGACACCGTATCGGCTCCACCGGGGATGGAAGCGGGAGTTCCACATCCTGAAGGTGGTGCCGTCGACGAAGCAGAGGACGTACGCGGCGAGGGCGCCGTCGATGCGCAATGTGGTGAGGGCGACCAATCGCAGAGGCGTGTGTACCTCGACGACACGGCGAAAGAACTGCCCGGCGGCTGGCTCGTCCATCGCGCTGCGGCGGCCGAGCTCTTTGTCCCGCGCCCGGCAGACCTCGACGACATCAGGCAGTACGGTCATGATGTCGCCGGGTTCGCGAAGATGCGCGATCACCGGGTCCAGCCCATCGCGCAGCATCCGGTTGCGGAGCCGGCGACCCTGCTGGTGGTGGTTTCGGCTGACATAGTCGCGCAGTGTGCGCGATTGGCCTACCCGGAGAGCGGGTGAAACGGCACCGGGCGCAATTGTCGCCCGCGGAAGCCTCGCCGCGAGCGCCGTGGCGACGCGGTCCTTTGCCGGGAGGTGTCGCAACGTAAGCCGCCACGGGCGGCCCAACCTGCCCAGATGATCCGCAACGGCCGTCGCGAGCGTTTCCGCCGCGGCCTGGTCACGGGCGGGCAGCGCCACGATGTCGCTGGGTCCATGCCCGAGCGCCACGAACTGCTTGAACCTGCCGTGTCGCTCGGCAATCATCGCTGCGGCCGCCAGCCCACCGTTTGCACTGACCGTCACGGCAACCGGCAGGTAATCGTGATAGCTGGCTATCCAGGCCTCGAGCCACGGGCGTCGGGCCATCACGGGCGCGTCAACCGCCGAATGCAGCTCGTCGAGGGCATCACCGAGCCTGTCCATGACCTCCGCGCCGGACAGCACACGAACCTGCATAGATGCTCTTTCCCTCCCTCGCCGATTCCAATCCGGGTGAGGCGACGATGCCAGACGCGCCGAGCGGCTTGTGACATGATCGACACGTGACGGTGCTCTGTTACCACTCCGTCGACTCAAGGTGGGTGTCCCCGCTCACTGTGGATCCTGGCGACTTCGACCGCCAATGTAGCTGGTTACGTCGCCACCGTCAGGTACTCAACCTCGATGAGCTCCTACCTCATCGAGTCCACGGCGGCCGGTCGATGCGCAGGGCAGTGGCGCTCACCTTCGACGACGGGTTCGCGGCGTTGTACGAGCATGCGTTGCCGGTACTTCTGCGGCATCGGCTACCGGCGACCGTCTTCGTCGTCGCCCGCACGCTCGTCGATGACCGGCCCATCGACTGGATCGATCCCGAGCCTCCGGCGCCGCAGCGCGCACTGTCCGGCGAGCAGATCCGCGCGATGCGCGAGCTGGGAATCATGTTCGGCAGTCACAGTTTCGCTCATCACGACCTCACGTCGCTCACGGAGGACGAGTGCCTCCGTGATCTTCGACGCAGCCGCGAGGTGCTCGAAGAGTTCCTGGGAGAGCCGACTCGCGTGCTTGCCTACCCGTACGGGCGGCATAGCGCGCACGTCCGGCGCGCGGCCGAGCGCGCGGGTTTCGACTTCGCGCTGGCGTTACCCGAGAGGCGGGAAGCACCCGGGCGGTTCGCCGTGCCTCGAGCAGGTGTCTACAGAGGCAACGGCACGACTGCGTTGCGCGCCAAGGCGAGCCCGCGGTACGTCGCCTGGCGCACAGGGCGCCTCTATTCCACGGTCGCCCGCCTCCGGCGGGCCACCGCGCCGGCACCCAGCATCTGATGCCGCCGGCGTCGCCCCAGCGCACCCAACGCCAGGATGATGAAAGGGATCGCGGCCGCCCCGCCCACCATCCACGACCAGCCGAACGCGGTGATTTCGTCGGCACCCATCCCAGGCTCCACCGTGGCCGACGGCCCATCGGGATCTGGTTTGTCAGTCATGCTCGCAAGAACGACGGACAACATGCCGCCGAGGCTGTCCGGATCTTCGAGCAATATCACATCGTGAGTCCGTGGGTCGAAGGTCTCGCCGTCTCGGCTTTGGTCGTAGACGTCGGGACCGGACACGGCCACTAGGGCGGCGCGTCGCGACCGCGCTTCCCCGATGCCGACGGCGAGCAGGCGCACGTTGTCATTCTTGAGCCGGTTCGCGGCCTCGGCAGCCGCCGCAAGGTGCTCGTCGGGATCACCGCTAAGGCTCGGCTCGCCTTCGGCGTCTAGGCGAGCGGTGGGTTCGCCGTCGGTCACGTGCACGACCACCAGGGCCGAGTCCGCCCGCGCTGCCCCGAGCAGTTGGTGGGCCTCGGCCAGTGCGGCCTCCCAGTTCGACCCGTTACCGCCGCGTAGGTGCTCGGCGTACCCGGCGGCAGCCGATGGCGTCCTAACCTCGCCGCTCGGATCACCCAACGCCTGGCCGAACACACCGCCAGTGCCTGTCGTGCCTGGCGTTACCGCGGTCAGCGGCACATGGATCCGGACGTGCTTGTCATACGACACCACCGAAACGCGAGCGTCGACGCCGGGGGCCTCGCCCAGTGCGTTCAGGACGGCCCAGGCCGCCATGGTGACGTCCCGAACCTGCGCGTCGCGGTCCGCCGCTTCAGTGCCGTAGCGCACACTGCTCGACGCGTCCAGGACGATCACGACCTCGACTGGGACGCTCGAACCGCCGCTCGCCCACCCGCTGCCTGCTGCAGCCGAATTAGCGACGAACGCCGTGTTGGTCGTGACGGCTATGGCCGTGAAGAAGATCACTGCAGGCCTCATCCGTGCCCCCGCTCGTCCAGGACCTGCCGATAGAGCGAGACGAGCCGGCGCGCCCAGACCGCCGCGTCGTAGCGCTCAGCGAACCTGCGGCGTGCCGCGGAACTCATGTTCTGTCGGCGCACGGTGGCCCCGGCAAGGTCGTTGATCGAGGCGGCCAGGCGAACCGGGTCGCGCGCGGGAACGAGGACACCGACATCATCGGTGACGATCTCCGGAATGCCGCCGACACGCGTGGCAACGATCGGGACACCTGCGCCCAGCGCCAGTATGAGCGCGGTCGGCAGCGCATCGGCATGACTGGGATGCACCAGCAGATCAGTGGCATGGATGAGTTCGGCGGCGTCGTCCCGCCACCCGGCGAAACGCACGCGCCGTGCGATTCGGCGGTCGGAGACGGCAAGCGCCTCGAGTCGGGGCCGTTCCTCGCCGTCCCCTGCAAGTACGATCATGATCGGTGAATCGTCCGGCAGGGCGGCGGCCGCCGCGAGCAGGTCGTCGAGTCCCTTTTCGGGGCGCATAACGCTCATCGACAAGGCCAGAACTGCGTCCTCAGGAGCGCCGAGCGATGCGCGCAGCGCCCGGCGGTCCTCCGGGTCCGGCGGAGGAGGCGGCGGTTGGATGCCATTGGGAATCGTTACGACGCGATCGACAGCCACTGAATATGCCTCGGTGTACCACCGCCGTTGCGCTTCCGACACGGCGATCACACGGGCGGCCATTCGTGACCGGGCCTGGGTTGCGAGCCGCCCTTTGATCCGGCCCACGGCGGTTGGGCCGTCCTCGATCACGTGCATCGTGGATACCAGCGGCAGCCCACGGCGCCAGGCCACTGCCGCGCCCACGAGGTCAGCGTGTTTCATGTGCGTGTGCAGGATCTGTGGGCGCAAATCGTCGATATGCCGGAACGCCCGCCTGAACGCCCGCGCATCCCAGCGGGACGGAAGTGAGAGGGAACGCACGTCGACGCCGAGTTGGCGGAGGGCATGCGCCTGAATGGGGTTGGGATCGTCCACGAGGCTTACTACAGAAAGTCGTAGACCGGCTCGGGAGCAAGAGCCGGCGAGATCGACCAGCACCTGTTCGGCACCCCCAGCCCCGAGCGCATGGATAAGGTGGCAAGCGTGCAGCGATTTGGTATCCACGGTGAAGTCCTCTATTAGGTATGCCCACTGATCCGGGACGCAATCATGGCCCGTCGAAGCTGCGCACTCGCACGATCTTCATTGCGCTGAGCGCCGGTTTGGCGATCATTGCGGTCATCACCGTGGTGGCTGCGTGGGTCGACGACGATTCTCCGCGAGGTACCGACTGGGCCGACGACCCCCCGGCGCGAGCGTTCAGTGAGTCTTCATACTGGAATTCACCCCTCCCACCGGACGCTCCGATCCATCCCGACTCGACCGGAATTATGAAGTTCCTCAAAGAGCACAATGTCGACGGCGGATGCGTATTGCTCGCTGGTGCCGGTAGCGACCCGTGGGGTGTGCCCATCTACTGGGCGACGGAAGACGACCGTGAATACGACATCGTCGAGACCGGGCCAGACCTGCCACCCGAATTCAAGTCGTTACGGATTCCGGACGGGGCGGAACCGGCGGACTCCGGCGACGGGGAGATGGTCGTGTACGACCTCGACGCCGGCTATGTGGCCTGGCTGCATGATGCACAGTACGAAGCGTCGCGCGATCGGTGGCATGCGGACGGCGGGAGCATTGCTTACCTCGACTCCAACGGCCTGGAGAACAGGGTGGAAGGGGGCGATTCACGCAACAGCGGCACACAGCGGGGCCTTAACGGCGCCGTCGTAGCCGCACGGGTGGACGAGGTCCAAGCAGGCAGGATCGAACACGTTCTCAGGGTCGGCGTGAAGATCGCCCACCGAGATCACATTTGGCCGATGAGCGGCTCCGACGGCCGCTCTGAGGACCGGTACGCACCTCCCCAGGGCGCCCGAATCCGGATCAAGCCATCGGTGGATCTGGATCGTTACGACCTCACCCCGGAAGCCCTGGTCATCGCCAATGCATTGCAGGAGTACGGCGCCATTATCGGAGACTCGACAGGCGCTCCGGTGGAGCTCAAGCTGGAAGACACCGTTTCTGAGGGTCGTGGCCAGCTTTGGCAGGTGGACCGGCGGGCATTGTGCGAAATTCCCATCGAACAGTACGAGGTCATCGACTTCGACTACAGGTGAGACCATCCCGCGGTGTCCAGCGTATGAGCCACCCTGACGACGTTGTTGGCGATCCATCTCGATCGAGTTGCCCGGTCGGCGTATCGGTCGAACTGGTAGTGCAGCCAGTCCAGCCAGTACGCGACGACGAACGCCCGGAGCATGGTCGGCCGCGTGCTCAACCCCAGATCTTCGCAGTAGTTGCGCCCGAGGTTATCCGCCCCGTCGTCGGCCCACGGCATCAGCACGTCGAGCAATGCACTTCCCCAGCGGTAGCCAGGCACCGCCCGGTGTGCACTGAGCCGGAGATGGAGCAGATCGAGGAGGGGAAACCTGCCAGGCCCTGCCGAATCCCAGTCGATGACACCGGTGAGCCGATCAGAGTCCACGAGCAGATTCTCGTACCAGAAATCGCCGTGTCCGAAACCGCGAGGTACGTCGGCCAGCACGTGATCCGCGGCGGTGGCGAGCCGGTCTGCTGCTGCGACGGCGTCTGGTGGTATGGCACCGGCGATGCGTTGCAGGTCCGTAGCGCAGGTCTGCCAAGGTGCGGCATCAGCCGTGCCGAGCCGGAACAGCTCCACCAGAACCGCGCGGCACTCGTCCAGCACCGATGGGGGCAGCGGGGGCTCCGCGCGCACTCCGGACAACCGGCGCTCGGCAGACCAGGCGCCCAGACCCGTGACGCCATGGGCCTCCACCCAGGGCATGCGGTCGGCCAGCACGGCGTCGGGTTGTGCCTCGAGGAGATCCCTGCAGACCTGCACTGGACGCAGAACCTGGCTGCGACCGGTGCCGACGGCCACCCTCACGACAGCTGACTCGCCGATGGCCACGAGCGCTGCCTCGCTCGCTCGCACGCTCTCCGGTTCGGGTACGCCGGCAGCGTGGAGAGAGGCATTGAGCACCGACGGCTCAGTATCGGATCGAGTTGCGACTACGATCGCCCGGCGAGGGTATCGGTGTGGATGCCATGGCGGCAATTCTCTCAGCGATAGCCCGGCCTGCGGGAATGGCTGCCGATGATCCCAACGGATAACTTGAACGTGATCGAAGCCGCGAGCGCGCAGCTGATGCGCGACAAGTGCTGATCGCGAGCCCGACAGGACGTGCGCAATGACACGCAGGACAGCATCGGCGGCGCGGGTGCCGCCGTCGATGAGGCGCGGCGTGAACATGATGCTCATGACGACAACCGGCGCGTCGAATGCCTCGGGTGGCAAGCTGGTTTCAGCGAGCACGACAGCTGGCGGTAGCCCAGCGCCCGATCCCTCGCCGAGCAAGCCACGGGCCCGGGCAGCAGGGCCCGTGACAGCTTCTGCTGACGCAGGGATTACGGCCGCAAGAGCGCCCTCGTCGCCGCGCGTGCCTGGTGGCTGCGTGCTGCCCAAGCCACTCGACCTCCCTGTCCGCGTGATCGTGCACACCGATCAGCTTCGGCGTGGGCTGCCACCGATGCGCTGTCCGTTGCGATTCGGGGAACCCTGAAGCGATGCCCGCTGTCCCGCCCTACGAACCGCGGATGCTCAGTCAGCCTAGTGCGACCGCCGAGACTGACACGCAGCTGCGGGGGTCGAGCCTGCTGCTGGCCGGCCGGCTGCTTGCGACCGGGGTCGCGTTCTTCACCCAGGTACTCCTGGTGCGCTACTTGTCAACCGATGACTTCGGCGCCTTCGCCTACGGCCTCGGCGTCGTCGTATCCGCGCGGATCCTCGTCTCACTCGGACACAACCGGATAATCACCCGGTTCGTTGCCATTTATCGAGAACGGAACGACGGAGCTCGGCTGCTCGGCGTGCTCGTCATGGAACTGCTGCTCATCGGCAGCCTCGGCACGGCGCTGTTCGTCGGGGTGTTCGCAGCGCAGGACGTTCTGGTCGGGACGGTGATCGATGATCGCGGCACGGTCGCCGTTCTGGCGATCCTCATCCTGCTGGCCCCGCTCGAGGCATTCGACGAGCTCGCGGAGAGCATTCTCGCGGCTTACGGGCGTGCGGTTTCCATCTTCTGGCGCCAGCATGTGATCGCGCCGGCCTTGCGGCTGGGCGTGGTCCTGTTGCTGATAGCACTAGACGCAGGGGTGACATTCCTTGCTATCGGCTATGTCGCAGCGACGCTCGCCGGCCTGCTCTTCTACACGTTGTTGCTACGTCGGCTGCTGAAGGCAGAGCAAGTGATCGGAGCAGGAGTATCGCCGCGACCGCCGGTCCGCGACGTTTTCGGGTATTCGTTCCCGCTGCTCACGGCTGAGTTCGTGTACATCTCGGTCAACACGCTCAGCGTTGTCGTGCTCGGGTTCTTCCACGGATCCAGAGCAGTCGGGCAGCTGCGCGCCATCGGACCCCTTTCCGAGCTGAACCTCATCGTCCGGCGTCAGTTTCTCCGCCTTTTCCTCGCCAACGGTGCCCGGCTGTACGAACGCAATGACCTGGCGGCACTGCGCACGACCTACGTCCGGACGGCCGCATGGCTCGCGGTGCTCACCTTTCCCGTGCTGGCCGTGACGGTGCCGATGGCCGAGCCCGTCACGGTGGCGCTCTTCGGTGAGCGCTACGCCGGATCCGCGCCGTACCTCGCACTGCTTGCGGCAGGCTTCTACGTGAACGCGGCGGCCGGATTCAACGCGGAACTCCTTCAGATCGCCGGCAGGGTACGGTGGCTGGTCGTCGCGAACGTCATAACGATCGCGCTCCACGTCTCGTTCGTGTTCCTACTGGGATACCGCCTCGGTGCCCTCGGAATCGCCCTCGCGACAGCGATTGCGCTCGTCGTGCAGAACGCCGTCAACCAGATAGGCGTGCGATCCGTGTTGGGCGCGGCGATCCCACGGCCGCTGCCGCGGGTCTACCTGGCGGTTGCCGTGGCAATCAGCGCGCTCGCCGCAGTGCAGCTGCTCGCTCAGCCGGCGTTGTTCGTAGGCTTGGTGCTTGTCGTGCTGGCCACAGCCGCCATCTTGCGCGTGACTCGGGACGTGCTTGTTCTCGGCGACGTTCTGCCGCGACTACGCGCGGTGCCCGTAGTGCGCAGCCTTGTTGCAGGTTCGGACGACGGACGGCACTCGATCCGCGATGCCGTCAGCGGCGGACGAAGACGACGCCGGCCAGCTCACCGGAAGCAAACTGCTCGGCGGCGTCGATGACTCGTGTACGCGGCGTGCCCTCCGGCACCACCAACACTCCCAGAGCGCCCTCGGGCATGGTCTGCCGGGCCGCGATGCCGTCGTTGTCGAAGCCGTCGATCACCACGGGTACGTTGTCCGGTACGTCCACAATCGGCCGCTCCAACACGAGCACCCGTTCGTGAATCCCGTCGGCCTCGACGCCCCAAGCCGGCACAACCGCCACGTCACCTTGCTCGGCCATGGCCCCGACCAACCAACTGGCGACTTCGGTACGCACCCCACCTGTGCCCGCGGGCGCACTAAGCAGACGGGTGCCCTTGCCGTCGGGGAACAAGGTCTGGCATAGCGCTCCAAGGCCCGGTAGGTCGGACGCAGCGAGGGTTTGCCTTGACGCACGTCTGGCGATCCGTAGGTGTGAAGTCCGTTGCCGAGGTGGCAGTCCCACCACACCCAGTACCCGGGTGTCTGCAGCATCCGCCGCGTCATCAGCTCGAGTCATGGGGAGCCGAGTCCCGAACAGGAGGCCGACCGCGCCGAGGGGCAGCAGTACTGCGAGTGCAAGCCCACCCACCAGCAGAAGGGCGAGCGTCTTGTCGTCGGCCGGCTCGGTGGGCGGACTCGCCCGGTGCTGGATCGAGAACACTCCAACGCCACTGCCCGGCCGGTTGAGCGCCTCGGCCAGCGCGTCGGCGACCGAGTTCGCGGTTTGCGCAGCGAGCTCCGGTTCGGTGGTCCGCCCGGTTACTTCGATCAGGACGTTCTGCTCGAGCGGGGTGAGTTCGACATGCTCCTCACGCAGTTCTCGTGGAGTCCAGGGCAATCCGCCGGCTTCAATGGCGTCTTCAGCAACCGAATCCTTGGCTAGCAGCGTTTCGGCAAGCCGGGGCAGCTGCTCCGGGCTGTGGGCCAGCTCATTGGCGATTACCAGGGCAGTGGCTTCGTACTGCGGTGGCGCTGACTGCTCCCGAGCGATCAGGATGCCGGCGAAGGCGAGCGCCAGCGCGGCGAGTGCGGCCACCAGCCAGCGGTAATGTCGCACCGCCCACCAGTAGGCGGCGATTGGGTCGGATGTCGACTGCGTCATGGGCGGCCCTGCCTTGCAGGTTCGGCGTACCGCTCCAGCGGCTGGACACCGCTGGGGGCGAGGGGACGAGCAAACGCATTCATCATGAGAGCTCCGTAGATCATCACCAGCCAGAAGAACTTGAAACCAAGCGACTGCAAGAACACCGAAGTGACCATCAAGCCCACCAGCGCTGCCAGAGGTGGCCCACGGCGCGCAGGATCCAGCCTGGACAAATCTCGCGCGGCGAACCAGAGGATCAAGATGAGCAGAATCAGCGCGATCAACCCACCCTCGACCACTGTCCCGATCCAAAGGTTGTGGGCCTCGACAAGAAGCCGATCCGCTCGGGTATCCGGTTGCTCGAGCAGTACCTCTCGATGTGCCATCGGGAACGTGCCCCAGCCGCTGCCGACGACGCAATGCTCGGGACAGGCACGTAGGCCGGCGATCCAGATGTCGGTGCGGCCGGAGGAGCGCGTGTCGGTTGTGAGGCGTTCGATCACGTACTGCGGTGCAAGCGCCGTGGCGATCAGGAACGCTGTCGCGGGTACGAGCAGTGCCGCCCAGACGGCGCCGGTCCGTGGGCGGCGGACCAAGAGCAGCAGGAGGATGGCGGCCAGGACTCCCAGCATGCCGCCCCTTGACCCGGTGAGAAGTATTCCGAGAAGGAGGGTGACAGCAATGAACAGATAGCCCAGGCGCCGCGCGACGGGTCCAGGCCGCATCGCACGATCCAGGGCCACAATGATCGGCAATGCGAGCGATGCAGCGGTGATGTTGGGATCGGCGACGTCGCCGGTCTCGCTGCCACCGACAGCAGCGACGAATCGCTGGTCCTCCGCATCGACCAGGGCGCCGGTCGCCGCGAGGTAGATCGCGTAGCCACCGACGGCGATTCCACCAGCGACGAGACCACTTTCGAACCGGCGCACGTCGTCGGGTGAGACCGGCGTCACCGCCACGACGATGTAGAGCCCCACCAGGCTGGCCAGAATGGCGACCTGCTGCAACGTTCGCGAGGGGTCGAGCGACCACATGATCGTCGCCGCGGCGACGCCGACGAGGAGCCCCGCGAGCGCCGGCGCCGAACCCGGGCGAACGGGGCCCGCAGGGCGAGCGGTGAGTCGGGCCAGGAAGGCTCCCACCGCAAGCAGCCCGATAAGCGTCGAGAGGCTGCCAAAGGGGCCTGCACCAGGGAGCCGCAGCGACGACCCGAACGGAACTACGGCGGCGTACAGCGCTAGCAACCAAACCGGATTTCGCACCCCGGCCACAAAGCCGATAGCAAGCAGTGGAACCGCCGCGAGTAGGCCCATCACGATGGCTGCGGTGGTCGAGTCGAACACCCAGGTGGTCATCAGGTCAGAACCCGAAGATCTCGTCGTAGTGGCGGAATACTGCCGCCCTTGAATACACGGCGTCGAAATGTGCCCGGGCGGCGAGGGAGACCTGTGCGTTGAAGTCACGGTCGGTGAGCTTGCACATCAGCCGCGGATGGCGATCGAGGTCATCCTCGACCAGGACACCTCGCTCGGGGCCGGCTGCGATGCCCTCGGCCCCAATTGATGTGGTTACCACCGGAACCCCGCGGGCGAGCGCGTCGAGCACCTTGAGCTTCACACCCGACCCGAATCTGATTGGACTCACCATCGCGCAGGATTGCGACAGCACCCGGTCGAGATCGGCGACGTAACCATCGATTCGCACTCGATCACCCCACCGGGCCGCAAGTGACTGGAGCTCAGGTCGCGGGCCGCCTCCTATGATGCGCAGTACGGCACCTGGGACCTGGCGCAACAACTCCGACATATGGTTCTTCAAGAACGTGGCCACGGCGTCGTGGTTGTGCGGCAGGGTCATGCGTCCGAGAAACACGAACTGTGAACCGTGAGTTCTCTGACGTGCCGATGTCCGGTCAGCCTCGACCAGTGGCGGCAGCACCGCTACGTTGTCCGCGCCTGTGCGGTTGGTGAGGTGCGCAGCTTCTTCGAAGTTCACCAGCAGGCAGGCATCGAAGTCCTGCACGGCTGCGCGCTCCCGTCGAGCAACTAGGTGCTGTTCCAGCCCGAGTAGAGCGTGCTGCACCGCGGGCGCCTCAGCGATCGGCCGTAGCGGGCGCGGGATGAACGTGCGAAACTCGCCGAGGGCGTCGAACCGAACGCCATTTCCATCGCGCATCGCCGCCCGCATCCGGGCGTACCGCCGCGAGAACAGATCATCGAGATACACCATCCGCCGTTTGTCGGCGCGCGCCGCTAGGTCATTGGCGTACTGACCCAGCCGGACGGTGTCGTAGATCTCCAGGTCTGCGTCGATCTCCGCGAGAATGCGGTCCAGCTCGCGACGAATCCGGCGCGCATAGAGGACCGACTCCTGCAGCGCGTGACGCCGGGTTGCGACGGTTCGAAACGCGACTGCCGCGCACTGTTCTCCTACGCTGGGGCTGCGGATCAACCTGACCGGGACGGGGAAGCCGGCGCCGGTCGCGTCGGGGGGGGCCACCAGGACGTAGTGGACATTTTCCTGCCCCACCCGCGTGATCCAGTATTCAACCAGACCGGCGACGACCACCTTCTTTCCTGTATCTGGTGGGAACGGCGCGGTCGCGCTGACTATCGCGACTGAATGTGGCGGGCGGGAACCGATGTCAGCCATCGTGGCCCCTCAGTACCGCCGGAATGGTCCACAACAGGATCTTCAGGTCCAGCCACGGGGACCAGTTGTCGATGTAGATGTTGTCGAAGCAGGCCCGCTCCTCGATGGACGTGTCACCGCGGAGGCCCTTGACCGCGGCCAATCCGGTCACTCCGCACGGAACTCGGTGCCGGTCGGCGTAGGAGGTGACGGTGCGGGAGAACTCGGCGACGAAGTACGGCCGTTCCGGGCGCGGGCCGACCAAGCTCATCTCTCCGCGCAGCACATTGAACAGTTGGGGTAGCTCGTCGATGGACGTCTTGCGGATCAGCCGACCCACCGGCCCCATTCGGTCGTCGTCGGCGACGGTCCACTTGGTCTGAGATTCATCGTCGTCGACCGGCGTCAGTGAGCGGAACTTGTACAGAGTGAACACCTGGCCGCCCACGCCGATCCTCTGCTGGCGGAAAAGCACCCCAGGGCCACTCTCGATCCGTACGGCCACGCCGGTGGCGAGCATCAGGGGGGACAGCAGCACGAGCGCGAGCCCGGCAAGCGCGACGTCCAGGATTCGCTTTGCTCGCCACGCCACGCTGCCGGCAGTCGGTGCGCGGAGCGGGACAAGCGGCGTCGCGCGAACTTGGTCGACCGGCCCGACGACGCCCAGTGCGGACAGCCGGGGCACGACGAAGATCTGGCACCCCGCTGCAGCGCATGTCCGCAGCGGAGCCACCAACTTGTCCGCAGGTGCGGAACCGAAGGCGACCAAGATGACGTCGATCTCGTGCCGGTCAACAAGGTCGGCCAGTCCGGTCACCGATCCGAACACGGGGGCCGGCAGGGAGTCTGAATTCGGCGGGCCGTCGTCGGCGAAGCCGACGAGTTGGAGCCCGTACTCGGGGTGTTCACGCAAGGCCCGGCCTAACGTTGCACCAGTTTCTCCGGTTCCGAGAATGACGGTCCGGGAGGTGAGCAAGCCTTTGCTCCGGCTCCACCGGACGGCGGCGTATGTAACTGTGCGACCCAACGTCACAAGGGCGATGGCCAGCACGGTAGGCACTGCAATGGTCGAGACCTGCACGTTTTGACCGACCGCGATGCTTAACGAGGCCATCGCCAGCCCGGCCAGCGCTAGACCACTGAGCAGGCGAGGCAGGTCGTCCAGGACCGACAGCGTCAGCCGGACACGGTAGGCGCC